>Ga0194128_10000078_pt1:0-17500 | contig 156873 bp, 133 predicted proteins | sample TA2KigCa65mmetaG_FD_148650 | JGI IMG/M metagenome (GOLD analysis project Ga0194128, IMG submission 148650) | Freshwater microbial communities from Lake Tanganyika, Tanzania - TA2015037 Kigoma Deep Cast 65m | ecosystem: Environmental > Aquatic > Freshwater > Lake | place: Tanzania...
CTTCGTGTCCGCGTTCGGTCAGCACTCGGCCGAGCCGCCGATAAATCGTGACGATCCACTCGAACGCTTGAGAGTACGATGTTGCTCCAACTGGCAGGATCAAAAAGTCCTGGAACTCCAACTGCCGACCGGCGTGCAGGCCGCCTGAGATCATGTTGACCATTGGCAACGGCAGCAGCATTCGTCGGCCAAGTTCGTGGGGCAGGTTTTCAACCAGCCCAGCCGATTCCGTCACGGGCAGGTTGGAAACCTGCCCCACGACGCCGGTCCAAATCTCATGAAACCGCGCGACCGCACTTAGCCCGCGAACTTCCGCCGACGCATACGCGACGGCCAGCGACGTGCCAAGAATTGCGTTCGCTCCGAGCCGCGACTTCTGAGGCGTGCCGTCGAGTTCGATCAGCCGCCGATCAATCTCCGCTTGGTCATCCGCATCCAGTCCGACAATCGCTGACGCTATCTCGGTGCAAACATTCCGCACTGCTTGTCGCACACCCAATCCATCCAGCCGCGACGTATCACTATCGCGCAATTCAACCGCCTCGAAGCGCCCCGTGCTCGCGCCGCTGGGGACCATTGCTCGGCCGGGCCGAGCTCCCGCACAGGTCACCTCGACTTCGACCGTCGGCTTGCCTCGGCTGTCGAAGACTTCGCGGGCGTGAACTCGTTCAATGCGGCTGGTCACGGGACGACGTCACTTTCCATCGTGGCGGAACTTCGACAACTCCTTGCGCTAGCGATCTCACTTTGCCACGAAACAATGAGTTTCAGAGATGGTTTTGCTCGTCAACCCTCAATGATTTTGAGTCACCCCACAATTTGCCACTCGATCGTGCGAAGTGTCGAAGCCGCTTTCGCAAGATGAAGCAGATCGCAGCTAACAGCGCTGGGAAAATGACGCTCAGCATCCAGGCGGCGGTCACTGCCAAGCCGGCCCAGTCGCCACCTGAGCGTTCTGCCGAGGCAACGACGCGGAGGCCCATGGCTGACAACGCCAAGCCTCCAACAATTCCCACCATGGCAGCGACGCTCGCGACTGTCAGAACCCAACGAGATCGATTTCTTAGGAAACCGATCCCGGAGAACCCGGCGATCAACGGCCCGGCTGTGGCAAGCATTCCCAACGCACCCCATTGACGATCTGCCGGTCGACTCATCCCGTCCACGTACGCTCCATAGCTCAAATTGGCCAAACAGAAGGCACCGCCGATGGACAACAATCCGAGCGTCGGTGAAAGACATCCAACCCGCACGCGGTGCTCACCTTGTGCAAGCTTCGACTCAGGCTTGGATTCGATTCCGGGCTCCATCGTCAACTCCTCGGATGTTATTTTGAAATCGAGGCTCATTTCACCACAAAGTTCATCAGGCGGCCGGGGACGTACACGACTTTCACGACCGTCTTACCTTCGAGGTATGAAGCGATGAGGTCTTCGCGACGAGCGGCGGCTTCGACGGTGGCCTGATCGGCTTTCGCGGCGACGGTGATTTTGGCTCGCAGCTTGCCGTTGATTTGGACGGGGACGTCGATGACGGCGTCTTCGACGAGTTGCGGATCAAACGTCGGCCACGATTCGTAGGCCAACGATTTCGCTCCGCCGAGCAGCGACCACAACTCTTCGGCAAGATGCGGGGCGAGCGGGCTGAGCAGCAGCACGAACGGGCGCAGGATTGACACCGGGCGGACGTTCCAATTCGTGACTTCGTTCATGAACTCCATCAGCCGGCTGATCGAAGTGTTGAAGCCGAGCGTTTCAAAGTCGTGTGTCACGGCCTTGATGGTCTTGTGCAGGAGCCGCAATTGCGGCTCAGCCGGAGCGACGTCTTGCACGGCAGGATTCAGCCGCGCATCGTCGGCTCGGTCGTCGGTGATTGTTCGCCACACGCGAGACAGAAATCGGAAGACCCCCTCGACCCCTTGCATCGACCATGGCTTCACGGCCTCAAGCGGGCCCATGAACATCTCATAGAGTCGCAGCGAGTCGGCTCCGTATTCCTCCACGACTTTGTCCGGGTTGATGACGTTGCCTCGCGACTTCGACATCTTGTAGGCGCGGCTGTCGATGCGAATGTCGGGTTGGTCAGCCAGCACAAACGAGTCGCCGGATTTTTTCACGGCATCTGTGGCGAGTTTCACCGCGGTCAGCTTTTCTCCAGTGGCTTTGTGAATCGCATTGCCATCGTCGTCGGACGTGACTTCAGCGGCACTGACCCAATTTCCGGCCGACTTTTCGTAGCCGGTCAGCTCAACTTCGCCAAGGATCATTCCTTGGTTGACCAGGCGTTGAAATGGCTCGGCGGTGTGGACGTGGCCACGGTCGAAGAGAACCTTGTGCCAGAAGCGCGAATACAACAGATGCAGCACGGCGTGCTCGGCCCCGCCGACGTAGAGGTCCACCGGCAACCACTGTTTCTCCAATTGCGGGTCGATGAACACCGCCGCATTCTTGTTGTCCACGAACCGCAAGTAGTACCAGCATGAACCGGCCCATTGGGGCATCGTGTTGGTTTCGCGTTTGAGCCGCGTGCCGTCGGCGGCGGTTTGGAACAGCCACGACTCCGGAGCTTTCGAGAGCATCGGTTCCGGCGTGCCGGTCGGCTTGAAGTCGGCCATCTCCGGCAACGTGATCGGCAAGTCCGCCTCGGCATCGACTCGCAGCAACCCTGTGGGCTGGCCGTGGGCGTCCAGTTCATGCCACAGCGGAAACGGTTCCCCCCAATACCGCTGCCGGCTGAAGAGCCAGTCTCGCAACCGATAGTTGACGGCTTTGCGACCCAGGCCACTCGCGGCGAGATCGGCAGTGATCTTCGATTTAAATTCGGCGGTCGGCAGGCCGGTGTATGCACCCGAGTTGATCGCGGTTCCCAATCCTTCGTAGGGATAAAGTGTGTCGATCTTGCGTTCCATCGGGAATGCCAACTCATCTTTCGAGTATTCGTATCCTTCCGGTGGTTGCACGACCCACATGATCGGGATGCCAAACTTGTTGGCAAACTCGCAATCGCGCAAGTCGTGCGCAGGCACGGCCATGATGGCTCCGGTGCCGTAGCTGATGAGGACGTAGTCGGCGATCCAGACGGGAACCTGCTCGCCGTTGATCGGGTTGATCGCATAGCCGCCGGTAAAGACGCCGCTCTTGGTCTTCGCCAGTTCTGTGCGGTCAAGATCGCTCTTGAACGAAGCTTGTTGGCGGTATTCGTCGACCGCCGCGCGTTTATCCGGAGTCGTCAGTCGATCGACAGCCGGATGCTCGGGCGCAAGAACCATGTAAGTCGCGCCGAACAACGTGTCGGGGCGAGTGGTGTAAATGCGGAGAACATCGTTTGAAGGCTCTTTCGGAAAGCCACCACGCGCACGCTCTTTTCTCCATTCAACAAATCCAGTCGTACCACCGATGTAGAAATCGACCTCTGCTCCTTCGCTGCGGCCGATCCAGTTGCGTTGCATCAGCTTGATCGACTCGGGCCAGTTGAGGTTTTCCAGTTCCGTCGCGAGTCGGTCGCCGTAGGCGGTGATGCGGAGCAGCCACTGCCGCAGCGGGATGCGTTCAACAGGGTGGCCGCCCCGTTCGCTCTTGCCGTCAATGACCTCTTCGTTGGCGAGCACCGTGCCGAGCGTGGGGCACCAGTTGACCGGGGCTTCGTGCTGGTACGCGAGGCGATTCTGGTCTTGATATCGTCGCACGGCAGCTTCGCCGTTCGCGGCGACATCGGCGGGGATCGGCAGTTCGGAGATTGGCCGCCCGCGGCCGATTCGTTTCTCGCCATCAACACCGATCCACTCGCATTCCGCGTCGTACCAAGTGTCGAAGAGCAACAAAAAGATCCACTGCGTCCAGCGGAAGTAATCCGGATCGGTCGTGGCCAGCTCGCGGTTCCAGTCGTAGCTGAAGCCGAGCGATTTGAGTTGCCGCTTGAACGTCTCGATGTTTTTCGCGGTCGTGATCGCCGGATGCGTTCCGGTCTTGATCGCGTATTCCTCGGCGGGGAGACCGAAGGCATCCCAGCCCATCGGATGCAGGACTTGCTTCCCCTTCATGCGGTTGTACCGGCAGACGATGTCGGTTGCCGTATAGCCTTCGGGATGTCCAACGTGCAGACCGGCTCCCGACGGATAAGGGAACATGTCGAGCACATACAACTTCTCTTTGTCTGGATCGAACGGGCCGGTGGCGAAGGTTTGATGTTCGTCCCAGTAGGCTTGCCACTTGGGTTCGAGGCGTTTGGCGTCGTAGCGAGGCATTGTTTTTGAAACCCAAAACTCGAAATTCGAAAACCGAAACGAGGCGGGAGTGTAGAAACGGTACGGATCAAAACGAAGCAGCCCGGCTGCGGTGAGGCAGTCGGGCTGATCGTTGTGGGATAGCCACCTTCGGCCGTCCGTGTTTTGATGGGAACACAGGACGGCCGAGGGTGGCCATCCTACGAAAATCATGCGAACAACTTCGACACCGGCTTGCCGCCGTCGACGATCTTGATCGGACGGCCGAGCGGGCTGATGTTTTCGTGGGACGGATCGACGCCGAGAGCTTTGCAGATCGTTGCAAAGAGATCGTGTACAGTAACCGGGTCGTGATCGACCGCGCTACCGTCTTTCGTGGAGGCTCCGATGACCTGGCCACCCTTAATGCCGCAGCCGGCCATTGCCGCGTTGAAGACGCGCGGGTAGTGGTCTCGGCCTCCGCGCGGGTTGATCTTTGGAGTTCGGCCGAATTCGCCCATCCAGACGACGAGCGTCTTGTCGAGCAGTCCGCGTTCCTTCAAATCGCCGATGAGCGCGGCCATTCCGGGATCGGTGGCTTGGATGAGCGAGGCCGTGCGGCTGAAGACATCCTGATGCGTGTCCCAGTTACCGCCACCACCTGGCACGCCTCGCGAAGAGACTTCGACGAACGGGACGCCAGACTCGACCATGCGGCGGGCGAGCAGACAGCCCTTGCCGAACTCGGAACTGCCGTAGCGATTGCGTGTGGCTGGTGACTCATCATCGAACTGAAAGCGTTTGACTTGGGAGCTGAGCACCAGCTTTGAGGCTTTCGAATACAGCTGTTTATGGTTCGTCGCGACGACCTGACCGCCTCGATCAGAGAATTCTTTTTCGATTTGATCGAGCAAACCGACTCGACGATTGAAGCGATCCGCGTTGGCGGACGCGGCGACGTTCTGTGGCAGGTCACCAGGGCGATCGACGACGAACGGTTCGTAATCGACGCCGAGAAACCCAGCTCCTTCGGTCGAACCGACGGACACAACCGTCGGGAGATCACGCTCCAGATCGCCCAGCATTTTCGCGATGTTGCAGCCGAGCGACGGGTACTTGACGCTGCTCGACGGGATATAGCCGGTGTGCATCTGGAATGTCGCGCGTTGGTGCTGGCCCTCTTTGTTGGTGAGCGAGCGGATCAGAGCGATCTCATTCATCACCTTGGCGACATTGTTCCAGTGGTGAGCGATCTGAATGCCGGGGACGTTCGTGTCGATGGCTTTCGTTTCGCCGGTGACATCGGCGTTATCGGGCTTTGGATCGAAGGACTCGAACTGACTGGGAGCTCCGTTCATCCACAGCAGGATCATCGACCTGCCCTGCTTCTGGAGTTCGGCGGCTTGAAGGCTCATCAAGTCCCGCAAGTTGAGCGTTCCGGCCGCGACCGCCCCGGCCGTGACCGAGTGCAGAAACCCGCGACGGCTGACGCCGCGCGACGTAATGCAAATTTTTTCGTGATGGCTGGCCATGATTGGTCCTTGTTGGAGTGCGGCGATTCATCGCCGCTTTCCCTGTTTGCAGGCGCGTGAAGGCACGTAAAGCGGGAATGAATCCCCGCAGTCCAAGGTTAGCGTTTCGATATGAATTCACTGGAGTTCAACAAACTCCAGGCGAGGTCTTCAAAGGCTTCGCGGCGGTTGCCGACTTTTGCGAGGTACTCCGTGGCGATGGTCATTTCCTTCTTCGATGGGTCGCGAGCAAAGAATGACAAGTACAATTCGGCGATCGCATCTTGATCGTCTTTGTTGTTCGCGAGGATTTGTCCGAGGCGAGTGTTTCCGTCGGCCCGGAGCGCGTTGGTTACGATCGGGAAATTCATCAGGGTCAAAGCCTGCGGGATATTGCCGAGCAATTCGTCCTGCGGCGTCGACGGGTCGTAGCCGAACTTGTCCTCGAATTGCCCGCGAAGAGTGCGACGGCCGCGACCTTGCGGACCCTCAAAACCACGCGGGCCTTCGTCGATGCCCAGGACTTTGATGATGGCGTTGAAGACTTGATCGGACCGCAATCGCACGGGAATCGCTGAGGCGAACGGGACCGGGTTTTCGGTTGGCTCGTTGTAGCGAATCTGGCGTTGATAGGCGTTCGTCGCGGTGATTGTTCCCAGCAGCCACTTCAAGTCGTGATCGTGCTTCACAAACTCAGCAGCAAGGTAGTCGAGGGCGACAATCATTCGCGGCTTGCGTTCCGGTCCCATGTCGTCGATTGGCATGTAAAATCCCTCGCCGAGCAATTCACCCCAGACGCGATTGACCAGCGACTTTGCGAACCAAGTGTTGGTTGGCGACGTGATCCATTTCGAGAGCAACTCGCGACGGTCCTCGTCATTCATGCCGACACGTCCCTTCACGTTCGTCGTGAAGAGCGCGGGAGTCATCAGCTGGCCTTCTTCGTTGGGATGTTTCAGGTCGGGCATGTGATGCTCGGATTTTCCGCGGCCGGGTTGCATCGGAGGCTGCGGCATTTCCTTGAGTTCTTTAATCGTGAGTTGGCCATCCTTGTCCTTGTCGGCTTGTTCGACGAGGCGGTCGAAGATGCGGCCCAAGATTGTCCCTTCAGCTTCCTCTCGAGACATTTTGTCGTCGCGATTTTTGTCGTTGCGCCGAAATACAAACTCGGCTCCTTCGATCAATTGACGAAAGCCAGAAGGGCCTCCGGGGCCACGGCCACCCTCGAAGGATGTCACTGTGAAGCCGATCGGGTTATCCGGATCGCGTCGCAGCGTGATGCGCGGGAAGAAGGCGGCCAGCGAATGGAATTGGTCGCGAGTCCATTTGTCGGTCGGATGATCGTGGCAGTTGGCGCACTGCATCTGGATGCCGAGGAAAATCCGCGAGACCTCACCTGCAATTTCCTCTGGGTTCGCTTCGTGAATGAAAATTAATGCGGCTTCACCATGTTCGGAGATGTCGCCGCTGCCAGTGATCAGCGCGTGTGTGATGTCATCCCAACCGGCATTCGCCTGCAGTTGTGTGACCATCCACTCTTCGAACGTGCGAGACATCACGCGAGCTCGTTCGTTAGTGGCTCGCAGGAACAGCACGTCGCGCCAATAGCGGGCCCAGTTCAAGGCGTAATCGTCTGTGCCTAGCAGTTGCTGTACGACTTTGGCTCGTTTGTTCGAATCGGGATCCAGCCCGAACAGCGTGACGTCCTTGGCGGTCGGGATCGTACCCGCGATGTCGAAGGAGACACGGCGAAGAAAATCTTCGTCGTTGACCTGCTTGGCTGGCGTGACATTCGATTCAGCCAGTTGCGCATCGATCAAGCGGTCGATTTCCGCGGCTACGGCCGTGGTGTCTGCGGAAAGGTCGGCCGATTGTGCCGACGTCGCGACGACTTCAGGTATTTTCGTTTTGGCGGCAGCATTTTCGGCAGCGGGTTTGGAGGCGTCTCTGACTTTGGCTGCAATCTTCGTCGCGATCCCCTTTTTCAGCGCCGCGTCCTTGTCGGTGCCGGTTTCGCCAGCACGCTTTTTGGCGGCCGCCTTTCCCGCAGCGGTCGATTCTTCGGCTCGCAGATCTTTTGACCAAACAGAGGCTCCGATGATTCCGCCGGAAAATCCGAATATGAGGATTGCCCCAATTGTTCGCTGCCAGCCGAATTGGAAAAAAAGGGTTCGCATCGGACGAGCCTTTCACTTGAAGCGCGATTTGCCGCAGTGGCCGAAAGTCGCATGAACTTTAACTTCGGAAGCGGACGACGAACAACGACGAATAAACCCTGAAGAGGGTCGGTTAGTTTCGCTGAAATCCCCGTGGAAATAACACTGGCCCTGCGTCAGGCCCGCCGATAGTATGGTCTTGAATGACGTCTGCCGCCTAACGGCGGGACCAAGCGAGCGAGTCCTGACCAACCTTGGACCTCGAAATGTCACCAGCGGGCCGGTGCTTTTGAGGTGGATCGTTCGTTCGACAACCTCCGATTTTAGGGTGTTGCGATGCGCTTTGATTGGCTCGCCCGGATGAGAATCCGGTGCCGCAAAATTCGGCGAAGGGGATCGCTGCTGAGTTGCCCCATTCAGCGATTGGAAGAGCGTGCGTTGCTCGCTGCGTTCACAGTCGACACCACCGATGATACACCCGACTCGGATCTGACCGACAACCTCGCGCTGGACGCGAATGGCAAGGTCAGTTTGCGGGCAGCCATTCAACAGGCGAATGCACTGGCTGGGGCCGACACGATCACGTTGCCAGCCGGCACTTTCTCGTTGAGTCTGATGAATTCCGGATTTAGCGAGAACCTTGCTGCGTCCGGAGACCTGGACATTCTCGACGGTGTGTCCCTGATCGGTGCGGGAGCTACCGAAACCATCATCGACGGATTAAATCAGGATCGCGTCTTTGACATCTTGAGCGGAGTCACGGCGTCAATTGCCGGTGTGAAAATCGTGGGAGGCACATCGTTCTCGTTTGAGAACGGTGGAGGTATTCGCAACGCTGGCATGTTGACTCTGGATAATGTCGCCTTCGTTGGCAACTTTGCATCGGGTGGTGGAGGTGCGATCGCCAGCACCGGTGCCAACAGCTCGTTAACGATCACTGATACTTTGTTTGAATTCAATAATTCAAACGGCTCGCTCGGCGGAGGAGCGATTTTTAACAGCAGCTTGGCGACGATCACTCGCAGCATGCTCAGGTACAACACGGCCTTGGCCAATGGCGGCGCGATTGTCAACGCAGGTGGTGGTTCTGTGGCCCTGGATCAATCGACGATCAAGTTCAACGACGCTGGTTCGACGGCCAAAGGAGGGGGCATCTACAACAATGCGATCCTCACCGTGAAATACAGCACGATTTCCAACAACGGGGCGGAAAGCGGCGGTGGCATCGCAAATGTGAACTTCTCCGGCATGACCTCCGCGTCATTGCTATTGGCGACGTTGTCAACCAACAGCGTCACGAATCAAGGAGGTGGAATCTTCAGTGGTTCCGGAACGTCGATGCTCATCTCGGACAGCACCATCGCGAAAAACTCGGCGGTGGCAGAAGGGGGCGGGATCTACCGTCAGTTGCAGGTGCAGCTCACGATGGGTGGCTCGATCCTCGCAACCAATGTCGCGGGTACAATTGGAGCCGATCTGTACGGCCCGATGAACAGCAACGGAAACAACTTGATTGGTTCAACGTTGGGAGGTTCTGGATTCCTGACGAATGACCTTCAGAATGTGGATTCATTTCTGGGGCCGCTGCAGAACAACGGTGGCCCGACGTTTACGCACGCATTGCTCTCCGGAAGCCCGGCGATTAATGGAAATACGGCGACGACTTCGACCCCAGACGATCAGCGGTTGATGTCGCGGCCGGTTGGTACGAGCGCGGACATCGGAGCTTTCGAAGTTCAGCCGACGGTCGTCTCGCTGCCTCCCAGTTCGACCGACGTGACGATCACGCTCGGTGGGCCGGACATTGTGGTCACTGACGACAACGGCACGATCATCCTGACGGTGCCGTTCAATCCTGCCGTACCACTCGTGATCAACGGGACGTCTGGTGACGATAACGTGACGATCGACTTTTCGAATGGCAATCCAATTCCGTCGAGCGGAGCGACCTTCAATGGTGGCGGCGGCTCGGGCGATCAGCTGGTACTGACCAATGGCACCTTTGACAGCGTGACGCACGTGTTCTTTAACTCGTCCAGTGGTCAGATCACGATGCAGGTTGGCACGACAATTTCTGTACTGAATTATCAAGCGGTGACGTCGGCCATCATCGACTTGTTGACTGTCACGAACCGCACGTACCAGTTCGGCGCCACTGCGGACAACGCCACATTGAATGACAATACGAACGTCGGCGATGGTGTCTCGAAGTTATCAAGCGTTTCGACCAGTACTCCGGTCGAGTTCTCCGCGCCGTCTGCGTCGCTGACGATTGTGACCAAAGAAGGCGATGACACGCTGACGCTGTCGGCCGTTGATTCGCTCTTTGCGGCGTCAGTATCGGCGATTGGTGACATCGGCAATGATCTGCTCGACGCCTCAGGGTTTGCGCTCGCAGTTTCTCTGCAAGGCAATGTTGGAGCGGACACACTCAAAGGGGGCTCTGGCAACGATGATTTGAATGGCCATTCGGAAGACGATTCGATCGACGGCGGAGCCGGGAACGACTCGATTAAGGGGGGAGCCGGAAACGACGTACTGGTTGGAGCGATGGGGGACGACGCAGTATTGGGGCAAGCGGGCAACGATTCCCTCACAGGTGGTCTCGGCAACGACTTGTTAGATGGCGGCACCGGCACGGTCGATGTGCTGATCGAGTCTGCCGACGCGAATTTGACGTTGACCGACACACAGCTTCTGGGAATTGGCACCGACACGCTGGTTGGCATTGAGTCGGCAAGCCTCACGGGAGGTGCTGGAAATAACACCCTCACTGCGACGGCGTTCTCCGGTGCGGGAACAGTGACACTCTCCGGCGGCGGCGGAAACGACACGCTGCTCGGGTCGTCGTCGCGTGTGAATGTCCTCAACGGAGATCAAGGAGACGACTCGTTACGAGGAGGCAGTCTTAAAGACACGCTATTCGGCGGGGCCGGCAATGATTCGCTGTCGGGCATGGCCGACGCCGACAAACTCTACGGCGAAGATGGCAACGACACGTTGTTGGGAGGCACCGCCAATGACACGCTCGATGGCGGCAACCGGATTGACGACATCGATCTCGTTGTGGAAAGCGGCAACTTCAACTTCACGCTTACGAATTCGCTTCTCATCGGGAACGGCACTGATGCCGTGGTCAGCGTTGAAGCCGCACGAATCACTGGGGGCAGCAGCGCCAACAAACTGGATGCCAGCGGCTTTTCAGGCAACGTCTCGCTAATTGGGGGTGCCGGCAATGACACGCTCATTGGTGGAACCGGCAACGATTCGTTGCAAGGCGATGTCGGCAGCGACTTGCTCAAGGGACGCGATGGCAACGACGTGCTCAACGGTGGCAACGACACGTTGACCAGCGGAACTGACAATGACACGCTCAATGGTGGCAGCGGCGATGATCTGCTGCTGGGAGGCATCGGCAACGACGCTCTCTCGGGCTACACCGGAAATGACACGCTCAACGGCGGAGCCGGTGCTGACATTCTGTATGGCGGAGACGGCGACGACAACTTGCTGGGAGGGGCGGGTAACGACACCTGTCTCGGCGGAATCGGCGACGACACGATCAACGGCCAAGGCGGAAATGATAAGCTTAGTGGCGATGGCGGTGCGGATGTTTTCATCGACATCGCCGACCGCGTGGAAGGCTTCGCGATCAACCCGCTACCGTTGTGGGTGAATGCGACTTGACCGCTCCAAGCGGAATGGGCCGAATCACGCGGCGCGGCGCGGCTTGTGCGGACGGTCCCATTTTTCTTTCATTCGCGAGAACTGGTGCAACCAGCGGTCATAGTCTTGCGGCTTTGCGGCAAAGAACTCGCCGACTTCCGGATGCGGCAGAATCAGAAAGTTTTCGGCGGCGATGCCGCGAACAACGCATTCCGCCACGTCGTCCGCGCTGAGGGCGTGTGCTTGCAAGAACTGATGGATCGGATCGCTCAGGTTGAGCATGTCTGTTTGCACTCCCGAAGGACACAGGCAAGAGACGCGAATCCCAGCGCGTCGATAATTGACCGACAGCCATTCGGCGAACGACACGGTCGCATGCTTCGTCACCGAGTACGCGGCTGAGCCGATCTCGGTGAGCAGGCCAGCGGCAGACGAGGTCTGCAAGAAGTATCCCTCACCGCGAGACAGCATGCCGGGCAGCGCGGCTCGCGCTGCATAAACGTGGGAAAGAACGTGCAACTCCCACATCCGCTGCCAGTCGGCATCAGGAGTCTCGACGCCGCCTTTGATCGTCGCACCAGCGTTTGAACAAAACAGATCGACGCCTCCCCAGCGAGCGTCGGCTTCCGCAACCAAGTGCTGAATGTGAGTCTCGTTGCGGACGTCTCCTGGAATTGCGTGGCCGGCGACTTCGCGAGCGACAGATTCAGCGGCCTCGGCATCGAGATCGGCCACGATCATGCCGCGCGGTCGTTCCTGTGCGAACCGCTGGCAGAGTGCTCGACCGATCCCGTGGCCTCCTCCGGTCACAATGATAACTTTGTCGCAAAGTTGCATACGGGTATATCTCGAAAAGCGATGCGATCGACGATATCGCCAACAGTCTGGCTGATTCCTGCATCTTCACAAAGATCAAAGCGCTGTAGCGGACCTACATCGGTTTCGGCGAATCGCACTGTCCGACAATTCCTGCCTCCGGCACGACTGAAGGTTTTCGAAAACTGGTCACTCCGATTCGCAAAACGGGAGGGTTGACCCGGTTTTCGGCGATTCGTGGAAGGAATCGAAACGGACTCGGTGCGCGAACCGCTCGCCGCGTTTTTCGAGCGTATCACCACGATCACACCGCGGGGTTCAGGTCGATGGTGGAGGGAGCAACGACGACATCAACAGCGATTTGCTCGACGTCGTTATCTCCGAGGGCGGAAACGATCCGGTTAGCCAGGCGAACCTGTCCAATTCGTCAATCGCTAAATCATCTTGCAAGGATCGCGGAACCTGACTGAGGTGGCGCTGGATCAGCGTCAAATCCTGTTGCGGGGAGTTGATTGCGGAAGTCGGCCAAACACTTGCATTGACGGTGATGGGCATCCGCTTCAGACTCCCGCCGCTTTTTGTGAAGGCATGTTTCCATCGTGCTTGTCAGGGCCGGTACTTTGGAAGCGTGCGCCACGCGAGGCAACGGAGTGCCGCATGAATTGGTTGCGTTGGCGACATCGGCTGGAGTATCTCGCCTTTCGAGCGGTCGAATGCGTCGTGTTGATGCTCTCGCCATCGCGCGGACGTGAACTCGCCGAAGGCATGGCCTTTGTCGTTCATCGTATGCTGCCACGTCGGCTGGCGCGGTACCAAGAGGCGCGGGACAACTTGCGACAAGCTCTGGGGCCGAAAGTGTCGGACACGGTCATCGACGAGCATATCCGCCGCATGTGGGTGCATCTCTTTCGAGTGGTCATCGAAATTGTCCAGCTCCCGCGCAAAGTCCGCAGCGAGAATTGCTTAAATTATGTCGAGTACGGCCCCGGCCGAAGCGCGTGCTGGCGAGCATTCAACACCGGTCGCCCGGTGATGCTGGTCAGCGGCCACTTCGGCAATTGGGAAGTGGCCAACACAGCGTTTGGCCTGTTCGGCTATCCGATGGGGGTCATCGCTCGCGATTTGGATAATCCGTATCTCCAGGAATGGTTCAAACGCTTTCGCGAACACACTGGCCATCGATTGTTTTCGAAGGAAGGCGCGTCCGAGCAGATGTTTCCACAGTTGGCTCAGTGCGGTCACGTCGCTCTGTTGTGTGATCAGGACGCCGGTCCTCGTGGACTTTTTGTGGATTTCTTCGGAAAGCCGGCCTCGACTTTTAAATCCATTGCGCTGGTGGCTCTCGAATACCGGGCGTTGATCTGTGTTGGCGGGGCGATTCGGTTGCCGGACAACTTTCAACGAGACGATTCGAATGGCCCGTCGTGCTCCAAGTTTCAACTCGTATGTGAAGAAGTGATCGACCCCGAAATGATTGATGACCCTGATCCAGTCACCGAAATCACTCGTCGTTATACCGCCGCGCTCGAACGTCTGATCCGCCGCGCCCCCGAGCAATACTTCTGGGTCCACCGCCGCTGGAAGAGCGTCCCGCAACAACGCCGCTCCACCCGCAAGGCCGCGTGAAGTCGAACCTCACCAGCGTTCGATCGGTCCGCTGGGAACCGGGATGTGCATCTCTGGCAACTCACCCGTGCGATTGCCGTTCACCGGACCTTCGACGGCGAGCTTCTGAAAATAACGATCCAACTCATCGGGGTTGCGGATGAGCTGGAACTCGTGCCGCAGTTTCGCTCGGACATGCATCGCCTTCAAATACCAGTGAGCCATCTTGCGAAAGCCAATGATCGCCGACTCGATGCCGCGCCGCGCGGCGAGATACTGAAACTGCCGCTGCATCAGCACTAATCGGTCGTCAAACGTTCCGGCCGGGCCGAAGGAACCGGTCGTTTCCCACTCGACCAATTGCCGGAAGATCCACGGATTGCCGAGCGCGCCGCGGCCGATCGAGACGCCATGGCAACCAGTTTCGCGCAGCATGACCTCGGCATCAGCGACGGTGCGCACGTCACCGTTGCCGATCACCGGAATCTGCTCGACCGCGTCGACGACTTGCCGGATGCCGTCGCGATCGACGCCGCCGGAGAAGCCCTGTGCTCTCGTACGGCCATGAATCGCGACCGCCGCGATCCCTGCTTGCTCGAACTCGCGAGCGAAAAACGGAGCCGTCAGTTGCGTCGCGTCCCAACCGAGTCGCATCTTGACCGTCACTGGAATCCGCACTGCTTCAACGACCGCCCGCACAAGCGAAAGCGTCTCGTCGGGCCGGCACATCATGCTGGCCCCCGAACCGTTTGCGACGATGCGTCGCACCGGGCAGCCCATGTTGATGTCAATCGAATCGACCCCGCGTGCTTCGAGCAACTTCGCCGCCTCGCACATGGTTCCGATGTCGCTGCCGAAGATCTGCACGGCAAACGGCGATTCGACTTCGCTGGTCTCGATCAGTTCCAGCGTCTTTGGACTTTGATACAGCAACGCTCGGGCATTGACCAAGTCAGTCGTCGTCAGTCCGACGCCGCCGATCTCGTGAACGATCCGCCGAAACGGCATGTTCGTGAATCCGGCCAGCGGCGAGAGCAAATACCGCGACCGCAGTCGCAGCGAGCCGTATTGGACTGCCGGTAAAAATCGGGGCCGCCCCGGCGCATTGGCGACAGCTTGTTCGATCGTTGCGTTCATGTTTGCTTTGGTCGCCCGGTGATCGGGTACGCGACATCTTGAAAACCTTTGCCGCTGTGCTCGCCCGGTGGGATTACGCTGTCGATGAAGGCTTCGTCCTCGGCGGTGATCGTGATGTTGATCGCTCCGAAGTTGTCGTCGAACTGTTCCATCGTGCGCGGGCCGAGGATCGCCGCCGTCAGAATCGGATTCGCGATGCACCAGGCCAGAGCGAACTGCGTCATCGCGACGCCGCGCTGCTGGCAGTAGGCTGCGATCTGCTGCGAAATCTCGAAACTGGAGTCGCGGAGTTCCGCCTCCTTCATCCGCTTGTCTCCGCGGGCCGCCCGACTCCCTTCGGGGAACGACTCGCCCGGCTTGTACTTGCCGGAGAGCACGCCGCGGGCCAGCGGGCTATAGCTGACGACGCCAATTTTGTGCTCTTGGCAGAGAGGCAACAGTTCGACCTCGATGTCGCGGTTCACGATGTTGTACAGCGGTTGCACGCAGCAGAATTTGTTGAGTCCCAGCCGGTCGCTGGTCCAGAGTGCCTCGCACAGCCGCCAGGCTCGGAAGTTGGAACAAGCGATGTTCAAGACTTTCCCCTGCCGGACCATGTCGTCGAGTGCTCGGAGAGTTTCGTCGATGGACGTGTCGTAATCGGGAGCGTGGTAGTAGTAGAGGTCAATCCGCTCGCACTTCAGCCGCCGCAAGCTGGCTTCGACGGCTCGCATCATGTGGTAGCGACTTCCTCCTTTGTCGTTCGGGCCAGTCCCCATGACTTGCCGACCCTTGGTCGCCAGCACGACTTGGTCCCACTTGCCGACGAGCGCCTTGCCAACGATTTCTTCAGACTTGCCGCCGGCGTACATGTCGGCCGTGTCGATAAAGTTGATTCCCTGATCGATCGCCTTGTGAATGATGCGGATCGACGTCGCTTCATCCGTTGCCCCGCCGAACATCATCGTGCCCAGACAAAGCGGAGAAACGCGAACGCCAGTGGTGCCAAGCAGGCGGTAATTCATGGAGTGATCCTTTGGCGGGTTGTCAGTGGTTCGAGGCGAGTTGGCGACAATGTGACGCCCATGCCGGGCAACTGACAACCGACAGCGGGCAACGACGCGAGTCGCGGCTTGAGTTCACCCCCCGCACCGATATCATGCGGTTCGATTTCTTCCGCTCTGAGGCCCACATGCCACCTGCGTCTCCACGTCCCGAACTTTCCGGCCCGCGAGCCATCCCATTTCAACCGCCGCAGGGGGATTTGGCGTTGCTCGCCGGATCGGCGAATCCCGTGCTGGCTCAGTCGATTGCGAATTATCTCGGCGTCCCGCTGGTGCCGGGTCGAGCACACGTCTTCAGCGAAGGAAACGTCTTTGTCCGCGTCCGCGAAAACGTGCGCGGCCGCGATGTGTTCGTCATCCAGGGAGTCCATCAGCCAGTCAACGACAACTTCATGGAGTTGCTGTTCTGGATCGACGCCCTCAAGCGAGCCAGCGTCTCGCAGGTGACCGCCGTCATTCCGTTCTTCAGCTACGCCAAGGCGGACAAAAAAGACGAGCCGCGCGTCAGTATCCGGGCTCGCGTTTGCGCGGACTGCCTCGAAGCGGCCGGCTGCGACCGCGTCCTGACGATGGACCTGCACAGCCCGCAAATCCAAGGCTTCTTTCGCATTCCGGTCGATCATCTCTACGGCCGACATGTGCTCTGTGATGCCATCACCAAGTTGAACATCCCGGACTTGGTCGTGTGTAGTCCGGATGTCGGCTTCGCGAAAAGTGCTTCGCAGTATGCGAAAATCCTCGACGTCCCGGTCGTCATCGGCAACAAGCACCGAGCTGATCACGACGAAAACGCCGAAATCCTGGAAGTCATCGGAGACGTCGCGGGCAAGAACGTCGTGCTTGTGGACGACTTTACGATCACCGGACGCACGCTGATCAACATGGCCGACGCCCTGAAGAAACGCGGTGCGAAAGACATCTACGCGGCCGTCACTCACGCCGTCCTCTCAAAGGGTGCCGCCCCTCGCATCGGCGAGAGCCAGATCAAGCAGATGTTGATCACCAACACGGTTGAAACGGCAACCGATCCGTTGCCGCCAAACATCTCGGTGATCTCGGTGGCACCGTTTTTCGCGGAGGCAATCCGCTCAATTCACGACCGCACGAGCGTAAGTAATTTGTTTCCTGAGCCTTGATCCGGGGATCCCCGGGGCTCCGATCGAGGACCAGAATTCCTCTGTGGAACACAGATCGCGGTGTGCTAAATTTCTGCTGGCCGAAATGCTTCAGTGGCTCCGAGGCAAAAAGGGTTTTCCGATGGCGCGTTGGCTTCCTCGCAAACGGACGATTCTGGGTGCCACGCTGGCGGCCGGTTTGATCGTCGGCATTTGGCTTTCAGACAAACTACCGCACTTGGGAAGTGGG
>Ga0194128_10000078_pt1:22500-156873 | contig 156873 bp, 133 predicted proteins | sample TA2KigCa65mmetaG_FD_148650 | JGI IMG/M metagenome (GOLD analysis project Ga0194128, IMG submission 148650) | Freshwater microbial communities from Lake Tanganyika, Tanzania - TA2015037 Kigoma Deep Cast 65m | ecosystem: Environmental > Aquatic > Freshwater > Lake | place...
TCGTCACGTTCGAATTCGAGAATGTCCCGTCGGCGACCGCTGAAGTTGCTTCTCGGTTTGCTCCGGTGCGTCCAGCGGGGCAGGTGTTGCATGTTTCGCAGCATCGGCTGCGTGAGAAATCCTACCTTGCCGAGCACGGTTTTCCGGTCACGCCATTTCGAGCTGTTCGCTCGGCCGAAGAGTTGCAGATTGCGATTCGAGAACTGGGATGTCCGGCGGTGTTGAAGACGGCCGGATGGGGATACGACGGAAAGGGTCAGGCTAAGATTCATTCGGAGAGCGAGGCATCCTCCGCGTGGGAGCGACTCGGGACGAACGAGGCCATTTTGGAAGGATTTGTCGATTTTCGGCTCGAAGTTTCGGTCATCGGCGCGCGAGGAGTTGATGGCCAATTCGCTCATTTTGGTTTGCTGGAGAACTCTCACTCGAATCACATTTTGGATGTCACGGTTGCTCCGGCACGTGTCTCGGCTCGGGTTGCGCTGGAAGCCGAGGCGATCGCTCGGGGGGTTTTGGAATCGCTTGACGTTGTCGGGGTGTTGTGTGTGGAGATGTTTCTGACGCACGACGATCGGTTGTTGATCAACGAGTTGGCTCCTCGACCACACAATTCTGGGCACCTGACATTCGATGCCAACGTGACCAGTCAGTTTGAGCAGCAGGTGCGAGCGATCTGCGGCTTGCCCTTGGGGTCGACTGAGTTGCTTCGGCCGGCGGCGATGGCGAACCTGCTTGGGGATGTTTGGGAGAACGGCGAGCCCCGTTGGGCAGAGGCTCTGCAGTTGCCAGAAGTCAAATTGCACTTGTACGGCAAGTCTTCTGCGCGTGTGGGTCGCAAGATGGGGCATCTCACAGCGATGGCGAATTCGGTGGAGGAGGCGGAGCGGGTTGTGCGGGAAGCGAGACGCCGATTACTGGGGTGAGTCGCGGCTGGATTTAGTCTGGGGCAATCGAAGACTTTTGCGGATCCAGCAGAGCGGCGTAGACGTCGCGAATTCTCCGAGTCATCGTCTGATGGCGGAATTGCTCTGTGAAACGCTCACGGCCGGTACGTCCGAAGTTCTCGCGGAGGGTTGGATCGGCGGCCAGGATGTTGATTGCATCCGACAGTTCCGCCACGGACCGTGGCGGCAGGAGATAGCCGGTCTCGCCAGAAATGATCACCTCTTTGGCCCCATCCACGTCGTAGCTGATCACAGGCTTGCCGGCGATCAATGCTTGCGGCAACACGCGAGCGAGGCCTTCCCACAGACTGGTGTGGACGACAATGTCCATCGAATGAATCAGTTCGGGAACGTGGTTAGGCGGGACGAGTCCGGTGAAGAGGAAATGCCCGGTGAGTCCGAGGTCGGCGATGTACTTTTCGAATTCATTGCGGAGGATGCCGTCGCCGACGAGCAGGAACTTCGCATTGGGGTGCTGAGCGACAACCGCAGGAGCGGCGGCGATGACAAACTCTTGGCCCTTGAGGGGAAACAGGCGTCCGATCATTCCGATGACGACGTCGTTGGGGTGCAGGCCGAGTTCTTGCCGCACGAGCTCTCTTGGCCGAGGCGGCGTCAGGAATGGTTCGACTTCCATGCCGCTGTAAATCGTCACGAAGTTCTGGTGTGGGGCAATGCCGGCGGCAACGTATTGGTCAGTCATCGCATCGCAGACGCTGATGAATTTTGCGCAACGACGAGCCGCCCATTTCTCTGCGAGCCGATACAGCTCGAAAGCGATTGGGTTCTGGCCGTAATGAAACGAGGCTCCGTGGATTGTGTGAACGGCGGGGATGCCGAGCTTTGCGGCAGCGGCTCGGCCGAGGATTCCCGCCTTTGAGCTGTGCGTGTGGACGATGTCCGGTTTGATCTCCTGCAGCATCGCATTCAACGCACGATACGCTTTCCAATCTTGCCACGGCCGGATCGAGCGGTGCAGTTCCGGCAGCATACGAAAGTCGAAGCCGCCACGACGAGCACGCTCTTCGAGGCTTCCTTCCGGTCCCAACCCGGGGCCGGTGATCAGCGTAACCTTGTCGCCGTAGTCCCGATGCTGATCTTCGACGGTCAGCAGCGTGTTTTCCTGCGCTCCGCCAATGATCAGCCGCGTGATGAAATGGACGACGTTCATGCTGGAGCGGTCTGATTTCGCTGGTGGTCACGCGAGACGGGTTGGAGTTCAGTGGGAGGTTATCGTCGACCTGTGTGAGAGACCAAGACACAGGACGGCTCGCGACCCTCGTGGAACTGCAGATGGGCCGGTACTCTGCCGACCGATTGCGGGACGGCGGTGATAACGGCGGCCTGCCGCACGCGAACATGACACACCTTGGAGTTGCCGATCATGCAAATGGCTCGACGGTTATTGTGGTTTGCTTTCGGCTTGCTGTTGGGGGCAACACCGGCGTCGCTGTGGTCTCAAGAGTTGCCAATCGAAGTGCTGCCGACGGATTCGAAGCTGGCGAAGATCGTGCTCATCGCCGGATCGAAAGCGTTCAAGCCCGGCGAGCACGAGTACGTTGCGGGCTGTGCAGTGCTGGCCGATTTGCTCAAGCAGACTCCGGGGGTTGCTCCGGTGCTTGCTCTGGATTGGCCGAAGAAGTCAGAGACGTTGGCTGGTGCGAAGGGGATCGTCTGTCTGTTCGACGGTGGAGACAAGCACGCTCTGCTGGCAGCCGATCGGATGGCTCAGCTGTGGAAGTTGGCGGACGAAGGAGTGGGCCTCGTCGGATTTCATCAGTTTGTGGACGTGCCGAAGGATGTCGGTGATCGGATGCGCGACTTGGCGGGAGCGGCCTGGGAGAAGGGTCACTCGCAGCGAGCACACTGGGTGACTCGGTTCGGGACATTTGCCGAACATCCCGTCTGCCGAGGTGTCACGCCGTTTGAGATCGACGATGGATGGCTCTTCAAATTGCGATTCGTCCCGGAGATGAAAGGTGTGACTCCGTTGCTGCGGACGGTCTCGCCGAAAGCAGCCAGCCAAGAGCTGACAGACGAGGCGATTGTCTCCTGGCTCTTCGAGCGATCCAACGGAGGGCGATCGTTCAACTTTACCGGTACGCACTTGCACGCCAGCCTGGCCGAAGAGGGCTATCGACGATTTCTGGTCAACGGCATCCTCTGGTCGGCGGGGGTCGAAATCCCGAAGTCCGGGGCTCCCGTTGCGCTGACAACCGCTGGATTGAACAAGTACCTCAAGCCAGCTCCGGCCGCGAAGAAGTAATCCATCTACGAAAAGGAGCGTTGCATGTCGCGAATCACTCGTCGTCAGTTTTTGGGTACGACTGCTGTCGCTGCGGCTGGGCCGATGATTCTTGCATCGCCGTCACGCGGGTTAGCGGCTCCCAGCGAACGGATTCGGTTGGGCTTCATCGGCATCGGGATTCAATCGCGCGGGCACCTGCGGCGGTTTGTCGGGACGAGCGACACGCAGGTCATCGCGGTTTGTGATGTTGTGATCGAGCGGCGCGAGGACTCGAAACGGATCGTCGAAGAGGGCTATGCTAAACAGAAGCAAATGGCGTCGTACAAAGGTTGCGCGGCGTACGTCGATTTCCGGGAGCTGCTGGCTCGCGACGACATCGACGCGGTGGTGATCGGCACACCAGATCACTGGCACGCGATCCCGTCGGTCATGGCCTGTCGAGCGGGCAAGGACGTGTACTGCGAGAAGCCGCTGTCGCTGACGATCTCCGAGGGACGAGCGATGGTCGAAGCGGCCCGCAAGCACGACCGAGTGTTTCAAACGGGGAGCCAACAGCGCAGCGAGTTTGGCGGCTTGTTCCGTCGTGCGGTCGAGCTGATTCGCAACGGGTACCTCGGCGAGATCAAAACGGTCTCTGTCGGCGTCGGTGGCCCTGCCGTGACGTGCGATCTGCCGACCGAGGAATGTCCGACCGGTACCGACTGGAACTTCTGGAACGGCCCGTCGGCGGAGCGTGGCTACAACCAAATCCTCTGCCCCAAGGGAATTCACAACCATTTCCCGGCGTTTCGCCAGTACCGTGAGTTCGCCGGCGGCGGTTTGGCCGACATGGGTGCGCACCATTTCGATATTGCGCAATGGGCGCTCGGCATGGACAATTCCGGCCCGGTGAAGATCGAACCGCCGGAGGACAAAGCCACGACCGGCCTGAAGTTCACCTACGCAAACGGCGTGGTTATGACTCACGGCGGGCCCAGCGGCTGCACGTTCGTGGGGACAAAAGGGACGCTCTACGTCGATCGGGGAAAAATCGAGGCGGATCCCGCCAGCATTCTGGAAGCGAAGCTCGGCGAGAATGCTTTTCACGTCGAGCCGTCCGACAATCATCACCGCAATTGGATCGACGCGATTCGCTCTCGCAAGAAGCCAATCTGCGACGTCGAGATCGGCCACCGTTCCGCGACGGTCTGTGAGCTCGGCCAGATCGGCTACGACCTTCGCCGTCCGCTGAATTGGGATCCGGTGAAGGAACGCTTCGTTAACGACGACGAGGCCAACAAGCTGCTCAGCCGCCCGATGCGCGATCCCTGGAAGCTGTGAGCCGCTTGTCGATCCATTCGGGATCGACGAACGGTTTCATCAGCCAGCGGAAAGTGTGATCGACGCGCGGGTCACTGTCGGGATCGCTGGCGATCGCATTCTTCGGATCAACTGGACTCAGTCCATTTTCCGTCAGAGTCCAGGGCCAGTTGTCTCGCCGTGCGATTTCATTGACGCGGGCCATCAACCGCAACGCCCAAAGGTTGCCGAAGAAATTGCGGTAGTCATTCCAAACACGATTCCATCCGAATAACACGACTGGTCGAGTGCGTGTTTCAAAGGCTGCCGCCAACCAGAATTGCACGAGAAAAAAAACCGCGATGCGTTGGTCCGCATTTCGGTCAGCTAATGACGCTGCGGTTGAACTGCGAAGCGACCAACCGACGATTCCCCAGGTGGCCATCCAGGTGAGGATCGAGATTGGGTAGCGGGTACCGAAAAACTGCCCGAGTGCCATCACAAGCACTAGTGCGAAGCCAATCAGTGCTGGTGCTTCGAGTTCCAGCCGTTGGCCATGCCAGCAGCGAGTCAGTTGGGCGAGCGCCGGCCATTCGAGGACGACGATCAGCGGCATAACGATGAAGAGGCTCCATTCCAGCAGTCGGCCGCGACGTGCGCCGAGGACAGCGACGAATGGGCACAGAGCACTCACTGCCGTCAGGTACCAAAGTTGATCGAGGATGCCACGAGGCACTTGATTCTTCGCGAGCGTTACAGACGTTGTGGCCGTCAAAGTCGCTTGAAACCAAATGGCCCACGCGGCTGCGGAGGTCAGGGACGTGTGGTGGACGCTGCGGGTCAGGCGAGCGACACCGATCCAGCCGCCAACGACAGCCAAAGTCAAGATCGCTGCGACAAGCACATCCGTCATGGTTGGATCCGATTCACTGCGGGGTTAGTCGGTACTGTCCGCACGTTCGACATTTTGTCCGGCGGTTCCTGCGAACCCAAGTGATCGCAGTAGATGTCGTGTGAGTTCCCTGAACCGAGTTGCCGATTTTGGAGCCTAGTGACCACCGAGTCCCAGTGAGCCTTCAACTGCGTTGCTTCGTCGGGTGAGTGGCCCGTACGGCAAAAAGAGCTCACGACTGTCAGACACGTTTCTTGAGGAGATGCCGGAATGAAGTGGATTTTGTCTCTCGCCATGTTGCTTGGCGTCGCTGGCACGGCGAACGCTAGGCTGTTCGACAATCACTGTTGCACGCCCGCGCCCAGCTGCGCGGCCCCGTGCGCGAAGGCGTGTGCTCCGAGCTGCGCGGCCCCGGCTGCGTGCGCTCCGAACTGCGCCGCTCCCGCGAAGGCGTGTGCTCCGAGCTGCGCGGCCCCGGCTGCGTGTGCTCCGACCTGCGCCGCTCCCGCGGCCAGTGCGCCAGCGTGTGCTGCTCCCGCAGCGTGCGCTCCGAAATGCGCTGCTCCGGCTGCTTGTGCGCCGACTTGTGCCGCGCCAGCTGCTTGTGCTCCTACCTGCGGCAACAGCAACAGCTGCTGCAACAACGGCTGCAACAACAGCTGCTGGAAGCTGCCCAAGCTCAAGTTGCCGAAAATTTGCTTGCCGAAGATTCACCTGCCCAAGCTGAGCTGCTCCAACAACGGCTGCGGACACACCTGTGCTCCGAGCTGCGCCGCTCCGGCTGCGTGTGCTCCAAGCTGCGCCGCTCCGGCTGCGTGTGCTCCGAGCTGTGCTGCTCCGGCTGGCTGCTCGAAGTAATGTCAACCACGTGGGATGACCTAACTCGCACTGCGAATTAATCCATCCCACTTCTCTGGCTCCGTAAACGTGAGTGATCGTCCGGGGGAACGTGCCTTCCCCCGGACACCTCACACGCGGGGACCGACAATTCGAACTTCTCTTTCGGAGGTAACTCCGATTATCAACCTTAGAACTTCTTCCTCGATAGTTCTCAGAGATCTGCTCGGTCCTCATTCCTTGGAGAGTCGAGTCGATTTCTGAACCACGAAGGCCGACCGCGATTCCGCGATCGGCCTTTTTTGTTGCGCACGCGAGCGGCAAGCGTTACTCGCATTGCAGCACGGCTCGGACATCCGCTTCAGAAACATCGTTGACGATTTCAACGAGCCCCAAACGTTTGGGAAGCACGAATCGCAAGTGGCCCCCGAGAGTCTTCTTGTCAAGTTTCATTCGTTCGACCACGGCGTCGACGGAGTGTGGCCAACCGGCCGGCAAACGAGTCGGCAATCCGAAGCGGTTCAACAACGCCTCTTGTCGAACGGTCACCGTGGAATTTATCAAGCCGAGTCGTTCCGCCAGTCGGCTGGCGTACATCATGCCAATCGCTACTGCCTCGCCATGCAGCAATTCGCCGAATCCGGCAAGTGCCTCGAAAGCATGCCCAAACGTGTGACCATAGTTCAAAACTGCGCGGAGCCCAGTGCGCTCGAATTCGTCTTTCTCGACAACGTCCGCCTTCAGCCGGCAGCAGCGTGCGACAACTTGCCGCAAAATGCCGGGGTCGCGTCGAAAGATCGCCTCCGCACGCAGTTCGAGAAAAGCGAAGTAGTCAGAGTCCAAAATCACTCCGTACTTCACAACTTCAGCCAGGCCGGCCGCGAATTCGCGAGCGGGTAAGGTCACGAGCATTTCCGTATCGATCAGCACTCCGATCGGCTGATGAAACGCTCCGAGCATGTTCTTCGCGACGGGATGATTGATGCCCGTCTTGCCTCCGACGGAGCTATCGACATCCGCCAGCAGTGAGGTCGGGATTTGCACGAATGGCAAGCCCCGCACGAATGATGCTGCGGCAAAGCCCGCCAAGTCGCCGACGACTCCGCCACCGACGGCAATCAAGACGGTGCGACGGTCAGCTTTCACGGCGATCAAATCATCCCAGACGGCCGAAAGACTGGCGATCGATTTCGTTTTTTCGCCGGGTTCCAGTTCGGTCAAGCCGCAACTCCAACCGGTGAGAGTCAGCCCCTCGCGAACGACATCCGCGTGCGGCCGCACGTTACGATCGGTGACAACGTGCGCCTGCCGCGAACTTCCGGCTTGATACACGCTACGATCCATCCAAGTCGGCAGCAGTGTGGGCAACTCCGACAGACCACCGCTGACAATGCGGATTTCGTAGCTCCGCTCGCCCAGATTCACATGCACCGAACTGGCATCAACAGCCACAGCCATTCTCCATCGGAAATGTCGAGACAGTGGAACGGTATCGGCCACTGTGTCGAGACGAAAGGATTGTGCCTTGCGGCGGTGTTAAAGCCGCGAAGAGACCCTTGTATGCCCTCTCAAGTACTCCTTTAATCCCGCTCCGGTTGAAGCTTTTTCAATGACGACGCTTCGATCGCTCTGGCACCGTGCGGACATTTTCAAATCAGGATTACGAATGATGACGGATCGCATTTTTAATTTCTCTGCAGGCCCCGCGGTATTGCCGGTTCCAGTGTTAGAAGAGGCTCGCGAGAATCTCCTCTCGTTAGGCAACACCGGCATCGGTGTCTGCGAACATTCACACCGCGGCAAAGCATTTCTGGCCGTGTACGAAGAATGCGAAGCCGTTTGCCGCGAAGTTGGCGGTATTTCGTCGGACTACAAAGTGTTGTTCTTGCAAGGGGGAGCGTCATTCCAGTTCGGTATGATCCCGATGAATTTCTTGTCGAGTGATGCTCACGCCGACTATCTGCTGACCGGAGCGTGGTCTGAGAAAGCTCAGGAAGAAGCGGTTCGTTTTGGTAAGACGCATACCGCGTGCAGCAGCAAGGATCGCAACTACTGCTACATCCCTGCGACGGTTCAGTGCAGCAGCGGCGCAGCCTATGTGCATTACACGTCGAACAACACAATCTTCGGCACGCAATGGCATCGCTTTCCCGAGGTGCCGGCCAATTCGGCTGTGATCTGCGATGCCAGTAGCGACATCTTCTGCCGACCAGTCGATGTGGCGAAGTATGGTCTGATCTACGCCGGAGCGCAGAAAAACCTCGGACCGTCCGGTGTGACACTGGTCATCATCCGAAACGATCTGATCGAGCGCGGACGAACCGACCTGCCGACGATGTTGCAGTACCGGACGCACAGCAAGAATGACTCGATGTACAACACTCCGCCGACGTTCGGGATTTACCTGATGGGCCTGGTTTTTAAGTGGATCAAGTCAAACGGCGGCCTCGTCGGCATGGAGCAACGCAACCGCACCAAAGCGGATCGGTTGTACGCGTATCTGGACCAGAGCCGACTCTTCAAGCCGACGGCCGACAGAGACAGCCGCTCGCTGATGAACGTCACCTTCGTGACCGGCAACGACGAACTTGACAGCCAGTTCGTGAAGGTCGCGACGGCAGCAGGGCTGGATGGACTCAAAGGTCATCGCAGTGTCGGCGGCATGCGGGCCAGCATCTACAACGCGTTTCCGATCGAGGGAGTCGATGCGCTGATTGCTGTAATGCAGGAGTTCGAAGCGAAACACACCTAGCGACGTTGGGGTGTCGTGGACGCGTCACAAAAACGCCGCCCCACTTGAGGTTCCCGAAGTGGACCCAAGCGAGGCGGCGCTTGCGATCGGCGCCGTGTCGCCAACAAATTCTTTGAAGGTTTCAGGTTCCAAATCTCAGGAATCGATTTGAGTCACCGAAGAAATGTTTGCTCGAAGGGGGCTGTTTCAAACGCATTCGCCTCATCGTTTTCGTCTTCTGCCTCGTTGTCGAGTTCCTTTGGCTCGCCTGATCGCGAGTTGCTGACGGATTTTTGAAGAGTATCGTCCGTCGAAAGTGGTGTTGGATTTGCGGGCTGTTGGGTTGACGGTTTCCGTTGGAATCCAATCTGCTCCGTTGCAGTTTCGGAATCCGGTGCTGACGGGCTTTCGTTTGTTGCAGGCTGCACCGGACTCGGTTTGTGCGAAGGAGCGGCACCAGAATCAGGCGATTCCTCTTTCGCGGGCGGAGCTGGTTTGGCAGGCAATTCAGGCTTTGGCAACGGCTTTGGTTCAGTGACCGGGAGTTCAGCCGCGGGGGCGGGCTCCGGCACCGGAGGTTGCGTGAGGCTTGATTCAGGTGAGCTGGAATAGACCGAAGTGCCGAGTTCCACCGGATCGGATTCGTCGGAAACGAATTCTTCCGGTTGTGTTTCGAGCGCGTCATTGGCATCGATGGCATGGCTGCGTGCCCAAGCATGACGCACGGCTTGCGCGTACGCCTCCGGATGCGACAGGCTCTCAGAAAGGAAGATGCTGTTGTCTTCCATCAACGTCCCCTTGCGAAATTTCATGTCCAAGATGGCGCGGTTGTAGCCGACCAGGCTTTGGTAGTACGCCTTCTCGGCAGTCGCGAGACTGACCTGTGCTCGGAGCAACAGATCAACGCTGCCTTTGCCTGCTCGATATTGAGCATCGTTGGCTTGCACGCGACGCTCAGCCGCGCGGCGGCGGTTGAAAAATGTCTGAGCGGTTTGAAAAGTCGTGTCCGCCTGTCGAAAAGAATTGGCCAACTCGTGACTGATTTCGAATTCTTGCGACCCCAGCGCGGCGCGGGCTTTTGCCAGCCTGAGTTCCAAGTTGCGGACCTGCGAATGAGCCGCTCGAAAACCGATCGGCATGCTGAATTCGAATCCGACACCCCAACCAGTTTGATTAGCGTTGAGCAGATTGTCGTAGAAGCTCGCCGTGGTTTGCACGGGAAATGGAGCCGCAATCCCCTGGGGATCGCTGTCCGACTTTCCAAAGAGTTGGTCGCCGAAGCCGTTGATCTGATAGCGCGAGACCAGGTCGAGCCGAGGTTTGGTGAGGCTCTTGGAGGCCTCCAGCTGAAACTCCAGGCTCTTGATGTTCCACTTCTGTTTGCGAAGTTCGACTCGGCGCGTCAATGCCTCGACCAGACTGGTTCGCCAGTCCGGGAGGAATTCAGCCGTGGTCGGTTCATCGGCCGGTCGGATGATCCGGCCGTCGTTGACTGGCAGTCCGAGCAAGCGCCGAAAACGGCCCTCGGTGTTGTAAACGTTTGAAAGCGAGTTTTCCGAGGCCGCCCGCGCGTCGAAGTAGCTGTCGCGAGCTTGCGCTTCGTCGGCCGCACTGCCACCTTCCAGGCCTTGATCGGTCTTGGCTTTCACTTCGCGCCAAGTGTGCAGGAAGCTGTTCCGAGCCGTGATGTCCGTGTCGTAAGTCCGATAGGCGAGATACAGCTCCCAGTAAACATCTTCAACGTCTTTGACCAAGCCGATCGTGGCCTGTTCAAAGTCCGCGAGCGCGATGTCGGTGCGAATTCGCGAGATGACCACGCCCTGGTTGACCTGTGGCACGTTTTGCAGCGTCGGGCGACGGCTGATGGGGCCGGCAATGCGCGTAAACCGAGTACCGCCGCCGGCCCACAAAGGTTGACGGTAGTTAAATTCGAGGCCTGGCAGTCCGGCATTCTGAGTCGCGCTGGGATTGTTCGTAAAATACGATTGAAAGAGTCGTGGATTCCCGCCGGTATTCTGATTGAAATCTTGATACAGCACATTGTGCTGAATCGAGGCTTGAGCACCATTCGCAAAGATTTTCGACAGCGCTGCGCGGAAGTCTCCGGCCTGGTTACCGAGAGTGTCGCCGTTCGAGATGCCACCGAAGCTGTTATTTTCGGCGATGTTTTCGCTGCGTCCGTAGAGCATGTTCGCTGTGAACTGCGCGTCAAATTCAGACAGCGCGGCTTCGACGCCGTTTTGGCCAAACAGAGTGCTCGTGTCTTGCAGAGCGGGATCGTAAACCGACTGGACGAAATCAGGGTTCGTCAGCAGACGGTTCCCCGGCGAAAGGAATTGGCCGTTGTCCCGGATGATTTCGTTGTTAGCGAGCGCGGTGTGCAGCGCTTCTTCAAGACCGAGATTCCAAATCTCATCTTTGCGTGGATTGCGAATGCGGCGCGGTTCGTCGGAGTAGCTGACGGTGTCAGGGGTCTCTTGGTTCACCGTTGGGTAGTCGATCGAGATGACGACATCTTTGTAGTGTTGTAAGTCTGTGTCGCCGACGTAGCTCAGCTTCTTTTCAGAAGTCGAGCAGCCGATGAGTAGGCTGCCGCACAGGACCACGTTGGCCCACTTCCACGGTCGCCAGACAATTCGCAATGGCATGGAAACACCCTTCCAGGCGGTCAAGTTCCCCCCAATCGCCTGCATCAGTATCGGTTGGGTGTTCGCCGTAGCTTTGGCAAGAGTTTTCGGATGTGCCGGTTGTAGGGTAGGTCGAGGCTTCTGATTTGGGGTTGATCGGCAGAAATGGCGAGTTCTGGTGGTGCCCGCGGTCCGACTGCATGAAACGGCGGAATTGGAGACAGCGGAGTCGCACGTACCACAAAAAAGAGCCGGCTTTCGCACGGCTCCGCTGACTCAAAAAGATCGCCCGACGTTTGACCGATCAGACTCCGCTTTTCCGTCGAGGAGTAACGGTGAAGTCCTCGAAACGAAACTCTAATTTTCCGGGGTCGGCGATGTTTTGAAAGAGTTGCGAGGCGACGTGGTGGAAGTGCGTCTGACGGATCGAATAGAAGTTGTGCTTGCCATCACGGCGACAACCGATCAAGCCGGCTTCGCGCAACAAAGCCAAGTGGTGACTTACGGCTGGTTGGCTTTGTTGCAATCGCTCGCACAACGCCGAGACATGCAGTTCGGTTTCGCGGTACAAATACATCAGCACACGCAACCGTGTTTCATCGGAGAGCAATTTGAACATCTGGACCAACTCGCGTTGGAATTGGTCGGGAAGTTGGTTCTGTCCGGAATGCGTCTTTTTCTGGTGGACCGGAGACTTAGCAAGTTCGAGCATTTGTTCCTCAGTAAGTTCGGAAGTCGGATTCGACGAGATCGCCGGAGCGGGCGTCTCTCGCGAAAGGTCAGGTTGAGAATGGTCAGCCAATTGGCGATCCTGAAATCCATTGGCGTTGCGTTCTCTGTTAGCGAGCCTTCAATTGAGATGACTCGCGAAACGAGGGAACAGCGACGAAGCAATTTCTGCCTCACCGCATGCGAATGGGCTTGTGGTCAATTGAGAATGGTTGAAGACTGGAATATGGGAATACGATGATTGCCCTCGAATTGAGGGCTGAGAACTGGCGGAATCGCCGGAAAATGAGCAACTCAAAGTTAGACAGGCAGATTCAATCCGTCACCAATTGCTGAACGGCACGGATTATTTCGGCTCACTGATCCGTCGTCAACGATGGTGCTTCTCCGAGAATTCGTGGGGTTTCTGTGAAAGTCGTCGAATTCAGCAGCTTGTCAGGCCTGCGGGCGGTTGTGACCGGATCGACCTCCGGGATTGGCCGAGCGATCGCCGCCGAGTTTGCTCTCGCGGGTGCGGATGTCGTCATTCATGGAGTTCGCAATGCCGCCCCAGCAGATGTGCTGGCAACAGAATTGCGTTTGCTCGGTCGGCGCGCAGAGGTTGTCCTGGCGGACTTCCGTGATGAAAAGTCCCTCGCGACCTTCGTTGATCGTTGCTGGGCGACGCTGGGAGGTGTCGACATCTGGGTGAACAACGCGGGTGCCGACTTGCTCACGGGAGAAGCTGCGAAGCTGAATTTTGCCGACAAGCTGCAGAATCTCTACGAGGTCGATGTGCGAAGTACTTTGCTTCTCAGTCGGTTGATTGGAAAGCAGATGCTGACGGCGGGTGGTGGAACGATTCTGAATATTGGTTGGGATCAAGCGGAACGTGGCATGGAAGGGGACAGTGGCGAACTTTTCGCGGCCGCGAAGAACGCGATCATGGGATTCACTCGTTCGCTGGCGGTCAGCCTCGCGCCGACCGTTCGAGTCAATTGCATTGCCCCTGGCTGGATTCGGACGAAATGGGGCGAGGGAGCCAGCGAACTGTGGCAAGAGCGTGTCCTGCGCGAGACGCCGCTGAAACGTTGGGGGACTCCCGAAGATATCGCAGCCGTCGCGAGATTCCTCGTCAGTCGTCAGGCGAGTTACATCACCGGTCAGATCATCAACGTCAACGGTGGCGCGGAACGGTGATCTCATGCCAGCGGAGAGAATACTGTTCGTGACGGGGCGACTGGCGGAAGTATCGTTGCGCGAGTTACTCGCGACGCTCGCCCCAAGATTCGGCTTTGAATACGACGTAGCCGTATTGGGTATCAGTGTGGCGGCGTTGATGTCGGTGGACTTCGTCGCCCGTAAATTAGACGCGCCCCAAGCCATCGATCGGGTTCTGTTGCCGGGATGGTGTGGCGGTGATTTAGATGTGCTGACACAGAGGTTCGGCAGCCGGTTTGAGCGAGGTCCGAAGGACATGTTCGATTTGCCAGAATATTTCGGTGGTCGAGCGAAATCACCGCCCGACCTAAGCCAGTACGACATCGAAATTCTGGCTGAGATCAATCACGCTCCGCGATTGAGCGGGCAAGAATTGCTCGCAAAAGCCGAAAAGTACCGGCGAGACGGGGCGGATATCATCGACTTGGGCGGCATTCCGGATGAACCCTGGCAGCGAATTGGTGAGGCGACACGCCTGCTGCGTTCCGAAGGCTTTCGCGTCTCGATCGACAGCTTCGACCGCAATGAAGTCGAGTCGGCTGTTGAAGCCGGTGCGGAGTTGGTTTTGAGTTGCAACAGCTCAAATGCGAGTTGGTTGTCTGCGATGGACGCGGAGTTGGTCGTCATCCCCGATCAGCCGCAAGACTTGGCTTCGTTGCAGCGAACGATCCAGGAAGTGACTGCGGATGGGCGGGCATTTCGTGTCGATCCAATTCTGGAACCGATCGGGTTCGGCTTCGCAGCATCGCTGGCTCGATTCTTCGAGGCCCGCCGCCGTTGGCCCGACGTGGCGATGATGATGGGTATCGGGAACCTGACAGAACTTTCTGAAGTCGACAGTGCCGGCCTCAATTTCTTATTCGCCGCGATCTGTCAGGAACTCGGCATCCGCAGTGTGCTGACGACCGAGGTCGTTCAATGGTGCCGTTCGGCGGTCAAAGAGTTTGATCTGGCGCGCCGGGTAATGCGGCATGCGGTGGCGAACCGCGTACTCCCGAAGCATGTGAACTCGCAGCTTGTCATGCTGCGTGACGTGAAAGTCCATGAACTGGGCGAATCCGGACTGTGTCGATTGGCCGGACAGATTCGGGACGCAAACTTCCGCATCTTTGTGGAACGTGGTGAACTACATTTGCTCAATCGCGATGGACATTGGCACGGCGCTGATCCCTTCGAACTTTTCGACGAGATTACGCGTACGATGCCGATTGATTCAGCTCACTCGTTTTATCTCGGTTACGAATTAGCCAAAGCCACCACGGCGCTGACGCTTGGCAAACAGTACCGGCAAGACGAGGCGCTGCAGTGGGGCTTTCTAACCGTGCCAGAACTCAGTGCTCACGAGCGACGTCGAAGTTGAGGCCCCTCAAACTGCCGATCTTTCTCGTTCGTGGCTATAGTTCTGCGGCTTGGAAATCCTTTCGTGAGAATTTTATGACAGACGCGACTCCTGTCGTCACGATTCGCTCCGTCCGATCCGAGGACTTGTCGGCCATCGCGACGTTCATTGAGCCATTTGTAGCCATCGGAAAACTGCTGCCGCGAACCACGCAGGAGCTGGAAGACCTCGTGCCGAATGGTTTCGTGGCCGAGTCCGATGGGCGAATTGTCGGCTTTGCGGCGCTGGAGATCTACTCGCCTAAAATGAGCGAGATTCGGAGCCTCGCTGTCGCACCGGACTTCCGTGGTGTCGGCATCGGTAAGCAATTGGTGCAGCGTTGCGTCGAACGTGCCTGCGATCTTCAGGTTCTGGAGGTCATGGCGATCACGTCGAACGATGAGTTCTTCAAACAGTGCGGCTTTGACTTCACCTTGCCGGGGGAAAAGAAGGCGTTGTTCCTTCAGACACGCGACTTGTGAGTTGCGGGCAGGCCGCGATTCAGCGGAACAATCCGGTCAGGCGGTCAAGTTTTGACAATTCATTCCCATTTTTGGTGGCGGGGTTCACTGAGATTGGGTGACTGTCCCATTGGTCGATTACGATTCCATTCGTCCCCCATTTTCAGTGGGTGTGCCTTTCAGTACCCTGATGTCACATTTTCAAACCGGTACCGCTGGTGTTGGGTTTTGTGGACCAGAACTCTCCCACCAGAAATTCACCCGCAAGGAATTCGCCATGCAAGCCTCTCGTCGTTTTGCTCTTCGCCGTCCAGTCCGTTCGGGGTTCACGTTGATCGAAGTGTTGTTGGTGCTCGCGATTTTGGGTGTCATCGCGGCGATGGTCGTGCCAAATCTGCTTGGTCGGCAGGACGAAGCAAATCGTCGAGCGTCACGGATCAGCATCGCCGGCTTCGAGAATGCCGTGAAGCAATACGCGGCCGAGCACGATGGACAGTTTCCCGAAGGGAATGGCGACTCGGTGATTCAAATGCTGATGACTCCTGAACAGACGGACGACTCCGCGAAGCCACGATCCCCGTATCTGGAGAAGATTCCGATGGATGCTTGGAAGAATCCATTGCGGTACGAGTACCCGGCTTCGGGCAATCACCAATCGACGACTGGCAAGCCCGCGATTTGGTCAGCCGGCGCGGATCGGCAGGACGATACTGCCGACGACATCAACAATTGGTCGCAGAACTAGCGGCGATGAGTCATGTGTCGTGACCGCTTTCATCGACGGCGAAGTCAGGTTCGTGACGGCTTCACGTTTGCCGAGATGCTGTTAGTGTTGGCGATCCTGTTGATCATCACTGGCGTGGCCTTCCCACCCGTGTTGCGAATGATGGCCGATCAGCCACTGAAAGAAGCCGCGGAGCGTGCTCGCGTGCAATTGGCGACGGTTCGGCTGAAGGCACTCGATTCCAGTGCCGCGTGGCAGCTTCGATTTGAGCCTGGCGGGCGGCGATATCTCTGGATGCCAATGGATCGCACTTCTACGTCCACGAGCCCGGCCGCGGCGACGTCTGCCGCGAACGCTGTTGTTGGACCGACTTCTGGCGAACTGCCCAAAGGAATCCAATTCAGCAGTGACATCAAAGGTGTGCCGCTGACGGTCGAACGGTTGCCTCAAGAGGTAGTCGCGGGGATGGCCAACGCCTATCAGTTGTCCCAGGTTGGTTGGAGCGCTCCTGTAACGTTTCAGCCAGACGGCTCGGCAGTGGATTCGGAACTGGCAGTCATCGACGCAACCAATCGACAAATCCGCTTGAACGTACGTGGTTTCACGGGTGGCGTGACTGTCTCTCCCATCGAAATGAAGAGGCGGTAGTGATGCAAAATCGCGTTCAAGCACGGGTTCGCGACACAAGGCGCCGGGGGCTGACGCTGTTGGAGGTGCTGCTGTCGTTGGGTCTGTTTCTGGGAGCCTTGGCCGCGTTGAGCCAGTTGTGGTACGGCGGCGTGCGAGCCGCTGTACAGGCGCGGTTGTCGACACAGGCGATTTTGCGGTGCGAGTCGAAGTTGAACGAAGTCGTGGCCGGTGCGGTTCCGCTGACATTGGCCAGTGAGACTCCCTTCGACGATGACGCCAGTTGGACTTGGAGCTTGCAAATCGAGGCTGGCCCGCACGCAGATCTGTTGCTGCTGACGGTGACCGCCTCTCATCCCGGCCAAAGCGGGCTGTCGGCAAGCCAACATCAACTCCGACGTGTGATTCGAGATCCGCAGGTCTGGACCGCCGCGCAGCAGGCGACGTTGGAGGGGACGACGCCATGAGAAGTTTGGAGCGAAACTCTCCACTCTCCGCTTCCCACTCTCCACATCCGAGCCGCGGCTTTACGTTGCTGGAGATCGTGCTGGCCCTCGGATTAGCGAGCTTGTTGTTGGCGGCGTTGTACACGGCCTTGCAAATGCACTGGTCGTCGTCGGCCCTCGGCCAAGTGGAGATGGAACGCACGCAAGTGGCTCGCGCGTTGTTTCGCCGAATCGAGACCGATCTGCGAGCAGTCGTTTTTCGCGACACGCCGCTCACTTCGTCCACCGATACCGCTTCGTCATCAAGCTCCGGCAGCACGACCAGTGGGACAGACTCGTCGTCAGGGGCTTCCGACAACTCTTCGAACAGCGGCAGTGCGACAGCGAGCGGAAGCAGCGGATCCACCAGCTCCTCAGCCACCACGACCGAGAATTATTCCACGCAGAAGACCGGAGTGTTTGGCGACTCGCAGATGATCGTTGTGCACTGCAGCTTGCCAAGTCGAGCAACCCGCATAGGTGTTGCCACCAACGACAATACAAATGGTGTGTCTGCCGAAGACGTCAGTAGCGACATGCAATCCGTGGCTTATTTTCTGGCGGGGTCGGGTTCGACGCTCGCTCAGCAGTTTTCGGGCTCGTTGTCCAGCCGGTTAGCACAATCGACCGGTTTAGCTCGCCTGCAAGGGGGGCGTATGGCTATGCAAGCGGCCGACGAATCGGGTGATCTGTCGTCGATGGCCGCTGGCGTGAAGTTGCTGGCGCCCGAAGTCGCGTCGATTTCATTCGAGTACTTCGACGGTGTGAGTTGGACCGCGACTTGGGACAGCGCCACCTCAAACAGCATTCCGAACGCAGTGCGTATCACGATCGACTTTTTACCACCCGTCGACACTGGCGGGTGGTACGCGCGGCCAGTGAGTATTTCCACCAGTCGATTTCAACACACGGTTGCGTTGCCGTTGGCTCAACCGTACGTCTCGGAAGATTCGCTCTGATTTGCCCTCGGGCTATTGTCGAGGATTAGAGCCATTGGTTGTTCCGGATTGCGGTTGAGTGCGGCTGCGGCGGAAATTCTCTGATCCAGGTAGTTGACGCTGCTCATCGATCTGTTGGCGAATCTGATTCGTCTCTTCATTGAGCTGTTGAATCATGCGTTCGTATTCGAGCTGCGAGTTGTCGTCAACCGAGGTGGCGAGGTGGCCTTTTGTCTTCGGAGTTGATGCCTGCACGCTTTGAGTGCCAGGAACGGCATCGTTTTCCCGACGATCCAGTAGGGCGTCAAAGCGGTCGGTGACTGTCGTGCGAGTGTTGGCCCGGCGCTGAGAATTGTGCGCTTGATTCCGTTCGGGAGTTGCAGGACTCTGCCGCCCGAATAGTTGTGCAGCCGTTTCGCGAGCGTTTCCAAAGCTGGATGGCTGGGTCGGCGCTACTCCGGCCGGCAAGTATCCGAAGCGGTTCGGCGTCTGATACTGCTCCGATGGTGGCAACTGATCCTGAGATGTGATCTGAGTCTGCGACTGTGGCAATTGAGCTTGCGACTTGGCTGGCGTGCTGAATGGATTGGATTTGAACGTACCGGCTGGAGGTTCTCCGGCGGGTTGGCCGTAATTGGGCGGATTCGAATTGGCCGGCGAGTGGGGAGGTGTCGTGGGTGAAACTCCGTTAGCAGCAGTGACGTTGTTGAGCGTATCTGGTGAGTTGACCCAGTTCGACGGTTGTGTTGCGCCAGAACTCTGTCCCGGCGTGATCGGGAATGGGTTACCCGATCCCGCATTCATTCCCAAGCGAGCGGCCGCGCGTGCCGGATCATCGGTCACACTCGGCGGAAAACCATTCGGCCGCACACTGCTGTTTTGTACCGACTGCGTGGGTTGGGAAGCAGCCGTCGTGTTATTCGGAGAGATCGCCGGCAACGAACCGGCTGGTGGCCACGTTGGCATGGTGTCCAACGGCGAACCTGTTCCGGCCGATGGTAGCGAACCGCGCAACGTGTTCGGCATCGGCGCCGGCGTTGGATTTGGCCCCGCGTTGAGCATTGGTTCCGGCAATTGATTCGAGACCGCCTCTGGCATTTCATTGGATTGGCCGTTCGGCAGTTGTCCAATTGTGCCGTTAGCCGGCCTGCGTCCGTCTGGCATTGATTGCCACGGCGTTTGACTGGACAGGTTCGCGCTCGGAGGCGGGCCGAGGATCAGCGGCGCGTTGGGATCTGCCGGTGCCGATGTCGGCGCACCATTCCGGCGGTTCGCGGCGTTGGATTGCGAGTAGGCCGGATTAGCGATGTTGGCTCGGTCAGGTTCTTCGTCGCGCAATTGCCGTTTCGCGATTTCCTGGCGTTGGCGTTCGGCGTTGTCTTTGCTCTGCCGGTCAGTGATGGTCTGCATCCGAAGGATTTCCATCTGTTCCTTGATCTGCCGGGTCGACTCCGGCTGATTTGGATCGCTGACGGCACCTATTTGTGCGATTGATGATGAGTTGTTAGGCGGTGGCAGATCGGGAGCCGCCCAGCCGTCCTTTCCAAGAGGTGGCGACGACGATGGAGGCGGAGTGAATCCGCCGCGTGCATTGCCCATCGAGTTCCCGACGGCTTGTGCGCTCTGGAATTCCAATTCAGGTTTTGTCGGGACTACGTTGTTTTGAGGCGTGTTGTACAGAGCCCCATTCATCGTCACCGGGTTCTGTGGCGGCCAGCCTTGGTTGGTCATCATCGTTGCCGCTGGCGTTGCGGCGTTGAGTCCGCTGGGAATCAACCGAGTCAATTTGGCCTGTGCTTCCGCCTCGCTATTGGTCATGCGGAACATGGCCAGTGCGCGATCCGGTTGGCCCTGTTTGGCGTACAAGAGTCCGAGGTTATTGATCGCATTGGACTGCTTCGGGTTCTTTTGCAACGCCCCTTGCAGATAGTTTTCTGCTTCCGCATATCGCGACTGTAACAAGAAGGAATAGCCAATATCGTTGAGCAAATTCGGATCGTTCGGCGAAGCGTTTAGCGCGGCGAAGTAATAGCGCTGAGCCGTCATGTAGTCCTGTTGGCGATCGGCAATCACTCCCAGCCGATGATTCGCGACCGGATGATCCGGCTGTCGTTGTACGACGGCGGAGTACTTTGTTTGCGCCTCCTGCAGATTGTCCTGTAGGAATGCGGTGTGCCCTTGGTGGAGTAGTTCCGAGACCTCAGCCGACTTGCTGGAGGTGGTGTGGCTGCCCGCAACAGGAGCCTGCTCGGCTTCGCGCTGAGCGACGTATTCATCAAACGGTTGTTGCTTCTTCCCAAACATTCGCATGGGCGACGACGCACAACCGCTCAACGAGCCTGCCAAGACCGCTATGAACGCCAGGCGAAACGTGGATTTGTTCATCGATCAACCATCCTGGTGGATCAAATCGTGGCAGAATCTCCGTCGCGCCGCAGAGGGTCAGACGGTGAAATCCGCAAGGAAAGGGGAGGGGTGTAAGGCGAGAATTCGCCGGATAGGAGTTTCGAAGGGGCCGGGTTATAGACCTACTCCGGAAAGTCTGTCGAGACGAACCTGGGGAATTTGATCGGCTCCGCCAGATCGATTCAGGAAGCTATTCCTGCGGAGACCTTCCGGCTAAAACCCTTGTCTGACGCTGACCCGTATCTGACGCGAGTGTTCTCGCCAAATGGTTTGTCTTGGATGAGATCATGTCACGGCTCTCTCCGGATTCCGGATTTTCCAAAACCAAAATCATCGCCACGATCGGGCCCGCGTGTGAAACTCGCGAGAAGCTCAAAGCGTTGGTTGACGCCGGGGTCGACATCTTTCGTTTGAATTTCGCTCACGGGAAACACGAGTGGTTGCATGGGCTGGTTGGGCTAATTCGGTCGATTTCGGCTGAAGTCCAGCGGCCGATTGGCATTCTGGGTGATCTGTCGGGGCCGAAAATTCGTCTCGGTGTTCTCCCCGGCGGCAGCTTTGTTTGCGAACTCGGTGCGACGGTCGAATTCGTGCGTGGCGAGCAGAGCGAGACTCCCGGCCGACTGACCTGTACCTACGAGGAACTCATTGACGACGTCCGTGCCGGTGACCGGATCTTGATGGCGGACGGTACCGTGTCGCTGAAAGTTGTCGAGGCTAATGCCGCTGCCGGATGGGTCCGCTGCGTCGTCGATGGTAATGGCGAGATTCGAAGTCGACAGGGAGTCAACTTGCCGGGAGTCACACTCAGCACGCCGAGTCTCACCGACAAGGATCGCGAAGATCTCACATGGGCCTTGGAACGCGAATTGGACTTCATCGGCCTGAGCTTCGTCCGCTGTGCCGCCGACGTGAGATTGCTACGCGGAGTGATCAAAGCGGCTAAGCCGAAGTTCATGCCACTGATTGTCTCAAAGATTGAGAAGCTGGAAGCCATCAACGACCTCGACGGGATTCTGGCGGAGACTGACGCCGTGATGGTCGCACGCGGCGACCTGGGTGTCGAAGTCGACATCGCGCGCGTGCCGGTGCTCCAAAAGAAAATCATCAAGGCCTGCAACCAACAACGCATCCCGGTGATCACCGCCACGCAGATGCTCGACAGCATGCAGCACAACGAGTTGCCGACGCGCGCTGAAGTCACCGATGTCGCGAATGCCGTGATCGACGGCAGCGATGCCGTCATGCTCTCCGGAGAAACCGCTGTCGGCGAATATCCCATCGAGGCGGTGCGCATGATGAACCGCGTTGCCTGCGAAGCGGAGCCATTGGTTGAGCCCTCACAATTTCGAACGCGGTCCGCTCCAACGAGAGCTCAAGCCTTATTAGTCACGGAAGCGGTCACTCGAGGAGCCGGAGCCGCTGCAGAACACCTCCGTGCGAGTGTGATTGCAGTCGCCTCGCGGACGGGACTGACGGCGATGGCGCTGTCCAACCAACGCATTTCTGTGCCGATCATCGCGGTCACCGACCGCCCGGAAAGTTCGCGCCGCATGAGTTTATTCTGGGGAGTGACTCCGGTACTGACCGACACCCGCACCGTCGGCAACGCCGAGCCACTGCTGCGATTCGTTGTCGATTGGGGCAAACGCCAAGGAATTGTCCAATCGGGCGGCCGCATCATTCTGATTGCTGCCACCAACTGGTCGGACGAAGGGCACGATTTGATGATGGTTCACATGGTCCCGTGACGCGGGAAGCAATTGGTCATTGGCGATGGGTCATCGGTCATTGATCATCTTGAATTTCAATGACCAATGACCAATGACCAATGACCAATGACCAATGACCAATGACCAATGACCAATGACCAATGACCAATGACCAATGACCAATGACCAATGACCAATGACCAATGACCAATGACCAACGCTCCGATCTGATTCGCCTCGCATGCGAAGCTCGTAAAAACGCTCACGCGCCGTACTCGAAGTTTCTGGTCGGGGCCGCCTTGCTGACCGAATTCGGTGAGATCATCTGCGGCTGCAACGTCGAGAATGCGTCGTTCGGCCTGACGATCTGCGCCGAGCGGGTCGCCTTCAGCACGGCCATCGCCGCCGGACATCGACGCTTTCGAGCACTCGCCATCGCCACATCGGGTGGTCATCCGCCGTGCGGTGCGTGTCGCCAATTTGCCGCGGAATTCTGCGAAGACTTGCCGATCCTGCTCATCGACTGCGACCAGCCGGACCAGGTCTCTGAAAGCAATCTGCGCGTCCTGCTCCCCGGCCGATTTGAGCTTCTGGTCACGTAGGGTGGGACTAATGCAGCACCGGCCCACCCATCCTTTAGTCATTGTGTGGACCAGCGCTGAGCTCGTCCCCTCCGACGTTGTTGTCACCAGATCTGAATCCGCTCTTCCTTTGGCTTGAAGAGCTTGTCGCCTGGCTTCAGATTGAAGGCTTCGTAGAACGCGTCGAGGTTATTGACCGGTCCGTTGCCTCGGAAGTGAGATGGGGCATGCGGGTCGGTGACGAGCCGCTTGACGAGTTCGGCGTCACGGTACTTCCGACGCCAGATTTGACCCCAGCCGAGAAAAAACCGCTGACTCGACGTGTAGCCGTCAATCACCGGGCCCTCTTTGCCACCGAGCGACAAACGGTACGCTTTGAATGCGATTGCCATGCCCGACAGGTCGGCGATGTTTTCCCCCAGTGTCAGTTGGCCGTTGACCTTTTTGTTCGGCAATGCTTCGTAGCCCTCGTACTGTGCGACGAGCCGGCTCGTCAGTTTTTCAAACGCTGCTTGATCCGCCTCAGTCCACCAGTTTTTGAGATTGCCGTCTCCATCGTACTTACTTCCCTGGTCATCGAAGGCATGGCTGATCTCGTGGCCGATGACGGCACCGATTCCACCGTAGTTCACGGCGTCATCCGCTTCCGCATCGAAGAATGGTGGTTGCAAAATCGCCGCGGGGAAGACGATTTCGTTCAAGCCGGGGTTGTAGTAAGCGTTGACTGTTTGCGGAGTCATATGCCACTCGGCGCGATCCACTGGCTTGCCGAGCTTTTCCAACATCCGCCGATGCTCGAATCCTGCCGCCCTCGTCATATTGCCGACGAGGTCGTCCCGCTTGATCTCCAATTGCGAGTAATCACGCCACTTTATCGGATAGCCGATTTTGGGAGTGATCTTCGCGAGTTTGATCAGAGCCTGCTTCTTGGTCGCGTCGGTCATCCAGGTGAGTTCGTGAATGCTCCGCTCGAAGGCCTTGAGCAAGTTGCCGACGAGCTGGTCCATTCGTTCGCGCGCCTGTGGCTTGAAATGTTTGGCGACGTACAACTGCCCGACCGCCTCGCCGAGCACTCCCATCCGATTGCTGCCGCCACCAGCGACGGAATCGACCGCCCGCTTCCATCGCGGTTGCTGCTCCGGGATGCCACCGAGTTCTCGGCCGTGCAGTTTGAAGTGCTCGAACGCGAACTCTTTCGGCAGTACTGAGGCGTAGGCGTCGATCAATCGGAAGTGGAGATACCACTTCCAAGTTTCCAACGGCGTCTCGTCGAGGATTTTCTCCAAGCCTTGGAAGTAACTGGGAGTCGCGACGTTGAGTTCTTTCAACTCGAACGCACCGGCCGACGGAAAATAGACGGCCCAATTGATCTTCGGCGTCAGTTTAACAAGGTTGATGATGTCGAATTTGTTGTACCGTTTCTCAGCGTCGCGCAGTTGCGTGCGGTCCCACTGAACTTCGGCCAGCCTGGTTTCGAGCTTCAATACCGCTTCGGCCGCTTCGGCTCCGTTGCGTTCGTTGCTCAGCCGGAACAGCGTATCGATGTATCCCTTTAACGCCTCACGAGCCTTGGCGTACTTCGCGTCATCCTTCAGGTAGTAATCGCGATCCGGCAACGTCGTGCCGCTCTGAATGATCCCCGCGAGATACTGCGTCGAGTCCTTGTCGTCCTGATCGACGAAGAAACCGATCGGACTCCCCACGCCGAGCATCTCCGACAACCCGAAGTGTTTGAGAACTTGCTCCTTGTCGGCGATCCCCTGAATCCTGCTGATCTCGGATCGCAACGGGGTCAATCCCAACCGTTCGACCTGTTCTTCGTTCATGTAACTGTTGAAGAGGTTGCCGACCTTTCGACCATTGTCGTCGGTCGGATTCTCGGCGACCTCTTCAATGATCGCACGAATGTTGAGCTGCGCCTCGTCGATCAGTTTGTTGAACGAACCGTAGTTCGACTTATCCGCTGGAATCTCAGTCCTCTGCAACCAGCGGCCGTTCACATGTAGAAACAGGTCATCTTGAGGGCGTACCGTCTTGTCGAACCCGTCGGGATCAATTCCCGAGTCACGAGTTGGATCTGCCGCAAATAGACAGATCGACGCCGAAAGCAGCAGAGCCGTGGAAATGATCGATTGACGCAGACAACGCATGGATGACCTCCCTGGAAACGCCACACGAAAAGTGTGGCGGCAGAAACTATCGAGGCCACCTGTTCGATGCCAGTCATGCGTGACCAACGGTCCTTCGAAGACCAAGTTCAGCGAGTGAACTCGATCAGCCGATTCTCGCGAGCCGATCGTTCTGCCGTGAGCACAGCGTGGACGACATCACGAGATTCCTGCGGCGTGATGACGCTTGGCATTTCGCCAGCCAGTACGCATTTGAGGAAATAGTCGAGTTCCTCTTTCAGATAGCCGCGACGCAATCCATGCACCTTTGGCCAATAGGTCGACTGCGGGAAGCTCAGGCCTCTTTTCGTCAGCAAGGTGTATTGGCCGCCGGAGTTGTCGATGTAGATCGCTCCTTCCGTGCCGATGATCTCCATCCGCGCGTCGATTGCGAACGGCGCGTTTTCCGGCAAGCACCACACATTCTCGATCACCGCGATTGCTCCGTTATCGAGCCGAAACATCGCCCAACCAAGATCGTCGTGCGGCAGGTGGGGCCGAGTATTCGACGTCTGAGCGTAAACGGTCTTCGGTTTAGCACCGGTGTACCACAGCATCAGATCGAGATCATGCACGCCATCCCCAAAGAGAGCACTGATCTTCGGCAGATGACTTTCGGTGATCCACTTCGCCAGGTTCCGCCGAGCATGCAGGCTGATGATCCGGCCCAGGCTTCCCGCGGCGATCTCTTCTTTAGCGAGCGCATACACCGAGTCGAACCGGCAGATGTGGCCAACCATGAACGCTTTGTCCGTCGATTGCAGCGCCGCGAGAATCTGGTCGCACGCCTCGACGCTGTCGGCCATCGGTTTCTCAAGAAACACATGCTTGCCAGCGCGAATCGCGGCCAGCGTCGGCTCGAGGTGATCGCCAACGTGCGTGACGATTGAGACCAGGTCGATCTCCGGATTGGCCAGCAACTCGCGATAGTCCGTGCAGGTTTGCGAGACACCATACTTCGCAGCGACCTCGCCGAGTCGCGCCGGATTCCGCGTGCAGATCGCCGTCAGTTCGGCCTGCGGGAGCTGCCCGAGCGTGTCGACATGATGCTCACCGAACCAGCCCAGGCCGATGACGCCACAACGGATCCGATTCATGAGCCGCCTCGATTCCAAAGATTCGGCGCGCTATTCAACGGCAGTGTGCGACCGTCAATCTTGCGCGGCAGCGGAATTGTACAGCCAGTACCCCCGAGAGGATTCGAACCTCTAACCTTCGGCTCCGGAGGCCGACGGAATCCGGGGGCGTCGGACAACCAAAACTCACTGCAAAATCATTGTTTTCTCGCCAAATCAACGTCTTCCAGCAGTTTGCGTAGCAGTGCGAATTTAGCCGATTTTTGCCGATGTCACAATTGAAACTGTGACAGTTTAGTGACAACAACCAACATCGTCATGACTCACTTTCATGCTGTCGAAGTTGGTCACGGACTTCATCGAGTACGGCATGGAGTTGTTCAGCCGAAGCGTCTTGTTGTTGAAACGAGATGACCACTTTTGCCAACGACGTGATGAAGACCCGCCGCTGTGGTGAACGAGTCCGAGGATGGCGATTTTGAGCGAGACGACCGGTGACAAGCTGCTCGGTTTCGAGAGCGGTCAGTCGTTTCGATTGAATTTCGCGGGCAAGTTCCTTTTGAGCGGTTGCGTCGTCGAGCTTGGAGATGTTGTAGAGATGCCGCATCGTGAGCGGCGATTCGGATTCCGAATGCTCGCGAGCGAGCTTCTGGACTTCGGGGGTAACGCGATCGTGAATCGCCAGGAATTTGCTGATTTCGCCGGGCGGCTTCCCGGTGAGTTCGGAGATTTGCTTTTGAGAGAGATCGAATTCGTCGCGGAGCCGAGCGAGAGCGTCGGCGGTTTCTTCGGGGCGGAGATCGGCACGTTGCCAGTTGTGGACGATTTGATCGACCAACACGTCTTTCGAGTCGCCCTCTTGAATCCAGCAGGGGAGTTCGACAAGGCCGAGGCGTTCGGCCGCGAGGAAGCGACGGCCACCGTCGATGACCATGTATTTGCTCGTGGCGGTGTCCCAGCGGACGGTGAGCGGTTGCTTGATGCCGCGTGATTGGATCGAGGCGGCGAGTTCCGAGAGTTCCTGTTCGTCGAAGACCTTTCGGGGCTGAGTGGGATCGGCGGTGAGTTGCTCGCGCCGAATCAGGTACGAGTTCGGCAAGCGGCGGCGGCCTTGTTGATCCGGCGGAACGGCGGCTTGAGTCTGGTCAAGCGACAGCCCCGACAGGCTGTTGAACGCGGCTGACGCTGCGGACATCGCGGACTGTTCGGAGCCTTTCCGTGCGGCGTTCGATTTCGGCGAAGAATTCACGGGCGACATGACTGGCATGGGAAGAAGGGGAATGAAGATTGACGGGAATACGGTCGGTCACGGCTTGCTCGAACGTCGAGAGGTCGGGGATGAACGTCTCGAATGCATCCGCACCGAAATGCTCACGGAGTTGTTTGAGGTAGGTTGTTTGATATTTCCGCATCCGCTTGAAGCGTGACACGACGAAGCCCAGCAGTTGCAGGTTCGCGTTGTATTGTTGACGAACATGCTCATACGTCTTGAGGACGTGCTGCGTTCCGAGTGCTCCCCACTGTGCGGCTTCCAGAGGGACGAGCAAGAAGTCCGACGCACACAACGCGGCGTAGGTGATGAGCGAGATATCGGCGGGACAGTCCAACAGGATGTAGTCGTAGAAGGCAGACGCCTCGCGGAGTGGATCGACCAGAGACAACACGAGGCCGGATGACTTCCATTGAATGGGATCAGTGAGATTGAAGTGTTCGAGTGCGAAGCTGCCGGGGATCACGTCAAGACACGAGAACGCCGTCTTGCGAATCAGTGTTGAGAGTTCAGGATCAATCGCCGGATTGAAGAACGCATCGGTGCCGACGCCGCCGCCAAACTTCGGGAGCAAGCTCGTGGAGATGTTGCCTTGCTTGTCGAGATCGAGCACGAGGCACTTGCGGTTCTGCTCTTGGCAGACACCGGCGATCAACCAGCAAGCGTGAGTCTTGCCAACTCCGCCCTTGAGGTTGAGTGACGTGATGACGGTGGCTCGACGCGCGATTGGCTCAGGCACGGCTACGAGATTACCACAACTTGCACAATTGCCCGATTGACATGCAACGCACTTCATTGGCTCGTCAAGAAACTTTCTCCGAGAAACTTTCACGAACAGGACATCGTTTGTTTTCCGCGTCAATGAGCGCTGCGCGGCGATTGTGGTATCGTCCGTCATCGAGATGCACAGCCGCGTTCCGGTTCGGCCACACAGTCATCGCTCACTCTCAACAGCGAATGCCCAACTGAGTCTCGTTGAGCACGCTCTTTGCCCGCTCGACTCGGAAGTCTCGCTCAAACCGAACTTCATTTTTGAAACGTCCTACTTCTTCACGGACAAGAGTCGCAATCGGAAGAAAGCCGCCGTTCGCATCGGTGGATTGGAGGGACTCTCGGCACACGATGAACTTTATTTATGGGGACTGCTTTCCCTCGCGATATCACAGACGGAACCGAGTGCCGAGTTCATGGCGACGCCGTACTTCTGCTTGCGACGGCTGGGCATCATCGGCGGCAGCAACAAAGGCGGTCGCGAGTTTGAGTTGTTCCGAGCTGCCATCAAACGGCTCGCCGGCATCCGCTATCAGAACGACTATTTCTACGACCCGATTCGCGGCGAACATCGGGCCGTCTCGTTCGGATTCCTGAGCTACACCCTACCGCTCGGCGATGACTCCGGCCGCGCATGGAGGTTCGTTTGGGACTCGCTCTTTTTTGAACTCGCTCGTGCGACGGGCGGGGCGTTGCGGTTCGACTTGGGCGTCTATCGGCAACTCAGTCCCGCCGCTCGGCGGTTGTATCTATTCCTCAAGAAACTGTTTTGGCGGGCGGAAGAGACGCCCGCACTCAACTTGCGACACGTCGCCGTGGACGTGCTCGGTTTCGCAGCCACGACGGAGACCACACCACTCCGTTGGAAGGTCGCACATTGCATCGAGCAGTTGCGAAAGGCCGAGATCGTCCTACTCCCAGCCGGCGAGACCGATGCCCGTCACCTTTTTCGGAAGCAATCGAAAGGCCAATATGTTTTTCAACTTTTGCGTGGTCCGAGATTCGACACCCAAGGAAACGAACGAAGCGCCGAGCCGACCGACTCGCCCCTGTATGAGCCGCTCAAGACCATCGGTTTGGATGATCGCACGATTGCTCGTGTCATCAGCCAATACTCTCCCCGGATGATCGAACAGTGGGCGGACATCACACTCGCGGCACGGGAACGCCAAGGCGAAACTTTCTTCACGAACAGTCCGCAGGCGTATTTCATCGACAACTTGAAAGCCGCCAAGGAATCGCGCCGCACGCCACCCGACTGGTGGCATGAACTCCGCAAGCAGGAACTTGCTCGACAGCGAGAGCAAGTGAAAGCCAAGTCACAGATTTTCCGATCCGAAGACGATGCGTTCGAGGAATATCTGCGAGACGAAGCCCGCGAAGCGTTTGACGGCGTGATGTCACGCCTAATCGACGATCTTCAAAAATCCGGGCGTTCCGTCAACGAGTGCCGGGAGCAAGCCCATCAGTTCACACGAACTCATTTCCTGAATCGCTTCCGGCAAGAACATCCTGAGTGGCAAAGCGATGGCCCGACGCGACTCGGACAGTCGTTGAGCCGACCAAGTTGAATCAGACGCAGGTGGACTCCGCAGACGATTTCCAACCTCAACTGGTGGACTCTCCGAATGGTTTTCGAGTCTCTCTGGTGGACTTGGCGGACGGTTTTTCTTCGATCGAACTCCGCAAGAATCGCTGACCAAAGCCAACATCATCGTTTTGAACCGTCACGCCAAAAGATTGTTTTCAAACTATCTGTTAGCAAACCGAGACGGGCATTCGCTCGTTGCTTGAAAATGAATTGATACGACAAGCCCAAGAATTTGAACGACAAGGCGGAGTAAAAAAGTCCGCCGCTTGCCGGATTCCAAAAATGCGGTGAAACGTGCGAGCGACGATCGCCGCCGGTTCGCCGAATGATCGCCGAGTGTGGCGAACGCAGGGCGAACGGAGTTCGACCGACGACACGGCTTGTGGAAGCCGAGAACGTCCACGCTTCGAGGGGGCCACGTCGCATGGCTGCGCCGCGACCCCAGGGCATCCGACACGCTGGCGACTCGTAACTCGCGACCGACGCGGCTCCTGCCCTGGGGTCGCGACGCCGTCGAAGCGACGGCTGCGACGTGGCCCCGCACCACTCAGGCCCACGGCCTGATCGGCTGCGGAGCAGAACGACTCGCTCGCGTGAGTCACGCGGCGAGCCACGCCACTACGTCGTCCACATCGTCGCGTCCGCTGCGTTGGTGGCGGAGCCACCACGGACGCGCATCGACTCGGAATGTGCCCGGAGGGCACGGCGGCGTGGGACGCCGAGCTAGCTCAACGCTCCGTCGCGGAGCGAACGAGATTGCTCCACTCGGACGAAGCGAGGCTTTCCGGCTGGCGTCCTTTGAACGCCGCACCGTGCATCGACTGCGACCAACCGAGCCGAACGTCGAGTCCACGTTGAGCGAACAGCCACAACGCATCTTTCGCCCCGTCATCGCCGGTTTGTTCGCAGTCGAAAAGTAACGTCACCTTGCGGCCGGCGAGTTGCTCTGCCCAGCCGGTGATCTTCGCGACTTGAGCTTCCGTGATGCGATTCGAGCAGATCGCGATGGCCGGCACGCCGAGATTGTCCAAGCCGATCACGTCGTTGAAGCCCTCGACGACAACGATTCCGTGCCGAGCGATGGCCTCACGATAGCCAGGTTCTTTCAGACGGCTGGCTTGCTGGCCGAAGAGTTCCTGACCGCGATGAAAGCCCTTCGGAAATTTGTGCTTCATCGGCAAGGGCTTGCCGCCGCGAAGTTCGGGGCGAATCGAGTCAAACTCGGTTTGCTTCTGCTCAAATTGCGGATCACGGCCCACCCAGGCGAGCACTTTGCCGTCTTCGGAGCAGACCGGATAGACGATGTGACCGCGAAGACTCCACCCCCGTTTGTCTCCGCCGCCGTCGTGCGGGAAGTAACCGGCTCGCCACTTTCGCATCGACTCCGGCGTGAGGCACGGATGACGGCGGATGTACGCAGACGCCGCCGGATTCATCGTGGCGATCTCCACGACGAACTTTGCGTCGATGTTCGCCAACTCGCGAACAGCTTCGTTGTCCGCGTCAATCAAGGGCACGTTGCTGGCCGTGTCAGATTCAGCGACGGCATCGTCCGCATTTGCTGTCGTGGTGGGCGTTGCTACGACGCGGGATTGCGACGCAATCTGCGTTTGATTCGAGAGCACGTCACGAACACGTTGGAATTCCGCACCGCGTAGCTTGCCGTCGCTGGGCTTGCGGCCGTTGAGCCAGCCGTGCATCAGAGCGAGCATGTTTCCACGAAACTGACATTGATAGGCGTGACAACAGAAGACCTTTTCGGCATTCGTCGTGTTGATCGAGATTTCTTTGCGGCTAACGTGATCGCCAGGACAACCGAACGGACAGTCGATCCGAACTTCGGAACCGGAGCCGGTCGTGTTCAACGTCACTCCGCATTTCAATGCGGCGTCTTCGAGTGTTGTCTGAGCCTGTAGCTGGTCAACATTCACGAAACCACGAGGTTGGTTCATTCGGCAATCGGAGAAGTATGCGGACGATGTTACGCTGCTTCCGAAACGCATGGCAAATTCCAATCGAATCATCCTCGCGCCGCGTGATCACGCGCTGCTGCGGCTGCTCGGCCGCACGCCCGTCACCAAGAAACTCGTGCTCAACGCGAGTCGCACGTTTCCAGAGCCGTTTCTGGACGACCGCCGAGTCCGCGAGCGACTGCAAACGCTGGCCGAAGCCGGACTCGTGCGAGCCTTCACGGCAACCGCCGTGGGCGGGTTGCTCAGCTATTACAAACTCACGCCCGAAGGCTTCCGGCTGGAGCACGGCGAATCGGCCGAGATGCCGCCCCGCAGCTTTTTCAGCGAGATCGCTCCGTCGCGATTCGTTCACACGCTGACCGTCGCCGAGATCATCGTGCATACGCTGGTGGCCGCTCACGAGCATCGTGTCGAAATTTCCCGCTTTCACCGCGAGAACGAGCTTGTCTTGGATGCGGGCGAGCAAACGCAGATGCCCGACTGCCACTTCGAGTTTTCGAGCGGCGGCAAGTTCTTTCACGTCTTGTTCGAGATCGACAACAGCACGGAGCCAATCGACTCGTTCAGCCATCAGAGCATCAAGAACAAATTGCTCGGCTACGACGCTTATCAAGACTCGGTTCTGCGCGGCTGGGCGAGAACCGGTCGCGTCGGCCCCAAGCCGGCGTTCCGAGTTGCGTTCCTGACAAAGTCTCTGGACCGAGCCTATCACATGCTGTCACTCGCAAATGCGGTGATCAGGAATCGAGATCGTCGTCTTTTCTACGCTGCCACTCAGGATGCGTACCTTGCGGAAGCGGACGCAGTGAGAAAGCCGTTGTTTGTCGATCATGCTGGCGAGTGGCAAGCACTCGTCAATTTTCATCCGACCGCATCGTTTCTGATTTCACCGGTTCGATTGAAGGAGGCCGTGGCGCTGCGAAACTTTGTTTGCTAATTTGGATGTCTCGCGAGTTCTGCCGACGCCTTGAGTCGGGTACTACGCCGTCTCCATTCTCCCATCGGGATGATGAACGAGGCCGCCGGATTTTGAAACGTCCGCGAGAGCCGCCTCGCGTTAGGCCACGCAGACCGAATCGGGGCGGCTTTTTTGGTATGCTGGGAACGTGCTGAAAAATCTGGCCGCACCGGCGACGAACGAACGTGGCCCTCGATACATGGAGAAGGCGCTCGCGGCGATTCATCAGGCGAACCACCAGCATCAGCCCATCGTCTTCGGGTTCGGATCATCGCAAAACCGAGTTGGTTTGTTCTTTGAATTCCCCAAAGAGCTTGAACAACTCGTCTGCGGGCCGATCACAGCGAATTATCCGCAGTGTTCCGTCACAACCGCTGAGTCAGTGGTATCGTCATTGAATTCAGCGGAACACGAGACCTATTCCGCTGAGCTAACGCTCGTTCCCGAACTGTTCCCGATTCTTCGACACGGACAATTCGAGGACCAACTCAATCGCAACTTCGCTGATCCGATCAACGGCATCTTGCGAGCGATCAAGCAAGACGAATCGACGTGTTGTCGAGTCGAAGTCGAAGTTCGACCGGCAAGTCATCGGCGTTGCCATGCTGCGATGAAAGCCGTGCATCGGCTCGACCGCCCGTTCTTTCATCATCATTACCGCTTGGCCGTCTTCTATGCTCGGCACATCACACGCCGACTGACGTGGCCGCTCGCGTGGATCATCGGACTCTTTGCAGTTCGGTCGGAGGGCCACTCCGTCGGCAACACGCTCGTCACATCGACGAGCCGCACTCACGAACGCGAAGCGGATTTGCAAGCCGCGAGCGACAAGTTGGGGGGACACTTGTTCGAGGCTCGCATTCGATTGAGCGTCATCGTGCTGGGACATGACGTTGAGCGAGCCAGAGATCGTTTGCACTCACTGGCAGGAGCGTTCGGAGCATTCACGCGATCGCGGCTCGGAATGTTCCGCCTTGGTCCGTTTCGGCGTGGTCGGTTGAAGCCGCAAAGCGGTCGCAGTTTTCTCTTGTCGCATGAAGAACTCGCGACGCTGTGGCATCCGCCCACGGCGACCGTTCTCGCCGAGCAGATGCAGACGACAGAGTTCGCCGAACTTGAAGTCCCAGCCAAGTTCTATTCAGGAACAGAAGCGGGGGCGGTCATCGTCGGCCGCGTCCACTTTCGCGAGGATCGTCGCGTCATCGGTATCGCCCAGGAAGACCGTCGCCGGCACTTGTACGTTGTCGGCAAGACAGGCATGGGTAAGACGACGCTCTTGCTCAACCAGATCCATGCGGGCATCGAGGCCGGACATGGCGTTTGCCTCATTGATCCGCATGGCGACCTCGCGACGGCGATCATCCGCACGATGCCGAAACAGCGGACGAACGACGTGATCTTGTTCGATGCTGGCGATCGAGACTTCGCCGTGTCCTTCAATCCGCTTGCCTGTCGTGATGATGCTCTGATCGACCAAGTCACGTCCGGTGTCGTGTCCGCATTCAAGAAGCTCCACGATTCTTGGGGGCCGCGGCTGGAGGACACGCTCCGCAACGCCGTGTTCGCCACGGTTGAGCAAGGCGGCACGATGTTGGAGTTGATGCGACTGCTCGCAGAACGAAGTTACCGCGAGTTGATCGTGCCGAAGATTCAAGACGACGTGGTTCGCAGTTTTTGGTTGCACGAGTTCGCCAATTGGGACGACCGCTATCGCACCGAGGCCGTGGCCGCGATTCAGAACAAGATTCGGCCGTTCCTGACCAACCGCACCATGCGAGCCATCGTCAGCCAAGCGGATCGGTCGTTGAACCTGCGCGAGATCATGGACCAAAGCAAAGTGCTGATCGTCAATCTGAGCAAAGGCCGAGTCGGCGAAGACAACGCCACGCTGCTCGGAGCGTTTCTCGTAACGGCGATTCAGCAAGCCGCGATGACGCGGGCAGATGTCCCCGAAGAGCAACGCTTTGACTTCCACCTCTACATTGACGAGTTCCAAAACTTCACGACCAGTTCGTTCGCATCCATCTTGAGCGAAGCTCGCAAGTATCGGCTGAACCTGACCATCGCTCACCAATACCTCAAACAACTGGATGATTCGACTGCCGACGCCGTGTTCGGAAACGTGGGTTCGATCATTGCTTTTCAAGTTGGTGCCGACGACGCTGAAGTTCTCGCCGAGCAACTGAGCAAACACCCCGGCCAGTTGAAATCCCAAGACCTGACCAATCTCCCGAAATACACCGCCTATGCCCGGCTGCTGATTGACGGGATGCCCAGCAATCCGTTTTCGATGCAAACGATTTCTCCGCCAGTCATCATCGAAGACCGATTTTCTATCGTATGCGAACGCTCCCGCCGAGAGCACGCTCAACCGTTCGGGAAGACGCTGGCTGGCATTGCAGGCCAGCGGAGAGCGTGAGAGGCTGGCGGCTCTTTGCGTGTGAAAAGCATCGACTGCCCGCAGAAACCGTGGTAGAGTGTTGCCATGAGCACGCAAGCCACCCTCACCGAAGCCGACATTCTCACCGAACTCGTCGAGCCGAATCGCCCCACGATCAGCCCGCAGTTGGCGGAAGAGTTGCTGTCACTCCGTTTCAAAGACGAGGCGACCAGTCGCATTCGTGATTTGCTGCAAAAGAATAACGCAGGCACGATCACATCGGCTGAGAAAGCCACGCTGGAGAACTATCTCCGCGTCGGCGAGTTTCTCGATTTGATGCAAGCAAAGGCTCGCATCACGCTTCATCAAAATGGCTCGGCTGCGTGATGACTCCCGCCCTTCGAGAGCAAGTTCGGCAGCGAGCGAAAGACTGTTGCGAGTATTGTCAGATGCCGCAGTCTTGCACGCGGTTGCCTCACGAGGCGGATCACATCCGCGCTCAAAAGCACAAGAGCCCGACCAAACTGACCAATATGTGCTGGGCCTGCGCGCTGTGTAACGGCCATAAGGGGAGCGATGCGTCGGCTTACATTCCCGACACAGACGAACTCGTTCGGCTCTTCAATCCGCGAGTCGATGAATGGCACGATCACTTCGAGTGGGACGGCCCGGAGCTTCATGGCAAGACCGGAATCGCACAGGCCACGATTGAGTTGCTCAAGATCAATTCCGAGACTCGCGTGAGCCATCGCCGAATGCTGATCGAGGTCGGCGAGTTTCCGCCCGACCTTAATGACTGACGACTCAACAATCGTCAGTGAATTCCGATGAAGCCCCAACACTTTGGTGTTGGGGCGTGTGTCTGAGCATCGGTGTCGCATTACTCTTTGCGGCATTGGGAGAGCGGCTTCGGTTTGAAGTAGAGATCGCGTTCAATGGGCAGTCCCATCGGGCCGCGAACTTCTTCAAGTTCTGTCAGCGAGAAGTAGCCGAGTTCGGCTTCGTGTCCGATGACGAGACCGAAGCATCTTCGCTCGTCAGGATCGAACTCGGTCACGAACCACGTCCACGAACTATCGGGAGTGAAGAACTTGACGTGGACCATCGGGTCTTTGACTTTTTCCGACGCATACAGCCGTGGGATCGTCTTCGCGAGGCTTTCGGGAATCAGATCGTAGGCGGGATCAGTCGGATCACGAGGCACTTGCAGTTTCGGCATGGCTTGCCCTTTCGGTTGTTCCGGGTTGAGAAAGAACGACACTCAGACCCAAACACATTGCCAGAGCCGACGACCGATGCGCAAACAAGTTCGCGCCGAGTTGCCGTGGTATGCTGGCTGACGAGCCATGCAGTCCGTCACCAACGACAACTTCGGCCCGCTAATCGCCTACCTCGTACCGGGAGCGACCGTGTTGTTCGGCATCAGCCAATTCGAGCCGGCACTCAAGGCGTGGTTTGCGGTCAATCCGGCACAGGCTCCGACAATTGGCGGATTCCTCTACCTCACCATCGCGTCAATCGCCTGCGGGATGATTGTGAGCGCCGTTCGCTGGGCGACCATTGACACGTTACATCGTGTCACCGGGTTGCCGCTTCCGCCGCTCGACTTTTCAAAGCTCGGCCGCAACGTCGATGCGTTCAATCTGCTGATCGAGATTCATTACCGACACTATCAGTTCAACGCCAATATGCTCGTGGCGACCGCCATCGCCTTCACGAGCTACCGCTTTCAGCACCCGACGCAGTTTGTTTGGTTGGATATCGGGTTCGTGCTCGTGGAGATGATCTTTTTGGCGACTTCGCGAGACACGCTCACCAAGTATTACGCCCGGTCGCAGCAGTTGTTGGCTCGCCGCAAATCGGACTCGCATTGATTGTTGCCGAGGACAATCTCGTCACGATCGTTTCGCCAATTCGCGTTCCACTCGTCCGACGAATTCGACCAGACCGATGCCGATAACACGACAGAACGAACGCAGTTCGGCCAAATCGAGCCGCCGATCGCCCCGTTCGATCTTGCTCACGAGCGATTGAGTGAGCCGAAGCCGTTTTGCGAGGTCCACTTGGGTAATCCCCGCGTCGCTCCGAGCTTCGCGAAGCAACCGCAGCATGACTTGATATTCGCGAGAGTAGATCGACTTCTCCATGCGGCCTCTTGCCTTTCCAGGGGCCGGATCGTAAAGTCCTTTTTTGAATAGTCGAAAATAGACTATTCAAGATTTTCTGAGTCCAAGTTTTTGAAAGGAGAACGATCATGGCCAACGGTGGGAGCAAACACCCGACAATTCCGCAACAGGAGCCGAAGACAGCGGGACAGACCGCAACGGAGCAGACCAAGACCGACAAGAAGTAGTGTCAGAAGCTGCCCGCAATTTGAACTGGAGCCTGACCGACGCAGGAAGCGTCGGAGCAGGCTCAATTCATTTCCAGGCCGAGCGAACTCGGAGACGCCTCACGAGTCCTCGCGATCATTGGCGGCGAGCATCACATTGCGGTTTGACGGACACTGCGAACTGTGGCACTCTGCCATCCTTCCGCCCCTCTCGCTTGGCAAAGCCCTCTAAATCAGCGGCCTCGGAAACATCTTGTTCGGAGTACGTCGAACGTCTGACCGACGCGATCAATCGAATGACCGATGAGTTGCGTGTGGCCAGGGACGTGATGGATGAGATTCGCGAAGACATAGGCTGGGTCACACGAAACGGAATCCCCGGCCATCGCGATGGGCCTAGCCAGCTTCTCCGCATGGCTCGTGATCCGTTGGCAGCGGATGCGAGTGAACGTCTTGAAGTCCGTTTGAATCAGGGAGCAGCAACTGATTCACCCGCCTTCTCGCCAGAAAAGTTCGACGAACTCTTGTTGGAGATTGCCGAGGTCGTCACTGTCGTCGGCCAGGAGCAACTCAACTTGCTGCTCACCGCACTCGACAGCGCTCGCGACAGACTGCTCACGGCGATCAAGTCCCCGGCTGCTGATCCTAAGTCAAAGGCCAAGTCCTCTGAGGCTCAGCATCGCTCACAACCTGCAACGCCACCAAAGCCGGCCGGGCGTGGCCGCCTCTTCTGAATTCATTTTCAACCTGTCACTTGGCGAAAGAGCAATTCTTTCATCCCGAATCGGCCGAGTTGCTCAAGACGCTTGATGAGGCGGCCCGTCGCAGTGGCGTCAGTCGTGGGCAAGCCTTCGAGGACTTCCTACACATGGCGCTCTGTTCTTTGTCGGGCGGACGAATGGAGGATCAATACCTTGCTGTCGTGAAGAAACACTCCGAGGGCAAACTCGGAAAACGCGGCTGCGATTCCATTGCCGAACTTTTTGGGAAAGCCGTCGCCGCGATGGAGGAAACTCGCGGAGAGACGAAAGACATTTTGGGCGACCTGTATCAAGGGGCGATCACTTATGGCGAGGCCGGGCAGTATTTTTCGCCAGAGCCTATTGCTCGCATGATGGCGGCAATGACCGTTGGCGATGTACCGGAAGAGGCGAAGCACGAGCGGAAGAGTGTTTGCGATCCCGCGTGCGGGAGTGGGAGGATGCTTCTCGCAGTTGCGGAGACGCAACCGCATTGGCTCTTTGTTGGGCAAGACGTTGATTTGCGATGCGTCCGAATGTGCGCGATCAACTTCGCCTTGAGAAACCTCTACGGCTATGTGATTCACGGCAACACACTCGCGGACGAACGACGGCTGATCTATCGAACGGGATTCGACCTCGTTGGCGTCGTCTCGGAAGTGCCGCTCGATAACTGCCCGGAACCGGTACGGAAGATCGTCACCGAGCCAACATCATTGGCTGAACCAGCGACGACACTGACTTCAACGGATGAGCCGCGTGAACCACGCGATGATGCAGACCCCGAACCAACGCGACGCACGAATCAGCTTCGGCTCTTCTGAGGACCACTTGTTGTTGCCCTCACCAATTGGTCCACAGCGATTCGGTTCGACGCTGTTTGCGTTTCGTCTGACCGGCGTTGTTTGGCATATCAAAATCGAATCGCCGCCAATCTTTCAGCCATCGGTCATATTCGTCGCAACGATAGCCGCTGATCGCTGCTGGGCCAGAATGTGCTCGCAACGCCGCGACCAGCCAGAAGTGATGATGCAGCGTCATCTCGTTCGGCCCGTAGGCCGTTCGCGCCGACCGAGTCTGTGGCATGTACGGCGGATCGGCGTAAATCAACCGGTGAATCTTCTCCCGGCTTTGCCAGACGGTCCACCAACAAGAATCGTTGGTGACTTCCACACCACGCGCACGAGCGATGATTCGAGGAAGTTCCTGTTGTCGAAACGTCTCCCAGGCATTCTCGTCACCCGGCCGACCGCCGCGTGTTCGCTCTGACCACGCGAACGACGTTCCGAGTCCCCCGCGCGAGAAGCGGCATCGGATCAGAAAACGAGCGGCCCGACCCAACTGCGTTATTTCACCGGCATCCCGTTTCGCCTCTTCAAATTCAGAGCGGGTGTAAGAGACCCCGGAAAGATGCCGAACCAGATCGGCCGCTGATCGTTCGTCCGAAAGCACACTCCAAAGAGCCGCCACATCGGGGTTGATGTCGCCGAGAATCTCGCGCTGGACTCGCGGCATGGCGAGGAACACGGAGGCCCCAAAGGCGCAGGGTTCGAGGTACTCACTGATCTTTTCGCGGACGCCGAGCAGAATCGGAACGATTCTTCTGGCGAGATAGTACTTGCCGCCGTGTGCCTTCACCGGTGGACGTAAACGATGGATAACTGCCGACGGCGACAAAGCAATGTTGGGACTCGTCGTTTCTGGCTCGCCAGAAAATGCGAGCAACTTCTGAACTGCCGGACGAAATTCTTCGGTCAGGTTGCGTATGGCTGCCGAGTCAATCGGTCTTGCTGAGTTCGTGTCCGTCGAAGGTAGCAAGGGGGCAATGATTCTCGTGGGATTCGTGGACAGAGCCATTGGAGCGAATCGTAGTGGAACTACACTTGCGGCGCGAGCTTCAAGAATCCGAGTGCCCCGCTCTCTCTACTGACCCATTGAATCAATTCTTTGCGACGGCGCTGATCTGTGCTTCCAGCACTCTTTGGCGGCGAACCTTTCGCACGAGGGCGCGGACGTTGCCTTGGACGACGACTTCACCGCCGGTCGGAATGCGACCCAGGTGACCGATGATCCAACCGCTGAGGTTGTGAACGGGGCTTTCGCTGGCGGGGACCGTGTTGCTCACGTCGATGCCGGTCAGTTCAAACAAGCGGGGCAAGCTGATGCCACCACCGACGACCCAGCCACCGCCGGAGCGGACGGCGTGGATTGGCAGCAGGTCGTATTCGTCCTGAATGTCGCCGATCAACTCTTCGATGATGTCTTCCAGCGTAATCATCCCCACCACGCGGCCGGTCGTGTCGCGGACCAGCGCGATGTGCGTATGCTCGCGCATCAGGCGTTCGAGGACGCTGGAAATCGGGAGATTGTCTTGGAGGCTCAGGATGCCGCGCACGATGTTTCGCAGTGACGGATCGTCCGGGTTCAACTTCACGAAGGCGACGATGTCCTTGAAGGTCGCGTAGCCGACGATGGCTTGCGGGTCGCCGGCTCGTTCGGTGACCGGGAACCGCGTGTGCATGTCGAGGTGCGCGGCGATCAGGCAATCGAGGATGGCGTCATTGACGTTGAGCATACTGATGTGTTCGGCCGGCAACAGAATCTCGCGAATGGGGCGGCTCGATAGCCGGGCCGCTCCGAGGATGATGCTCTCTTCCCGTGCGCCGATCAGGCGTGATGCTCGCGCGAGACTCGCGATGGCTCGCAGCTCTTGAATCTCGGCGGCTTCGGTTTTGAAGTCGGAGTGCAGTCGCGGCTTCCAGAGCTTTTCCGTGAGCCGGACGATGCCCGATGCGGAATTCTCCAGCAGCCAGACCGCCGGCCAAACGCTGACCGCGAACCAGTGCATCGCCGGGGACAATCGCAGGCAAATCCATTCTTTGTTTTTCAATGCGAACAGTTTTGGAACCAGTTCGCCAATGACAATCGTGAGCGCGGTCAATGGGATGACGACGACGACCAATGCCACGAACTCGGCCAAGCCTTCGGACATTCCCGCCGCTTGCAGCAGTGGAGCGAGATCATCCCCAGCCCCGGCACCGCTGGTGGCTGCGGCGATGACTCCGACCAGCGTGATGCCCAATTGAACGACAGCGAGGCTGCGTTCCATGTCCCCTTTCATCGCGTGAGCGATCGCGGCCCCGCGACGGCCTTCACGAGACAGCGATTGCAGACGGGAATCGGCGACGGAGGCCAAGGCAATTTCATAGGCCGCAAAAACGGCGTTCAACGCTACCATCGCCGCGACAACGACCAGTTCGACAGTCCACACGGATGTTATTTTCGATTCTTAATTTTGGATTTTTGATTGGGAGAACAGACGGATTCTGGAGGTTTGGCAGCGGCAGAGCCAGCGACGTGCGCCGGTGGCCTCAATCGAGATTGAAAAATCGAAAATCAAAAATTCCCTCTCACACTTGGCCGGTGACATCATTGAGTTGTCTGGCCGGTTCATCGCTGATGAATCCCAAGTTCTGCTCGCGGACTTTGGCGGCGGCATTGTCGTACAGGAACGGCAGGAAGACGAAGCGTCGTCCGCTCGTGACCGGCGTGGCCTCGTGGAGCAGGGAGCACGAAAAGACACACGCGCCGCCGGCAGGTGGCGCGTACAGATATGGGCCGTATTCCGGGAAGCGGACATTGCCTCCTTCAAACTCGCCGGTGTTGAGCACCAATGACACGGCGAAGCAGCGATGAGCGGTTCCCTTCGTCGTGTTGTCTCGGTGAGCGCGGAAGTGGTCCCCCGTGTTGGCGTCGTAGCAGGCGACGATGTACCGCTCCATGCGCGTGGCGTTGAATTGAAACGCCTTTTTAATCTCCGGGGCCAAGCGATCGTGAATGCGGACCATGCACGAACGGCGCAAGGCTTCATCCTCAATGTCACAATCGCAGCGGCGTTTGTGGCTATAGTCCAACAGGCCGACCGTTTTGCCGTTCACGTCGCGCATGAAGCCGGAATCGACGCCCCCTTTTTGTTCGTAGTAGTTGATGAGCCGCCGGCAGAGTTCCGGTTCAAAGATGCGCGGCACGATCAGAATTGGAGCCTGGACATTCGCCGGGACAGGACGGCCAACTCGTGGGAGTTCGTTGAGATAGGTGACAAGCCGGGCGACGTAGGTTTCCGGCTGATCGTCGAACGGAAACACCTTGAGCGTCCGCAGCCGTTCGTCGAGCACGATCGTATGCGGTCGATAGCCCGCCAGAGTCGGGTCGCCGACGCTCGCACCGTGATCGGCTCCGAACTGGCGGCTGATTTCCAAATCGAAATCCCAAAACCAGCGAACCGAATCAAACTCTTGCCGCACGCGCTGCTGCTGTTCATCGGCCGGGTCGATGCTGACGCCCGTGAAGAGGAAGTTAGTGACATCAAAGAAGTTTGTCGCCGCGTGCAGTGCGTTGATGTCATCGAGAATTCGCCGGCTGGCCGGATTCGCCGCCGAACCGAAGAAGCACAGGACGTTGTATCTCCCGGCGGTCGTGTCGAAGTGGAACGTCGGGTTCAACGTCGAACGGGCCGTGAACCACGGACACGGTTCACCCAGACTCAGAAACGCTTTCCGCATCATTTTCCTCCATGCTGGCGATGAGGTGTGTGTGTGATGAGACCGGTGCGAGTGGCTGCGATGGACTTTGTCACGATTCGCCCACTCCGCGACCCATGCTCGGCGGATGACCTTCGGACCCCAACACCCAACAAGATGATGATGGCTCCAATGAGGCAGACAGCGACCAAAATGGCCAGGACGAGATTGAGTCGTCGCGTGAACGGTGTCTCCAAACGGTTGCAGCCTTCAAACAGATTCGCGACGGCCAAGCGGTAGTCGTGATCCGCCGCGAGGCTCAAGAGCACTTGCAACTCGTCTTGGGTCATGAATCCGCGCCAGATCAAACAGCGTTGGCCAGCATCGAAAACGATCTTGCCTTCAAGCTCCTGGGGGAACCGAATGCCGTGAGGCAGGTGATGCAGCTTGGCGGTGTGTTTCACGACGACACGACTCCCTGTGTCTTCCGAACGTCCCTGTGATGCGAACCGAACATGACATCAACGCGCGGTTCAATCGGCTGGCACTCAACGTGCGTGATGCCAATGGCGTGCGCAATCTGAAGGAAAATTCATCGGTCAGTGATGCCTCGTGTGTGAACCACACACCAACCACCATGACTTGCCAACAATTCGCGAGTTTCTCGCATTTTCACCACTTTTCAGGCCGATCGCCGTTCGGAGTCCAACGACCGGCCCGCCGTCGGTCCGCTTCGCGGTCAGCCTGAAAGTGGTGTCAAACTTTGAGAGTCGTTGTCAGTTTTTGAGCGATGCAAGCCGGTCGTTCACGATGGCCGTTTCACGGAGGAAAGGCTCGAAATGCACGTCTTGTTCATTCACCAGAACTTCCCCGCACAGTTCCGATACATCGCTCCGCGATTGGTGAGCGAGCACGGTTGGAAATGCACCTTCGTCACGGCCAAGGCCAGCGAGTCACTGCCGGGGGTTGAGAAGGTCGTCTATACCTGCAAAGGGGGCGCGACCAAGGCCAATCATTTCTGTACGCAGAATTTCGAGAACGTCGTTTGGGAAGCTCACGGCGTTTACGAAATGCTCAAGCAGCGGCCGGACATTCAACCGGACTTGATCGTCGCTCACACCGGGTTTGGATCGTCGCTGTTCCTGCCGTTCTTGTACGACGCGCCGATCATCAACTTCATGGAGATGTTCTATCGGCCGACCGGCGGTGACTTGGGCTACCGCAAAGAGCTGCCCATTGATGAAGAGACTCTGCTGCGGATTCAAACCAAGAACGCGATGATCCTGTCCGACCTCGCGAACTGCGACCGAGGTTGGACGCCAACGCACTACCAGCGCGACTTCTTCCCGCCGGAGTTTCGGTCGAAAATCGAAGTCATCTTCGACGGCATCGACACGGCCATCTATCACCGTCGGGACAACCCGCAGCGAATCATCAACGGCCAGCAGATTGGGAAACCGGGCCAGCGGATCGTCACCTACGTCGCGCGCGGGTTTGAGAAAATGCGCGGTTTCGACATCTTCATGGAGGCCAGCCGGCTCATTGCCGAGCAGTATCCCGATGTCTTGTTCGTCGTGGTCGGCAAAGACACGGTGCATTACGGCTCGGACTTGAGGTACTTCAAAGAGGCGACCTACCGCGAGCACTTGCTGGCGTCCGGACGCTACGACCTGTCGAAATATCTTTTCACTGGATTCGTCCCCGAAGAGACGCTCGCCGAAATCCTGTCGATTAGCGACCTGCATATCTACCTGACCGAGCCATTCATCGCGTCGTGGTCGATGGTCGATGCGATGTCGTGCGGTGCGGTACTCCTCGCGTCTGACCAGCGCTGCGTGCGCGAATACATCGAACCGGGCAAGAACGGCTTGCTCGTGGAATTCTTCGATGTCGAGGGACTCGCCAAGCAAGCGGTCGAGGTGCTGCGCGACCCGGCGGCGTATCGTCCGCTGGCGGAAGCCGCGATGCAGACGGTGCGCGAGGGCTACTCGGTCGATGTCGCCATGCCGCGACTCAAGTCGTTCTTTGAGAACGTCGCTGCGAAGAAACGTCAGCCGAGCACGCTGATGAAAGACCTCGTGCGTGAAGGGACGATTCAACAAGTCATCTCGGACGAGGAAGCTCAGCGCAAGAAGCAAGCGTCCTACGCGGGAGTCGCTTACAAGCCAAAGGCGTTGTCAGTCACATCATCCGCGCAGGGGGTCGCTCCCGCGCAGTCGAAGTTCACGCCGGAGTCGTTCAAGAAATCGCCGCTGGCGCTCGCGGCGGATTCGCCCGTGAAGCGCGGCAACGCGCCGGCTGATTCGCCGCTTGGTCAAGCTCTCGAAAGACTATGGCAGATGGGAGTCGGCCGGGGCACGATCGAGGATTGGGTGCAAATTGCCGAGGCGTATCGCGGGCCGGAGCCGTTCGGGACGCTCGGCGTGGAACAACACCCGGTCGATCTCGCACGATTGATGAAGCGCGTGCTGGAGTGGAAGCCGAGGCTGATTCTCGAAAGCGGCACAGAGCTTGGCGGGACGTTGTTCTTGTGGACGCGCATCGCCGCGTTCGACTGCCACCTGATTGCCGCCGGTTTGTCGGAGCGGCCGATCCCCGAAGAGCGGCTGCCGTTGTTCGAGGCGTTCACCTGCGGGCAGCAGTCTCTCCGCAGCATCCCGCGCGGCGAGACGACAAAGATCGACTACGACATCAACAAGCAACGCGACAAGCGACTTGCGGACTTCGTTTTTCTCAACGGACGCCGCCCGTATGAGGAACTCAAGGCCGACGTGAACCGCTGCTTGAAGTGGATCACCACCGGGGCGCTCGTCGCCTGGGACGGCCTGCGTCAATTCGGCTTCGATGAGAAGCATCTTGCAGGCGGCATCCAGCTTTGGCAGGAACTTAAACCGCGCTTTCCTCAAAACGCCGAGTACCTCTCCGGCAAAGACATTCCCAGCGGCGGCATCGCCGTGATCGTCGTGAAGTGACCCAACCTCGTCAGAAAGTTCGCCATGTCCACCGAGCAAACACTCCCGCAACAGGCTCTTTCCGAGCGACTGGAACGCGCGCAGGTCATCCCCCTGTCGGAATTCTCGCCCGATACGGCCTCGTGGGAACGTCCGGCGTGTCGAGTCTGCGGAACCGGCGGCCTGATTGAAATCCTCAACCTTGGCGAGCAGCCGCCGGCCAATGCCTTCGTGTTGCCCAAGGACGCCAACAACCCCGAAGCGAAGTATCCGTTGTCACTCCGGCTGTGCGAGTCGTGCGGCATGGTTCAGTTGGGGCATGTTGTGCCCGCTGAATTGCTGTTTCGCTCTTATTTGTTTTTCACGTCGAGTTCTAAATGGATGGCTGACCATTTCTCGAATCTGATGAACGAGAACGCCGAGCAGTACGTTCCTGCTGGCGGCTTGGTGGTCGAGATCGGTTCCAACGACGGCACGGCACTGTCGGCGATTCGGCGACGTGACGTGCGGCTGTTGGGGATTGACCCGGCTCGCAACATTCAAGTGCTGGCCGCATCGCGAGCCATCCCGACGATTGCCGAATTTTTTTCCGAGCCGCTCGCGGAGGAAGTGGCTCGCGTGGCGGGGCAGGCCAGCATGATTGTTGCCTGCAATGTGTTGGGGCACATCGACAACTTGGACGATGTTTGCCGAGGCGTTCGGCGATTGCTGTCTCCCGCTGGGGCGTTCGTGTTCGAGGTGCCGTACTTGAAGAACCTCTTGGACAAGACCGAATACGACACGGTCTATCACGAGCACCTGTCGTATTTCGCGGTGCGTCCGCTGGTCACACTAATGAACCGTCACGGCCTGCGCATGGAGCGCATTCAATCCTTTCCGGTTCACGGCGGCACAATCCGTTGCACCGCGAAGTTGGGCAGCGGCTTTTCGGACGATGTGCAGACGTGGCTGGATCAAGAAGAAAAGGCTGGGCTGGCGGATCGCTTCACCTACGGCGTGTTCGCGGCGCTGGCGTCGAAGAACCGCCACGAACTGACGACCAAGCTGACCGAGTTGAAACGCCAAGGACTCAAGGTGGTCGGTTACGGAGCACCCGCCAAGGGAACCGTCCGGTTGAATTACTGCAAGGTCACGACGGCACTGCTGCCCGACGTGATCGACTCCACGCCGGCCAAGCAAGGATTACTCATTCCCGGTACGCATCAGCCCATTCATCCACCATCCGCATTGGCCGACTTGAAACCCGATGTCTTGCTGCTGCTGGCGTGGAATCACGCCCCGGAAATCCTCGCACGCGAGGCAGAGTTGAAAGCGCGTGGTTGCCGATTTCTCACGCCCAATTTGGAGGAACTGTAAGAATCCGCGAGCGCGATGATTCACCGCCGCGATTAAGTTTACCGAGAAAGCCACCGAGCGGCTTTCCAAGGTTGGCTGTCATCGCCTTCAAGACGCATGGTGGCGTCCATGAGGCGACTGACCGTTGCGACAGTTGACCACCCCCCGGTGGACTCGCGGCGGTGAATCAACTCGCTTGAGGAAGCGATTGCATCGCCGCAGCTCATCTTATCGAGGCGGCAGTGACGACAAGAATTCACGCAGCGCGTCCTGCCAAGGTCGCGGAGTTGGTAGTCCGAGTGTTTGCCAGCGACGTGCTTCCAGTACGGTGAAGGCCGGTCGCAACGCGCGGCTGCCGAACTCGGCGGTCGTGATCGGTGTGCAATCGACCGTCAGCCCGGCGAGCCGAAAAATTTCACTCGCGAATTCGTGCCACGAGCATTGGCCGCCATTCGTCCAGTGATACAGGCCGAAGGCATCCGTTTCGATCAGCCGCAGCGTCGCATCCGCCAAGTCGGCGGTGGCGGTCGGCGTGCAAATTTGATCGGCGACGACTCGTACCGGCCGGCCCTCACGAGCCAGCCGCAACATCGTGTTGACGAAGTTACGACCTTTCCCGCCAGAACCGTGATGGCCATACAGTCCGCAGGTCCGCACGACGAAATGCTTAGGGCACAATGATCGGACGAAACATTCGCCCGCCAGTTTGCTCGTGCCATAAATGTTGATCGGGCCGGAAACGTCATCTTCCGAATACGGGTCGCGCCGACAGCCATCAAGTCCGAAAGCGTAGTCGGTGCTGAAATGAACGAGCACGCAATCGAGGTCGCGGCAAACAAGACTCAGTTCGCGCACGCCGAGCGCGTTCACGGCGAAGGCTTCCCCCGCACGAGTCTCTGCATCATCGACGAAGTTGAACGCGGCGGTGTTGATGACGATTCGCGGACGCAGCGGCGACAAGGTTTGCGATAGCGATTCGCGCTCGCAAAGTTCGACCTCGCGATGCGTCAAGCCGACCGCGCGCGGCCCCAATCGCTCGCACAAGTCGTGGCCCAACTGCCCGGTCGCTCCGATGATGACGATGTCGCGGTCCATCACAGTTCCTGCAATTGCTTTTCGACGCTCAGACCCAGCGAACGCATCTTCGCCTTGAGCGTGTTGCGAGACAGGCCGAGCAACTCCGCCGCTTGCCCTTGATTGCCGTGCGTGTGCTGGAGCACCGATTCGAGCACGGCTCGATCCACGAACGCCGTCACCTTTTCGTAGATGTCCGGCTGCCCGGTGCGGATCAGGTGTTCGACGTGACCGAGTACATCGGCCGTCGCAATTCCGTCCAGCACCTTGAGCACGTCGAGGGGAGTCGGCTGCCGCAGATACTCCGGCAGCGATTCGGGAGTCAGCGTGTCGCTGGTGGCGTGGATCATGGCGAAGCGGATCGCGTTTCGCAGTTCGCGAATGTTGCCGGGCCAAGCGTGACGCGACAGCAGTTGCAACGTCTCGTCCGTCGCCGCACGAACTTGCTTGCCGAGTTTGCGGTTGAAGCGTCGTCGCAGATACTCAGTGAGCAGCGGCACGTCTTCCAGACGTTCGCGCAGCGGCGGCATTCGGATCGTGAATTCGGTGAGCCGATAGAACAAGTCTTGGCGAAACCGGCCGGCGGCGACGGCGGCTTCCAAGTCTTGATGCGTGGTGGCGATGACGCGCACGTCCGATTGAACGGTTTGATTCCCGCCGAGACGGTCGAACCGCCGCTCTTGCAGCAGTCGCAGCAGCTTGGCTTGCAGCGCGAGCGGCATGTCGCCGATTTCATCGAGCAAAATCGTCCCTTGATTCGCTTGTTCAAACTTGCCGATGCGTCGGCGATCCGCGCCGGTGAACGCGCCCCGCTCGTGGCCGAATAATTCGCTTTCGAGCAGCGTGTCGGGAATCGCCGCACAGTTGATCGCCAGAAACGGACCTTCGCCACGACGGCTGTGGTGGTACAACGCTCGCGCCACCAGTTCTTTTCCCGTGCCGCTTTCGCCAAGCACCAACACGGTGACATCCAGCGGAGCCGCTCGGCCAATCGCCTTATAGACCTGTTGCATCACCGGCGAACGTCCAACGATGTGATCCGCGTCCGAGCCATCGTGCTCCACGTCATCGAACACGGCCGGCACATGCCGCAGCCGACTCAGTTCAACCGCTTGGGCCACGACCGAACGCAATTGATGCAGGTCCACCGGCTTCAACAGATATTCAAACGCCCCGCGCTTCATAGCTTCGATCGCGGTGTCTGTCGCGGCAAACGCCGTCACCACAATCACTGGCAATCGCGAGTCGATTTCGCGAATCCGATCGAACGCTTGCAAACCGGACATATCCGGCAATCGCACATCGAGCACGACCGCATCCGGCCCGGTCTGGCGGATGACTTCCAACCCTTGAGTCGCCGTCTCGGCACTCAACACATCGAGCGTGTCTGACCGCAGACTCTTTTCCAGCGAATACCGCAACTCAGCATCGTCATCAACGACCAATAACGTGGGCATGATTCGTTCTCCGTAGCGCAGGTGACTCGTCTGCGTCGCTCTCCTGAATGTCATTGATCGCTTCATTGGTGACAGGCAACGTCACAACGAACTCCGCTCCACCGGTCGTCCGGTTTGCCGCGTGAATTTCGCCGCCGTGAGCTTCCACGATGCGGCGACAGATCGACAAACCCAGGCCCGTACCGGTTTCCTTCGTGCTGACGAACGGTTCAAAGATGCGGTCGCCAAACTCGGAGGGCAAGCCATCGCCATCATCGAGCACAGACAGCGTCACGAGGCTGGTGGCATCATTCGGTTGTGGTGAATAGGCATCATCGAATCGCACTCGGACTCCGACATGCCCGCCGTGCGGAGCCGCATCGAGTGCGTTGAGCAACAGGTTCAACACCAGTTGTCGCATCTGCCCTTGATCGGCCCAAACCGGTGACGCTGGCTCGGCGAGGTCGCAATCAATGCGGACATCTCGTTGCTCGGCACGCGATTCGACCAACGCGACGGTCTGCCGCACCACGTCCGTCACGTCGAACCGGGCCATCTCCAAGCGGGGCGGCCGAGCGAACTCCAGCAGCGACTGCACCGACCGTTCGACCCGCCGCACCACGTCGTCGAGCACTCGCAAGTCGCGACCTTCCAGCCGCGCGCTGTCTCCGGATTCAATCGCCGTTTGCACCAGCAGCTTCATCGACATCAGTGGGTTCCGCAGTTCGTGAGCGACTCCCGCCGCAAGCTGCCCGACCGCCGCCAATTGCTCGGCTCGCAGCATTTCCCGCTCGCTCGTTCGCAGTCGCTCAACGACCGTGCCGATCTGTTCGCCGACGTGCTGCAGCGCGTCTTCGATTTCTTTGAAGGAGCCGCCCGTCGCGACCGTCAACGGCCCCACGACTTCGTTCAGCTTGCCCGCCGCGTCACGAATCGGAACCGTCAATTGCACGATCGACCGATTCACGCCGCGAGCAATCCCCAACCCGGCAATCAGTCCGGCCACCGCACCGCACGTCCCCAGCAGCAGCAGCGCGAACACCATCCAATCTGTGACCTTCTGATTCTCGCGGCTGGTGGCTGCCATCAACTCTTCGTTCAGGTCGAGGTATTGATGGACCGGTTCCAGCAGTTCGCTCGTCAGCACTTCGTCAATCAACCGCTCGACTTCATCCTGAGCCGCCTGATCGAGTCTGCCGGTGGTCCGTACCGACAAGTCATCAAACTGGCGAAAGAACCGCTCGTACCCGCGCCGCGCCTGAGTCATCAATTCCGTCTCTTTCGGAGTCGTCGAGAGCCTCTCCGCTTCGCCCATCCAATGTTGCGTCTCTTCCCGAATCGGCCCGCAGGCTTCCAAATACTTGCGATCCCCCGACCGCAAGAATCGGTTCAACAGCGTCCGCACCTCGCGCATTCCGATTTCAATTTCTTCCGCCGCGCGCACGCTGGAGACGTTCACGACCAAAATGTCGGACGACGAATCCTGCAATTCATGCACATACCACGCCGCGACCGCTCCCAGCGCCAGCAGCACTCCGCTGACCCCCACCACTGGCGCGACGATCCGCAGCATCAACCGCGATCCCGTCTGCATAGGCTCCCTCCCTGAATAGCTTGCCGTATCGCCGCGAAGTGTAGCGGCGACCATACTTGTTGACACACACGCTCTGCGACTGCTTGTTCTCCTTCACCGCCGTTTGTCACAGAGACTGCCCATCGCGATGGCATGGATAACTCGACTTGCGCAGTCGCGAATTCTCTGGCACTGTCGGGTTTGCATCAGGCATTTTGCTTGCTGCCTCTCGCTCAGAGAGTCCAGCGTTCTTTCAGTTTCAGGAGTGATGTCATGGCCCAAGACACGAGGGCGCGGCCCCAAAAGCCGCCGGAAAAAAAGGTCGGTCCATTTGCCAGCGGGATCGGAGTCGCCATCTGGCTCAATGAAACGGAGAGCGACGATGGAGGCATTCGTCACTTTCGTTCGGTGACGATCAATCCGCGTCGTTACTTCGATCAAAAGAGCAGCCAATGGAAGGATGCCGCGTCCTACCAGCAATCGGACTTGCCGGCTCTGATCTTCGCGCTGCAAAAGGCTCTGGAGTATTGCTACCAGACGCCGATCCCCGGCCAGGACGACACCGAGACGGGAGCATCCGAAGGTGAAGCCGGTGACAACTTCTGATCGCTGACTCTCGGAGTTGATCCCCAAGCTGATGAAGCTTGGGGATCTCTTTTGACGTGCCAAAACATTAACCGCATCGCGTCAAGCCGACCGTCATCACGCCAAGCATAAAGGACGTTATGCTTGGCTTTGCTTGACACCCTGATTCGTGATGGCCGAGTTGTCGCTCACCATCGGCAGAGACAGTTCGCTCATTGACAGAGCATCGCGATCATTGCCGACTGTTGTTGCGGAGGCGGGACCGGACGCTCAACGACGGTTCGTCGAATTTTTCGTCGCCCACCTTCGCAACCTCAATACTCGGATGGCCTATCTGCGGGCGGCGCAACGATTCTTTTGTTGGTGCGAACAGCGACAACTCGCGCTCGCCGAAATCTCGTCGTTGCACATCTCGCTCTACATCGAGGAACTGACGAGCTTTGCAGCCGCGCCGACGGTCAAGCAAAACCTTGCGGCACTGCGGATGCTGGGCGACTGGCTCGTTGTCGGGCAAGTGCTCAAGACGAACCCGGCGAGTTCCGTTCGTGGGCCAAGATATTCGGTCAAGAAGGGGAAGACACCAGTGCTGTCGGCGGACGAGGCCCGCGAACTGCTGGAAAGCATCGACGTTTCGACGGTCGCCGGACTCCGCGACCGGGCGTTGATCGGCGTGATGATCTACAGCTTCGCTCGCGTCGGGGCGGTCGTGGCCATGAATACGGAGGACTACTTCGCTCAAGGCCGGCGAATGTGGTTCCGCCTCCACGAGAAAGGTGGCAAGCTCCACGACGTTCCGGCTCACCACAAAGCCGAAGAGTACGTCGATGCGTACCTCGATCGTGTTCTGATTGAAGCCGACCGACATGGCCCGCTGTTCCGGTCGTTTGACCGGCAGCGGAAGTTGACCAATCGCCGCATCCAGCGGCTCGACGTGCTCGCGATGGTCAAGCGGCGTGCTCGTCAAGCCGGCTTGCCGACGAGGATCGGATGCCACACATTTCGAGCGACCGGCATCACGACCTATCTCAAGAACGGTGGCACGCTGGAGCACGCCCAGCGAATCGCCAACCACGAGTCGGCTCGCACGACCGGCCTCTACGACCGCCGCTCGGACGACGTGAGCCTTGATGAGATTGAGCGGATCATCCTGTAGTACGTTGCGGGAAGGGCTTCGCGTTCACCTTCTTGTTCATCTTCGCGAGCCACTGCCGCAGGGTGAATAGGCCGGTTGGTTGTGGGTTGTGTTGTATTTGTTTGGCCCACCGCGACTTCGGGGTGCCGGGGCTTTCATTCGGCAGGCTCATTCCACCCCCGGCTGCTTTGTGTGTCTGCGTGACTGGTTGGGTGGCTCGCTTCGCTCGCTCTTCCAACCCATTGCTCGGTCGCTCCAGACCACGGTTCCAGTCACACAAAGCAGCCGGGGCTGACCGCCCCTGGCACCCCGTCCTCGTTCGCATCCGCTCACTCGGCTGCCCCGCGACGGGGCAGGGAAGTCGCTCCGCCAAAATGTTTTTGTTTTGTGGGTGTTTGTGTTTCCCACCAAGCGGTTCGGGGCCTGCCGATTCTACACGGCCGGTCCCTTACGCAAGGAGCTTCCCTGCGGGGACTCCTCCTTGCGTTCGGGCGTGCGGCCGTGTGCCCCCGCGATGGCCCCGAACCGGCCACCTTTATCTTCTTCCTCACTTTCCCATGCTGTACCAAGTCAAATTCCAGTACGGTTGCCTGATCGAAGCGTCGTCTCGCGACGAAGCATATTCCAAGGCAATCCGGTTACTCCGCGAGACGCCGGAGTCTTACGTTTCCGATGTTCGCCAAGCGGGCGAGTCGAAGAAGCCGGTATCGTTGATGCGTCGTCTAATTACGGGCCAATAGGCCCGTTTTCTTTTGTTCCCCGCGAGCCGCAAACTCCCACCCCCCGTTGATCGTCATTGGAAGTGTGACGAGGCATTACTCATTCTTGGACTTCGGATTCAACTCAACTTCACTAAGTAACGTGCTGAGTTTGGAGCGAGTATCCCTTACGACCGTCAGTTGCTCGCTCTGGAGCATTGCGGCCTCGGCAAACTGGCGTAGGAACACCGCTTTGTCCGGATCATCCAAGAAGCGTTCCGCAGCACCCTCCGCCGCTTGACTCCAATGGCGAAGTTCATCGGGGCTGCGGCGGAACTCCAAAAGGTCGTCGCTACTGGCACACGCCAAGAATGCCTTGGATAACTCGGCCGCCTGCCCCGAAATTTCGCTTTGTGCGGATGCCCAACGAAAGGCCGAGGTGACTTGCGGCCAAAGGTTATCGAAGCGGACCAACTGATCGTCAATCGGCGTCTCAGCGGATCGACGAAACTCGGTCACAGCCCGTTGAAGTTTTGTCAGAAACCACCGGGAGTGAAGTTCAAACGGATCGTCGTCTTCGTCCGCCATGATTCAACGCTGTTGCAAGGACAGGACCAATTGGTCCGTTTTCTTTTGTTCCCCGCCAGCCGCAAACTCCCACCCCCGTTGATTGGCAGTCAGGCTACCGACTCGGATTCTGAGATTCCGGCATCAATCAGGAACTTTTGAATGGCATTCAAGCCGAGCGCGTATTGCCGCTTCGTGAAAAGGTCGCGAGCTTGTTCCAAGAATGCCATGCCTGCCTGCCGATCACCGCGATAGACGTTGGCCGCTCCGAGGCACATTAACGCGACGCCCTCACCGACCCAATTGCCAACCTTGCGAAAGGCAATGAGGTCTTGTTCCAACTTCCGATAGTCTCCCGGAGTCTTCGTGGCCGCAAGTCGAAGGAGGTCAAACGTGCCAAGTCCAACTCCCCATGCCGCATGAGACACATTAGAAGCATTGAGAACGGCCGTCGCTTCAAGTTCCGCCGCAAACGCCTCATCCTGTCTTCCAAGACTGATGGACGCACTCGCCACTTTTTTGAGCGCCGCAATTTCGTTGCCATGATCGCCTCGTTCGCGGGCACGCTGGCGAGCTTCATCGGCCGCACGAAGGGCATCTTCAAATCGCTTCGCCTTGATGAAGGCTTGAGCGAGCACGACCAGCGTGAACGTGATGTCGTAGTCGCTTTCGAGACTACGGAAGGTGGCCAGCGATTCTTGAACGAAGTTGATCGCTCGCTCGGCATCACTCTGCGCCAGTGACAAGAGGCCCAGCAGATTGCGCGTGATCGCGGCCTGACGATCATCGCCAACTTCTCGAAAGTATTGAAACGCGGCTTCCGCGTGGAGCATTGCTTCATCAAATCGGCCATCACCGAAGACCGCCCCAGCAAGCTGATAGCGAAAGACCGCTTCGTTGTTCCGCCAACCAAGGCGACGGCAGGCAGCCAGTCCTTCGTCGATCCAATGACGGATCTCCGCTGGACTCTGCCGCAGATCGAGCAGCGAGTTGCCGCCGCCGGGGTCGCCACATCCAGCGAATCTCACACACATCTCCGCCGCTAAGTCCGAACAATGCAAGTTGGCGGCGGCCCAAGCGAAAGCCGCATCAATCTGCGGTCGTTGTTTGTCGAAAGCTGGTAACAGCGTTTCCACCGGTTCCGACGACGTGCGAAATGACTGAGTGAGACTCTGCAACCGCGACAGGAATCTCGCCGCGTGAAGTTCAAAAGGATCATTTTCGTCCGACGACACGGTTCATCGCTCCAACAGCTTCTCAATTTCAGTCGGGCTGGCCGACAAGACAACGCTACCAGCGATTGTGCGACTGGCCGCGAACCTCTGACAGAATTCGGCTGCGGTCGGTGAAGCGGTTCGGTTAGTCATGGCCCATCCCAAAGCGACGAGAATCTGCGGCCAGCATTTTTTGAGTTCACTTTGGTGTCGTTCGAGGCTGTCCAGCGACTGATAGAACCGATCCGATATCTGCTGATGGCGGGTGAGAAATCGCAACGCATGAAGTTCATACGGATCAGACTCGTCGTCGGGCATCGCATCACCGCTTTTTCAGCAACTTCAACAACGTATTCGCGTGATGCACGAGGACTTGGTGGATTTGAAAGTCACCGTCGCCGAGTGGTTCCAAGAGGCCGCGATCCACGAGCACGTCGATCGTCTGCCGCGCGCTCGCTTCGTCGGACTTCCAAACCGCCATGATGTCTTCCAATTCAAACGTCGCCGGACGAGGGGCGAACGGAGCTAAAGAGGCAAACCGCTTGCGAATTGTTGGATCGAGGCTGTCGGTACTCTTTTGGAGCAACGCGGCCACCGTGGGGCTGACTTCGCCGGGACTCGCGGCCATGTCCGCCGGAGCTTGGGCGTTCAACAACTTGGCCTTGTCATCCCGCAATTCGCGAAGCAGTTCCGGCACGCTCCACCCTTTGGCGTGCTCCGCCCGCAGCAAACGCCCGGCGACTTGCAGGGCCAATGGCAAGCCTTCGAGTTCGGCGACGAGTTCGCGACATTCCTTTTGATGACGCTCGACCACTTGTGGAGCCAGCTTGCCGAGCAATTCCAGCGAGTCATGCTCCGACAGCACATCGAGGTGGTAGATGTCTCCCGGTGTTGGAGCCAGTGCGTCAGCCACGCTCGGAAGTCGAGTCGTGACGAGCATAGCACACTGCCGACCGCCCACCGCAAACGGAAGCACATGGCTCGCGTCCCAGGCATCATCGACGATCAGCAACATGCGCCGATCGCGAAGCAGTGCCGTAATCCGCTGGCTGGCTTCCGCGATATCTTTGGAAAGCAAAATGCTTTCCTCGCCAAGTGACCGCCCCCACGCCAGCAGCTCTGAAAGGATTTGCGGTGAAGGACCGAGTGCCGCCCACAGCACTCCGTCAGGAAACGCCGTCGCCACTTGCGGCCAGTGGGCCATCGCCCGCGCTACGGTCGTCTTGCCCACTCCCGGCCACCCGCGAACGGCCGTGAGCACTTGCGTCGCTGGCCGCTCGGTGACGGAAACACCAGCAGCAAGTCGAGCCGTCAAATTCGCCAGGTCTCGCTCGCGTCCGATGAGCAACGAAGGGAGCGACGGCGCGTTGCCGATGTGCATGGCCGGAATCGAAATGTCGCTTGCCTGAGTTGCAGAACCGTCAGCGTTGCAAGAAGCGTCGGCGGCTTGGCTGTCGAACAAATCCGTCAAGGAGACTTCGCTCCCAAACGTGGTTGCAAGGATGCTGAGAGTACGAATCTCGACCGGCCTGCCAGCTTCGGCGTTCTCAATCGTTCTCTTGGCGATCTGCGATTCGTCAGCAAGGTCCGCCTGTGTCCAACCGCGCTCCAGGCGGAGACGTTTGATCGCCATTCCGTTCGGACGAACTGTCCTCTCACGCATGGTAGCGACTCGTAACGAACAGATTGCGACTTCCCTGCGACGAGGGTTTCGGGCCGTTCTGCCATCGTACCCCCGCTCTGAAACGGTGGACCTCACGGCCCACTTCAACCTCTCTCAGACGGGAATCGAAAGGAGACCTCAAATGATGCGAGTTGTGATTTCAGACTTGTTTATCGGCGAATGTGAGCTGACGGGCAAGTCTGAAACGGAATGCGTTCGCGTGCAGTTTGACGATTCGTCGCCCGAAGCCGTCGTCGCGACGACCGAGTTGTTTCGGCTGCTCCGCTTCCAACGCAAACAAAAAGAGAAGCAGGACAAAACCAAGGTCAATGAACCTCAAGCACAGAAAGGAATCCCGAAATGATTAAGCGCTACCGCGTGCATGGCAGAGATGACTACGCGATTGAGTTCGTGGCGTCCGCCGGCAAGTTCAAGCTCTTCGCCCGCGAGCACCCGGCTGATCCCTACGGCAAGTCGGTCAGCGAGTGCCATCTCTACAGCTCAGGCGAAATCTGCGTCGCCGCCGGCCACGAGCCAGTGACGCTCGACCGAGCCAAAGCAATCGCCGTGCATTGGATGGAAGGTTGGTCGCAGTACGTCCGAACCGGCGAATTCCCGCAAGGGTCGCGCCGCGTGTCGGTCTGATTGAAGGACATCGTGTAGTGGAGTTGCCGGCACGATCCCACCGGCGCTCTGCGGACTTCATGCGGGATCACAGTTCAAGGAGCGGATCATGTTCAAGCATGTTCCGGGCGTTGAAGAGTTGCCAGACGGCACTCTCCACTAAGACGTCGCAACCGGCCCAGCGAGATGCAACCTGCATTTCGCTGGGTTTGGTTGTTTCTTGAGCACTCAAAATCGAAAGGCAATGTCCCATGAAATCTTGGTATCGAAAATCAAAAGCTGGCCCCATGTTTCGCGCTCCGCTCAAGGGCGACGGCGTGGAAATGGATGACTTCGTTGAGCACCCGGCGGAGGACCGCGCCGACTCGCCGCCGGTCAAAAAAACCGCCGACAGCGACCCGGATGAGCCGTTGCCGGTGTGGCTGATGAAGATGACCCAATCCGCGTTCAAGGACGCTTGCGATCATCTGATGCCGCGTCCGCCGGAGGTCGCGGGCATCTTGTTGGGGCCGGTGAAGGACGACTTGGTCGTCACGCATTTCATCCCCGACACCGAGGGCAAGGGTTCCCCCGCGTCCTTCACGCTCAACACTCGCACGCTGAATCGCGAACTCAGCAAAGCGAAATCGTGCGGGCTGAACTGCAAGGGGATTGTGCATTCGCATCCGTCGGGATTCATCGTGCCGTCGTCCGGAGACTTGGCGTACCTGCAACGCCTCTTCACGAGTCCGGCGAATTCCGAACTGACGCAATTCTTTATGCCCATCGTCTGCGATGGGCACTTCTATCCCTACGTCTTCGCGATGGGCCGCATTCATGCGGCTGACTTGTGCCTGATCTAAACCCGTTTCCAAATTCAATCTGTGCCTGACCGAAATCAATTTCCAAGTTCAATCGTTCAACACGAAAGGGTTCCGACATGAAGTTCGATTTTTCAAGAATCAAGAGGACAGTCGATGTTGCGAAGCTGCGCGATGCCACGGTGGTGGTGATCGGCAACGGCGGAGCAGTGGATTTGATTGCCAATCTCGGCCGCAGCGGAGTCACCAAATTCAAACTGCTTGACAAAGATATTGTCACGGACGCCAATCTTTGTCGCCAAGGTTTCGAGCAGGCGGACATTGGACGCCCCAAAGCCGAGGCGGTCGCGGATCGGTTGCGCCGCATCAATCCGGAGGTCGAAGTCACGACGCTCATTTGCGACTTCTGCGAAATGACGGACGAGGACATTGATCGTGAGTTCGGCGACGCCGACTTGTTCATCTTCGCGACGGACCATTTCCCGGCTCAGGCTCGCGGCAATCAAGTCGCTTTGCGACTGCAAAAGCCCGCGTTGTGGCTGGGCATGTACGCCGATGGAGTGGGCGGCGAAGTTGTGTTCTGGCATCCCGGCATTGATGCGTGCTACCGCTGCTTGGTCGAGAAGAGATTCTTGGCTCACGAGTTGGCGAAGGCCACCGGCCAATCGCTCGATCCGCCGAGCGACGGTTGCACGATCTTCGACATCGGATTCTTGGACGCGATCGCTGGACCGCTTGCCATCGGCTTGCTGACACGCGGCAGCGACAGCCGCTACGGGAAGTTGATCGGCGCGCTGGGCGATCGCAATTTCATTCAGACTCAAATTGACCCCGACTGGACGATCAACGGTCGCCGAGTCGTCCGTGAGAAGCTCGGCGTTCCAGACGCCTGCAAAGAGTTTTTCGCGTGGAACACGATCGCCAGAACTGATCCCGAATCGGGGTTCAAAGTCTGCCCGGACTGCGAGCAATTTCGTGGCGATGCTGCCGTGCCGTTCTTTCACGGGATGCCGATTCGGATGCCAGGAAAACGACCGGCGACTCAGAACTAAGAGACCAAGCAAGGGATGGAATTCGAGAGAAAACTGAGTTCGGAGATTTGTGATGATTCCTGAATTGATTGGTTGGAGCATTCTTGGTTCGGCCGCTTACGGGGCCTATCGTCTGATCGGCGACAGGTTTCGTTCGCGGCGAACCCGAAGGCTGGCATCGACAACGCTCCGTCGTGGAACGTCGCCAGCACCGACGCCGCCAGCGGTGACTGCCGCGATGAAACAGGCGGCTCGTTCTCTGCAAATTGCTTTGCAACAAGTGCGGCAAGCGCCGGATTTCCGGCGTCCTGCTAGCTTTGTGACTCATGCTCAAAATGTGCCGTTGTGGTTTCGCCAACGGCAGTATCGCCGGTTCCGTTCGTTGCTCGTCGAGCATCTCGCCCACTTGCTGGGCGAAGGTGCGTCGGTCGAAAGCGTCATGCCCGCGCTCACGGAGTTGGTAACGGGACTCGGTGTCGCGCCGTTTGAAGCCGACTACATCCGCACGGAGGCCGAGTCCCGCTTGTGCCGCCAGGACAACACGCCGCGACCCGACTTCGGCCAGCAACTCCGCCAAGCTCAAGCCGAGTACCGCGGCCGAGTTCACACGCTCGAAGGCATGACCGATTTGGACGAAGAGACGCGAGAACAATTGCTGGAGCAAGAACAGCTTCGCTTCCAAGAACGGATGCGACAAATCGCCACGAGCGGCACCAACGACCGCGCTGCACCGTAACAACAAAGTGAGGATTCAATCGTGCAGACTACGGATAAATTGCCACACGTCGAGAATTTCGCTCTGCATGATGAGTCGGCAGCGGGTGTTTTGGTGCCTGGCGATTCCAGCACCGGCAAGTCGAACTTGATGTACGGCTTGATGACCGCCGTGCTGCGAACCAACGGCCGCGTGATACTGCTTGACCCACACGGCGACATGGCCGATGCCGTGCAACAACTAGAAGTGCCAATCACCACGAGCGGTGCCAACGACCGCGCCACCCCATAACGGAATGGGAGGCGCGATGAGCACTGGTTTGGATTTGAGACGCTTTGCGAACTCGGTTCTGTTGGGGGATTCAGCAGCCGGAGTTTTGGTGTCTGGCGATTCCGGCACCGGCAAGTCGAACTTGATGTACGGCCTGATGACGGCCGTATTGCGAACCAATTGCGGCGCGACGTTGCTTGATCCGCACGGTGACTTGGCCGACGACATCGAGCCGTTCTGTGCCGCGTTACCCCCGTCGCTTCGCCGCCGAGTCATCGTCATCCGCTACTCGGACACCAACCGCATCACCGGGTTGAATCCGCTCGCTGTCAGCCGCGAAGGCGTGGACGAAACGACGTACAAGGCTCGTGTCGCCAGCCGAGTCGGACACGTCGCACGCATACTTCTGTATGCGTTCGGAGAAAGAGATTTCAACGGTAAACCCGTGTTGGCGAAGTGGGTGCATCGGTTCCTGACGACATTAGCACTTGCGGGACTGACGCTCGCCGACGTGCGGCACTTCTTTGACTTTCAGAGTCCAGTGTTCCAAGCACTCACCGCAGTCGCCCCTGATTTCGTGAGCCAGTTTGAATTGGAACAACTGGCCGGGTTGCGGCCAGGAGAACGCGAAGAACAAGTCGGCTCCGCCAAGAACCGATTCCTCAATCTGATGCAAAATCCGCTGGTCGAATTGTCCTTTAGCAAACCGGACGGGCATCTCGATTTAACGCAACTGATTCAGGATCGCGCCGTGATTCTGGTGTCGCTGGCTCGCGGTAGTGTGCTCCGCGAAGAGGATGTCGAGATCTTCGCGAATCTCTGGCTGATGGAGATTCTGTTCGCGATCTACAACACGCCACGACATGCCCGCGTGCCGCATTGCATCTTCATCGACGAGCTGCCCGTCTTCCGAGCGTCGTTCGACATCATCACGCGAGCGCTGGCCCAAGTGCGCAAGTTTCAATGCCGCTTCGTGTGTGCCTTCCAGGGGACGCAGCTTTTCGAGGAACGGGAAAAAGATCGCTTGCTGCAAGCGTTGATTAGCCACTGCAACGCTCACTTTTATTTCCGCCACAAGAACCCAGTCGATGCCAAATTCATCGGCGAGATCATCAAGCTGCCGACGATCGACACGAAGAAAATCAAGCACGTTCAGACTCAACTTCAACAGTATCAAGACGGAAACGAACTCGTCACGCTGACCGACGAATCGGACAGCATGAGCGATGCCGCGCAAGACGGCGGTTCGGCCAGCAACGCCGTCAGCGACACGCAGAGCCACTCGGAAGGAAATACGAGTTCGTCCGGTTCGACTGAGACCACGTCGCTTGTCGCTGATGCCGTGAGCCGTGCTCGCTCCGATCAATCCGGTTCATCAACCGGCACATCGTCATCACGCGGTTCGACAGAGACGAGCGGCAGCAGTTGGTCGAAGACGACGACTCGCGGCAAGAGCGTCACTCGCAAGCAATCGCTCGTGCCCCGTATCCGCACCCGCGAGGTCGTCACGGCGACGCAGTTCTACACCAGCGACGAGCAAATCATCGAAGGTGCTAGCGAGCTGACGACGCTGCCGCGCGGCACGGCGATGCTTTACATCGCCGGGCAAGGCGTATCACGAGTCAACACGCCGCTGGCCCGCAATCCGCTGGTGGCAACGCCACGCTTCGCCGCCAAAAAGATCGCCCAACTCCGCCGCGAAGTTCATGCCCGGCCGGAATTCGACACGACTGAGAACCTCAAGCTCAAGCGGATCGAGTTCGAGCAGAAGCTTGTCAAGTTTCTGCAAGACATCGCAGCGAACAACGAACGCATCGCCTCTTCGCAATCGCAGATCCTGATTGCTCCCAAAGACACCGACAACGGAATCATCACGATCTAAGCCATGACCACCGCTCCGACCAAACTTGTCTTGCAACCACGCGACCTGCAATTGCTGTCGTGTTTGGGCGAGCACAGCATCCTCGATACCGACATGATTCACGCACGGTTCTTTGCAGGCGCGTCCTTGCGCCGTTGTCAGCAGCGGCTCGCTTTGTTGCAGCAACAAGGACTCACCCGCACCGTGGCCCTGACGCTGTGGAGCGCTGAGGCCAGCGGATGCTCGGTTCCCACGGTCCACAGCCTGACGGAGAGGGGGGCCGAGGCTATCGAAACGCTGACCGGCCATCATCCGCCTCGCGTGTCGCGCGGCGATCCCAAGCCGGAGATGATCCACCATCGGCTGCAAATCATTCGCACCAAGCTGGCGCTCGACGATGCGTGCCGCTCGCTGCGCGTCGCGTTGCCAACTTGGATCTTGGAGCAAGACCGCGACTACTCGGCCAGCGACAAACTCCCGCCGTCACACCGACGCATCCTGTACCACGCCTTCCCAGGCCCGCTGAGAAAAACCACCTGCCAACCCGACGCCGCATTCCGCATGTCCGTCCCCCGCGAACTGACCAACTCCGCCGCCGGCAGCAGCGACCTGATCGGCTTCTTCGAGATCGACTGCTCGTCCGAAGGACGCAAGCAAATCGCCGGCAAGCTCCCCGGATACTCCGCCCTCATTTCGCAGCGGACGTTCCAGCGTTACTTCCCCAAATCCGACCAAGCCATCGTCCGCTTGTTTTGGGTCTGCCGCACTTGGGAACGCATCCAATCGCTTTGCGACCGTCTGAAAGACGATCCAGTCGCGGCCTACTGCCGCTTCGCCACGGCCGCCGACCTCACGTCAACCACTGCCCTGACCAGCCCCATTTGGCACGCCACCGACGGCAAGCGCCGCGAAATCATTCGGCTGCCCAACCGTTGACCTCTTCGAGACGAAATCATGTTCGACGATCAATCAACTACAGCGATGGAAACTCACGTCACGCCCAGGATGCTCACGGTTCGCGAAGCATCCCGGCGGCTGACGATTTCGTTGACCTCGACTTACCAACTAATCCGCAGTGGCAAGCTGCCCCATTACCGCATCGGAGCCGCCATCCGCATCGCCGACACGGACATCGCATCGTTTCTGGCCCAATGCCGCCATGAGCCGGTGACGGCGCGGACGCCGCCACCGCGACCACGGCTCAAGCACATCAAGTTGTGATCGTCGCTGTTGCTCGCCGCATGGCGTCGCGCAGGAATTCAGGAGCATGACTAAGATGACTATAGACCTCCGACACCATCGTCACGTCCGAATGCCCCATCAGCATACTGACGGTGAGGGCGTCGAGACCTTGCCGCAGAGCACGGTGACACCACGAATGCCGGATCACGGTCAGGCAGTATTTCGGAGCGTGCTTGGCTGCCTCGCGATTCCAAATGCGAGCACGAGCTTGCTCGCGAAAGAACCGATCCGGCCGCTCAGGCTTCCCTCGCGATTGCCACGCCGCTTTGAGTTGCTGAGTCAATTGTTGAACGTCGTCTTCCGCAATCGACAAGCCCTTCGCACGCATCGCCAGCTTGCCCATGCGAGCCTGCAAACTGTTGAAGGCACAATTCACAGCTTCCGTCGTCCACCGTTGCCCGTTCGAGTTGCGAAAGACATGACCGCTAGAGGCCATGCGACGAACGACAATCTCCGCCGCCGCTTCGTTGAGATAAATCACTCGCGGTTCACGTTCCATCTTCTCTTCCGACTGTGGAAAGACGATCCGGCGATTCTTGAGATCGACGTGGCGCTGTTCTGCCGCCAAGCACTCCGCCGCACGAGCACCGGTTTCCCAGGCGAAGCGAATCAAGTCTTTGAAGTCGTCTCCCGGAATCAAATTCAGGATGCCCTCGAATTCTTCCGACGAGATGACCGTCTCGCGTTTGCCCGCCTTCGGTTTCTTGAATCGGGCCAGCGGATTCTTGTCGATGTAGCCCAGGTCTTGTGCCCACCACATCACGCGGATGATCGCACGAGCGTAGTTCCGCCGCGTGCCGTTCTTGATGTCCGTCTGCCGATCAATCCACTCTTGGACGTGAAACGGCTTGAGTTCGTTCACGGCGAGATCGGGATATGTCTTCGCGAACTTTTGCAGCAAGTCGCGATACCACTCGTAGGTTTCCGTCGCGCGATGCTTCTCGCACCAATCCAAGAACTTGTCGATCAACCCGACCAACGAGTCAGGAGCGACCTGAACCTGACGCGGCTGATTCAGCAACGCCTTGTAGCGCTCGAATGCCAGCTTGCGATCGCCACCGAGGTTGAATTGCTTCCCCTCCAGCGTGACGAACCAAGTTTTACGAGACGGACGGAACCACGGTTTCGGAAATCGTTGCATCTTTGAACCTCCCAGCAGTGAACTGCTTGACGGGCCGGAAGGTTCGTTGGCCCCCGTTGGTGTGACGACCACCGGGGGTTTTTCTTTTGGCGATCTGTGACAAATGTTGTGACAAGTATAGTCGCGATTGTCGTAAGTCAAATACCCCCGAGAGGATTCGAACCTCTAACCTTCGGCTCCGGAGGCCGACGCTCTATCCAATTGAGCTACGGGGGCGAGAGCGTGTCTCGTCGGTTAGTACTCTTTCGCTTTGATCCAGCTCATCATGCGACGGAGTTGTTTGCCGACCACTTCGAGCGGGTGATTACGTTCGCGTTTGCGAGTCGCTTGGAAGCTGGCTTGATTGGCTTTGTTTTCCAGAATCCAGTCGCGAGCGAATTGGCCGGATTGGATTTCGTGGAGGATTTTCTTCATCTCGGCCTTCGTCTGCTCGGTGACGATGCGCGGGCCGCGAGTGTAGTCGCCGTACTCGGCGGTGTTCGACACGCTGTAACGCATGTAGTTCAGGCCGCCTTGGTAGAACAGATCGACGATCAGCTTGAGTTCGTGCATGCACTCGAAGTAGGCCATCTCCGGCTGGTAACCCGCTTCGACGAGCGTCTCGAAGCCCGCTTTGACCAACGCGCTGACACCCCCGCAGAGGACGACTTGCTCGCCGAACAGGTCGGTTTCGGTTTCTTCGGCGAAGGTTGTCTCGATGACTCCGCCGCGAGTGCCGCCAATCCCCTTCGCATACGCGAGCGCCAGCTTGCGGGACTCCTCAGAAGCTCCGGGCAGCAACGCGATCAGGCTCGGCACACCGCCACCTTTTTCGTATTCGCTGCGGACGAGGTGGCCGGGGCCTTTCGGCGCGACCAGAGCGGCGTCGTGGCCTTGCGGCGGAACGACTTGGCCGAAGTGGATATTGAAGCCGTGCGAGCACATCAGCAGCGCGCCCTTCTTGAGGTTCGGGCGAATCTCGGTTTTATAGATGTCCCCCTGCACTTCGTCGGGCAGCAGGATGTTGACGAGGTCGGCTTGCTTAACAGCATCGGCGATCGACATCGGCTTGAAGCCGTGGCTGACGGCGAGATCGTAGTTCGCGCTGCCGGGGCGTTGGCCGATGATGACGTTGCAACCGCTGTCACGCAGGTTCTGAGCCTGAGCGTGTCCTTGGCTGCCGTAGCCTAGGATGGCGATGGTCTTGTCTTTGAGAAGGGAAAGATCGGCATCGGCGTCGTAATAAACTTTGACTGGCATGGTGTGTTCTAGTGGTTAGGGGTTGGGGACTAGTGGTAAGAAAAAGAATACGAGCCGAGGTGTCAGAGCCTTATTCCTGGGCTCCGAACCCTCGCCCCTATTCATTGGGAGTCACTTCGTGGTCGCGTTGCAGAGCGATCCGGCCGGTGCGAACCATTTCCAGGATTCCGAATGGCCGCATCAGCTCGATGAACGCTTCCAGTTTTCCTTCTTGACCGGAGATCTCGACCATGACGTGCGTCGAGCTGACATCCACGATCCGGCCACGAAAGATCTCAACCAGTTCTTTGATTTCCGCGCGGCGGTCCTTGGCCGTGCTGACTTTCATCAGCATCAGATCGCGTTCGACAAACTTCTGGTCGGAGAAGTCGATTACGCGGACGACGTTGATGATTTTTTCAAGCTGTTTGCGGACCTGGTCCAGCACCCGCTCGTCCCCTTCGACGACGAACGTGATCCGCGAATATTCGGGGTTCTCGGTCTCGCCGACCGCAAGACTTTCGATATTGAACGCGCGTGACGCCAACATCCCGGAGATGTGCGCCAGCACACCCGGTTGGTTCATCACCAGCGCCGAGAGGACATGTTTCATTTCCTGAATCACCTTCGGAAACAATTCCTTCCGACGATCTACCCGGCAAAATGCCCAAAGTTCATCGGAAAGGGGCGGCAGTCTAAGGTCGGTTCCGTCGATTCACAACGCTTCAGAAGTCGGCTGCAACCTCTCAAAAATGCGCGAGTTCTCGCTGAAAACCGACTCGGCGGCGTCACAGAATCGCCAGCGGATTGCGTCGTTCTTCGAGCGTACCGCGCGTCACGCCAACTCGATTGGCCGCGTTGAGCTTTTTCCAGACGTCGCGGCCGGCGAGTTGGCCCGACAACAGGTCGCGGTAGGAATCGAGGATCAGCCGAATCTCGTCCGACGATTCGTCGAGCAACTCGACTCGAAAGTTTCGCACGCCGCGCGACTGCAACTCGGAAACGACCTCCGCACCGCTTTGAGGGATCGCGTTGAACAGCGTGTTGCGGCAGCCGACGTCGGCAGTCAGACGGTGCTCGATCCCCTGTCGGTCGCGCAAATGGACATCATGAAGATCGCAGGGGCGGCCACAGTTTGTGGCATTCGTCCCCGGAGAGAGGACCGCGCAGAACACACAGTGCTCCATGTGGAACATCGGCATATGCTGGTGAATTACGACCTCCAGCCATTCGGGCGGGCATACGGCGACCAGATCGAGCAGTTGATCGCGGTTCAGATCGTACGAGGCTGTCAGCCGTCTTGCCCCGTGCTCCATCAAGAACTGAGCGGTCAGTTCGTTGGTCACGTTGAGTGAGAAGTCGGCGACGAACGGTACCCCTTCGTTCGCGAAGAACCACAAGCCGCCGAGGTTCCGCACGAGGAGGCCATCGGCTCCGTGTTTCAACAGCGCGCGGAACAAGCCGGTCTCGTCCGGCTTCTGAATGCGTGGTGTTGCCAGCCAAATGTCGGCACCGGCTTCGTGTGCGATCGAGACCGCTTCGCGATACTCGCGGATGTCCTGAAAATCGGCTGCGAGCTTTCGTTCGCCGTGCGCAAGGACGGTTTGCAGTTGTTCGAGCGTGCGACAGAGAACGTGCAGCACTTTGGAGTGCGGTGTGTCAACGCCGCCTTGAATCTTTGACTTGGAGTGATCCGTTGAAGCACTGGCAGAAGAACCTAAAGCGGCGCTGACACGCCGTACTCCACAGTCGGCCCGCAGGGCCGCCAGCACCGGTTCGCTGGCGATGCGTCGTTGCGGGGCATGTGTGGCTGACAATTCCAGCTGGCGGATCATCTCGTGCCGAAGTTCGCTCAACACGCTCAGCGGGATCATCGGCGAGCCGTCGATCGTCGCGTCCAGGCTGCGCAGTTCGTAAACGGTCTGTCCCAGGCGACCGAGTTGCGACCTCAAAAAATCTGCTGTCACCGGGTGCTTCTTCGCTTCTTCCAGCGGCGAGGCTGACGACACGTCGCACGCGGCCCCGTTCGGCGACCGTCCAACAATTCGCAGCGGCTGACCGACGCTCGCTTCGACTCGCAAATTGAGCGAGACGCGGCGGAGCGGGTCGGCACTCGTGAACGTCTTTCGCAATCGAGCGGACAGCTTCGGGTCATCCGTCTTCCAAAGTTGCTGTCCCGGCCAGAGCCGCTCGAAGTCGATCGCTCCGCGCTGAAACGTTAGCTCAACGAGACCGCTTGAGATCGGCTGATCGAGCTGGCGACCACGTTGCCAAACCTCGAAAACGCGGCCACCTTGTTCGTCGTTGTCCGCGCGATTCCCTTCAAAAACAAGCCCGTCACCCGCCGCGATGCCGCATGCAAGTTGAACAGCAACTCGGCCACGAGCCGCCGACTTCACCGTGCCGAGAAACACGCCACGCTTCGCCGAGGAGATCGCCGGCACAAGCATCTTGTGGTCATCGCCACGCAGCCAACCGGGCGAGAAGCCGCGAGAAAAAGAGAGCTGCATCTCTTCGACATCCTGCCTCGAGAATTCGACTTGCTGCTTCGCGAACGCCGCGTCGATCGCGCGGCGGTAATGCCGAGTGATGTTCGCAACGTACTCGGCCGACTTCAGCCTGCCTTCGATTTTGAACGAGATCACGCCCGCGTCGATCAATTCCGGCGTCAGCTGATACGCCGCCAAGTCCTGTGGGCTGAGCAAATACTTTTGATCACCGAGGTCCACATCCTCGCCGTCGCAAACTAACTCGTAAGGCAAGCGACACGCCTGAGCACACTGCCCCCGATTCGCGCTCCGCCCACCGAGCGATTCGCTCGTCAAACACTGCCCGGAGTACGCCACACAGAGCGCTCCATGGACGAACGCTTCCAGCGGCATGTCGGTCTGCGATGAAATCTTCGCAATCTGATCCAGCGACAGCTCGCGGGCCAGCACGACTCGCTCGACACCAAGCTCCTTCGCGATCTCAATCCCCTCCACGCTGGTCAACGTCATCTGCGTCGAAGCATGAATCGGCAGATCGGGACAGATTGCTCGGATCAACCGCGCGACTCCGAGGTCTTGCACGAGCACCGCATCGACACCGGTCTCGGCCGCGACGCGGATGACTCGTTCGACTTCGGGCAACTCGCCAGTGAACACCAGCGTGTTGAGTGTCAGATAGCCCTTCACGCCACGCTCGTGCAGTAGTCGGATCAGTTCGGGAAGCTGCTCCTCGGTGATGTTGGTTGCGCGAGCCCGCGCGTTGAAGCCGGTGTCGAGGCCAAAGTAAACGGCATCCGCCCCATTCTCGACGGCGGCGCGAGCACATTCGAGATCGCCCGCAGGGGCGAGTAGTTCTGGGCGAATCCCTTTGGAGTGCGGTGTGTCAGCACCACTTTGGACATTTGGATCCAAAGAGTCATCTCGACTTGCAGGACTGGTGCGTGAATTAATCAAGGCATTTTAAAGCGGTGCTGACACACCGCACTCCAAGATTACAGCGATTGTCCGATGGCGTAGATCGCGGCTGTGTCGAGCACTTGATCGTTCGACTCAAAGAGACGACCGATGGCCGCTCGGTGGATTTTCATTTTCGAGCCACCGACTCCGATGGCTCCGTAGCAGAGTTGACCGTCGCGATCTCTGGCCTTGTCCATGACTTCGACTCCGCCGATCCCCAGCGGCGGGACGGCGTTCAAATCGACACAAACGCGCAGCGACTTCAAACGGGCTCGACGTTGGGCAGAGAGGAGTTCGATACCGGCGGCTCCGGCCGCGATGATGAGCGACACGCCGTCACACGCTTCCGCGAGTTCCGCATCGGTGCCGGTCGCGACCGGAGTGACGCGCGCGGCGGAGACGACACTCGCGATTGCCATGCAGGTTTGGTTTGCCTTGTCACGCGTGCGTGAAGCGACTCGGACTTCGGCACCCTCTGCCGCGAGAATTTGAGCCGCTCGATGTCCGACCGGCCCGGTTCCCGCCAGGACGAGAGCCGTTGCGCCGGACAACGGCACATGCTTGCGACACGCCAGTACTGCGGCCGCAGCCGTTGTGTTCGATCCGTTCGAGTCCATCATCGTCGAGACTCGCATCGGCCCGAAGAACGTCTTTTGAACTTTAGAAAGGAGTTGCTCACCGGCGGCGACGTTGCTGCCGCCAATGAAGATCGCGGTGTTCGTCAGGTCCGGCACGCCGCGCGTGAAGATCGCTCCGTGGACAAGGCCGACGACGTTTTCGGGTGTGACGCCGCCGTAGGAAAACAGCTCATCGACGCCGGAGTCGATCGCGACGACTCGGTCAAAGACGGACGGCTGCGGGTCAGTGTCGAATTGAATCAGGATTTTGCGCATCGTTACTCACCAACAGAAATATCGAACCGGGCGGCATCAGCCCCCGGACTCTCACCGAAGTGGTTTGTCGCCCGGGAGCTGGCGCCGCCCGGCTTACGGAATCACGTTTGCACTGAAACACAACGACCCGGCCTCACGTTGAAGCCGGGTCGCGAATCGTATCGTCAAACAGCCAGAACTAGCCCGCGAAGAACGGGTGCTTGGCGGAGTCCTTCTTGGCGACCATTTCGTCGGCGCTCGGCTCGTTCTTCATGGCGCGAGCGATCGACAGCATGGTGGCTTCGTAGTTGTATTGGAAGATTTTCTTGTCGTCGTTGGCCTGCCAGTGAATGAACACGCCGCAAACGATAACCAGCTTCTCGGCCTGGTCCTTCGGGATGATCCCTTTCTCGACGCTGTCGGCGACGGCCTTGGCGACGGCGTACTGCGCCGGACCGAACATGTGGACCGCTTGCTTGGCTCCCTTGATCGTGACTTTGGTGATCATCACGGTGGCCGGCTTGACGGCGAGGTTCGGGGTCAACACGGCCAGCAGATTGCTGTGCCCGGCGCTTTGGCGGGACAGAGCGTTCGCGAATGCGACTCCCACCGGGCCATCCTTGTCACCGATCAGCAAATCGATGTGAGCCACTTCGTTACCTTCACCGCACAGCGCTTCGCCGACATGCATCGACATGGTTGCAACTCCTCAATTGAAATGGACGGGGACGGCCGCTGTTTCGGTCGCACAGTTGTGGACGAACCAAGTCGCGAAGCACCGCGCCCCAGAAATTTCGAGAACGCGGACGCTCCGCATCTCGCGACCCCGACGGTCGATCTGAAACGGGCGATGGTGTATCAACTGCCGAAACGCTTCGCCAGCCAGTCGAAGAGCCCCACCGACCGCCTTCATGACGACTTCACACCCATCGCTGCTGATTCTTGGTGCGAGCACCCGCGCCGCCGCCGCCAGTGCCGTGCGAGCCGGCTTCGATCCCGTCTGCGCCGATCGTTTCGGCGACGAGGACTTGCGACGCATCGCCTCGGTCATCGCCGTAGACAATGACCTGCGCCGCACGTTGGAGGCCGTCAAAGCGCTGCCCCCTACGCCGTGGATTTACACCGGCTCACTGGAGAACGATCCCAAGTTCATCGCGGCCGTCAGCGAGCGGCATCCGCTGATCGGCAACTCGCGCGAAGTGTTGCGAAAAGTCCGCGATCCAATTTGGCTGGAGCGAACACTGCGAACACACGACTTACCCGCGCTGCGAGTTCGATCCGTTGGTCGCTTGGACGCCCTCGTCCGAGCGACTGGCAACTCGGACCAGGACGTCCAAGCGACGAGCGAGCGCTGGCTGCTCAAACCGACTCGCGGCGGAGGCGGCTGTCGCATCGCAGTTTGGTCAGGTCAACCGCTGCCGCCCAATGAACGCTATTACCTTCAAGAGCACCGCCACGGCACTCCGATGTCCGCGCTCTTCATTGCCCGACCAGACTCTGCTGAGTTGATCGGCGTCTGCGAGCAACTCATCGGTCCCACGTTTGGCGCACCGAGTGAGTTCGGCTACTCCGGTTCCATCGGCCCGATCGCCGTGAGCGACCCAACTCGCAAGCTGCTGCAACGACTCGGAGACGCGCTGACTCGCGAAGCCCAACTGCGCGGCCTGTTCGGCATCGACTTCATTCTCACCGATGACATTCCGTGGCTCGTCGAACTCAACCCGCGTTACACCGCCTCCGTCGAAGTTCTCGAACGAGCGACCGGCCGAGCGTTGCTGTCCGAGTATGGTCTTTCCGCCCTGTCCCATTTCCAAAAGGGCGACGCGAAGAATGCGACTGCGCCGGAACCGAAAACTTTCCCATCCATCGTTGGCAAACAAATCGTGTATGCCACCCACGATCTAACGGCCCGGTCGATCGACGCACTCATCCGACCGGCCGACGCTCTCGAATTACCGCTGATTGCCGACATTCCAGTTTCCGGAACGGCCATTGCCTCCGGCTGGCCAATCTGCACCGTGTTCGCAGAGACGCAATCCGTCGCTGAGTGTCGCCGGCTGCTCGCGGCTCGCCAGAAAGCGGTCCTGACGACCCTGCGAGATGGAGCGACAGGTCACGGCTTGAGCACATGAAAGACGTCGAATTGCTCGTCAACCAAATGTAATTCCACTTCGGTTCCAGGGAAGACATCGGCAGCAATCCCGTCTCTGACCCGGCGCAACTCAGCGACGACCTCCGGCTTGCTCAGCATCTCTTTTTGAAACCCGAGATGCACTTCTTTGGCGGTTCCTCGCTGAGCCAGCTTGAGCAATGCCGGACCTTCGCGAAACAGGTCCGACATGAATTGGGCCAATCGCTGCGCGTCATCACGCTCGATTTCCGCTGAGTAGAAGACCTCGGTCTTGCGTTCGACAATTCCATGTCGCAGATCCGCTCTTGGAGAGACGGTCTTGAGTGGCCTCAAATGGTCGTCGCAGACAATCACTTCCACAGGAGCGTCGTCGAAAACATCCCGCGACATCCTGGCTCCGTCGAAGACCAACTGCTCGATCACCTGATCGCTACTTTGGAACTCCGGCTTCAGGATCATGTGGAATTGAACTCCCACCGCCGACTTCGTGACTTTGACGGTCGCTTTTGCGGTGGGAGCCCAGGCACGCGTCAGATAGGCGGCGAGTCGCTCGGCATCGGCTTTGGTGGCTCCGTTCGAGTAATAGACTTCGATATTTCCTTGTTCAATTTTGTCGAGCACAATGCCGATATCCGAGTGCTTCCTGGAGACACCAATCGCGCCGCCGACCAGCAGTACGACACACAAAACACCCGCCGCAAGGTTTCGGGAGCGCCGTCCGGGCAGCGACTCTGACGTGAATGGCTGAGCCTGCACCAACCCGATCAGAAAGCCGCCGAACAAGCCGCCAAGGTGAGCGGCGATGTCGATGTTTGGCTGAGTCAGTCCAAAGAGCAGATTGTAGCCGAGAAATCCCATGCCACTGCTTTTCAGTTGGGCCAGAGTTTCTTTGGGGATTGAACCGCGGTCTCTGGCCAAGATGGCCAATAGCGCGCCATAGATTCCAAAGATCGCGCCGGAAGCGCCGGCGCTGACCATCAACGGATGCCACATCAGGCTGGCGAGACTAGCGATCAATCCCGCCGACACATACATCAACAGAAAACCGACATTGCCCAACATCCGCTCGACCAGCGGCCCGCCGCACAAGAGCACCCACATGTTGAACGCGAGGTGGATGATTCCAATGTGAACCGTCATGCACGTCAGCAGTCGCCACCATTGTCCCGAAAGAGTCAGAGGACCGAAGTTCGCGCCCCAACTCACCAGCTTTTCCACGTTGGGTTCGAAGACTCCCGCGCCGGTGGCCGCCATCAACACGAAGATGAGAACGCTCAATCCCGCCAGGCACTGAGTCACAAACACACGCGGCGTGAGTTTCGATAAGGCATATTGAAACGTTGCCAGCCGATACTCAGGTGACAGCGACTCACCGACGGAAGCATCGAATTGCAGCGGTACTTCCGGCGGCATCTCGAAGCTCGGCGCGGCCTCAGCGGTTGCCTGCAGTTCGCTGAGAGACGGAATAGAAACCGACATCCCGCAGTCGCTGCAAACCTGGAAGGTATTCGCCTCGTTCTCGGAAACTTCGAGAACTCGACCACAACGACAGGTCACAGAATAGGACATTGCTGCCTCCCATTCAGAAAATGGTTCAAGCCTGATTCACGAAACGAGGCTTTGATCCAAGGCCGATGCCTCAAAACAAAGCCTCTATTTCCACCAGACTCTGAGACGGAACCTGTCGATTGGCGGCTCAGAGCCCTTTCTTGATGATCAGCTTCAGCAGGTCGCCGACGCGATTGCTGTAGCCCCATTCGTTGTCGTACCAGCTCACCAGCTTGAAGAACTTGTTGTTGAGTTCGATGCCGCTGCCTTTGTCGAAGATCGAGCTGGCCGGGCAATGAATAAAGTCGGTGCTGACCACTTCGTCCTCGGTGTATTCGAGAATGCCCTTGAGGTAAGTCTCGCTGGCCTTCTTCATGGCGGCGGCGATTTCAGCGTAGCTAGTTTCCTTCACGGTCTTCACGGTCAGGTCCACGACGCTGACGGTCGGAGTCGGCACGCGGAAGGCCATGCCGGTCAGCTTGCCTTTGACTTCGGGACAGACCAATGCGACCGCCTTCGCAGCTCCGGTCGCGGACGGGATGATGTTCTGAGCCGCGGTGCGGCCACCCTTCCAGTCCTTCTTGCTGGGTCCATCGACCGTCTTCTGAGTTGCGGTGTAGGCGTGGACGGTCGTCATCAGGCCTTCGTCGATGCCGAACTCTTTGAGCAGCACATGCACGACTGGCGCAAGGCAGTTCGTCGTGCAGCTCGCGTTCGAGATGATGTTGTGCTTGGCCGGGTCGTATTTGTCACAGTTCACACCCATCACAATCGTGATATCTTCGCCCTTAGCCGGGGCAGAAATAATGACCTTCTTGGCTCCGGCGGTGATGTGCCCCTTGGCTTTTTCGGCTTCGGTGAACAGTCCGGTCGATTCGATGACGATGTCGACACCCAACTGTTTCCAGGGCAACTCGGCGGGGGACTTCGCGCTGACGACGGCGATGTCCTGACCGTTCACGACCAGGATGTCGTCCTCCGCCTTATCCGGCGAGGACTTCTTGCTGCTAACGGCGCCAGCGAAGCGGCCTTGCGTCGAATCGTACTTCACGAGGTACGCCAGGTTATCAGCCGGGACGATATCGCCGACCGCGACCACTTGGACTTCCTTGCCGACGAGACCTTGTTCGACCATCGCTCGGAAGACCAACCGCCCGATGCGGCCAAAACCATTGATTGCAACTTTGACCACGACACATTTCTCCTTGAAAACTGGCTGCCAAGCCGGAGCATGAACTGCTCTCCCAAGCTTGGCCGGTTGAAAAGCGGCGTAAGTTTAGTCCGCCAGAGAAGCGATTTCCAATCGGCCCCGTCGCCCAACGGACGGCTCAAACCGGCTTGAGGATTTGCAGCTTCACGGATCGTACGAAGTCCTTGACCTTCGGTCGGTACTCGACCATGTGCGGCGCGACGAGATGAGCTTGCAGATGCTCCAAGCTCTCCCAACGCTCGACGACCGTCACGACGTCGGCTCGCAGCGAGCCCTGAGCCGCGATGCCTGTCTCCGCGTCGATGGTCGGGCCGTAGTCGAGACAACCCGCCTCGGCTCGAACCGGTGCGACGATTCTGTGGAACTCGGTCAAGAACGCGTCGCGTGTGCCGGGGTTCAGTTCAATAGTGGCGATGACGTGGATCACAGTGAGATCTCCAAATCTAAGTGAGCTCGCCCCGAGTGTAATCGAGGGCTGTTATTCAATGCGACCGGCTGGCGTTCGCAACTCAGACGACGATCAGAAGCAACGCGGGGTTTCGGCTGTCCATGGGAACGACCAGGAAATATTCGTCGGCTTAAAGGAGGCGTCTCGCATTGATGCTCACGAGGATCCGACGCAGTTCGTCGCAGACCAAAGGCCGCAATTCCACGGCCGCCTGCCGGTCACCTCGCGACAGCCCATGCAAAATGTGAGTGACCACTTGGTTCATCGGAGTCGTCACAGGATTGCATGGATCGGCTCGCCGGTCGAAAGCGGGACCGGTTGACCTTCGGGCGTGCGCAGCAATCGATGCGTGTCGATGCCGAGCAAATGGTAAATCGTCGCGGCGAGATCTTCAGGTCCGACCGGATCGCGTGCGGGATAAGCGGCTTGACGGTCCGAGGCTCCATGCACGTTGCCGCCTCGCAGGCGGGCTCCGGCAAGCACCACGGTGTTGCACGCGGCCCAGTGATCGCGGCCGGCGTTCTTGTTGATTGTCGGCGTGCGGCCGAATTCGCCAAGCCAGACGATCAGCGTTTCGTCGAGCATGCCGCGCTCCTCCAGATCGAGCAACAGGGCCGAGAAGCCTTGATCCATATTGGGCAGCAGCTTCTTCTTGTGCAGGTTGAAGTTGTCCGAGTGCGTGTCCCAGTAGGCGTCGTCCCGTTCCCAATTCACCGTGACCAAAGAGACGCCAGATTCGACCAGTCGTCGAGCCAGCAGGCAACCTTGGCCGAATGGAGTCCGGCCGTATCGCTCGCGCAGCGGGGCCGGTTCTTGAGAGACGTCGAAGGCGCGTCGTACGGCGGGAGAGGTCAGCAGCTCAAACGCTTGTTCGTGGTAGCCGCCGACTTTTTGGACGTTCGCCAATTGATGCAGCTGCGCGGACTGCTGGTCAATCTGGGCGAGCAAGTTTCTGCGGTCGAGCAGTCGTTGCGAATTGTCGATCGGCGGCAGTGGCTGAAAGTCGGCGCGGTTTGCGTGCTGCGGGATGAACAGCGGATCGAATTCTTGTCCCAGGAATCCTGCGAAGAAACCGGGGAAGATGTGATTGTTCGCCGATACTTGATTCGCCGGCGCGTTGAGGCTGACGGATGCTGGCATTCGCGAATCACGTCGACGCAGCGTGTGATTCGCGATCGCTCCGAAGCATGGAAAATCGTCTGCCGCGTTTTGCGGATTCGTTGCCGGGCGGCGATGACGGACTCCGGAGAGCATGTAGTGCATCGCGACTGTGTGCGTATTGTCGGGATGCGTGAGTGATCGGATTTGCAGATACCGATCGGCCATCCGGGCCAGTCGAGGAATGTGCTCGCTGACCTGGATGCCCGGCACGTTGGTCGCGATCGGCTGGAACTCGCCGCGCACGGACGTCGGTGCTTCCGGCTTCAAGTCCCAAGTGTCTTGATGAGCCGGCGCACCGAACATGAACAGCACAATGCAGGCTTTGGCTCGCGGCGTTCGTTCGATCGCTGCGGCTTGGTTCTGCCAGAGTGCGGGCAATCCAAGTCCCGGCAGGCCCAGTCCGCTCAATCCGCCGACACGCAACCATTCACGGCGCGAGAGACCCTCGCACGTTCGGACTGGTTGGCCGGTGATCGTGAGCATGCACTGATCCTCTGCAGCTGCCACGGGACACGGGCATGATAACGGCCGCGGGACTGATTGCGACGCTTTGGCCGGTCGGCGTACGACGGCAGAACAATCGGTATCACGGACGCCACATGTTCAGCCGCTGCAACTCCTGCAAGTCGTCATCGCCCGTGGGATGATTCAATTTGCCGGGTGCAATGGGGCACGCTATCAAGCTGGGAGCCCCCTCTTGGAATGCCGGGAGTGATTAAGCCGTGAAGACGCCGACTTCAGAGCCAGATCCGCCGACACCCGAACCGGTGTCGCCGGCTGCGCCAAACGTAGAAGTCATCAACGACTCGAAGCCACGCGAGTTGAAAGATGTGTCCTGGCCACAAGTGGTGATGAGTACCGTCGAGATCGTGTTTTGAATTCTGCTGTACGCGACGGATTACTCATGGAATCGGTTGAGGAACGAATCTATCTGGCTCCGCACACGATGGAGACGCAGCTTGGCCACGCCTGCGAAGATCTCGTTTTCGCGGTGATCGAAAGTGTAAAGGTCGTTGACAAGCCTGTGTCGCCAGTGCCACTTGGAGAGGTGAAAACAACTGCCACCAGCGTGAAGGACTCTGTAAAACTGGCGACGGGAGCGGAGGATGAGAAGAAGCAAATCGGGACTAAGAGCGCGGCTGATCCGAGAGTTGAGAAAGCGCCGGTGGTGAAAGCCGAAGCCCCCAAAGGAATCGCTTCTCGCGACACGCCAATCGGTCTCACGAGCTGCGGCCTTCTTTTACTCGGCGCTGATTTACACTCCGACCAACACAGCGCTGTTGACGTTGTTCGCCGGTCTGCCGGGTGGGTGCGTCAGCAACATCTAGTATTCGAGGAGGACACTCGAGGAACGGAAGAGACGTAAGCCGCACGAGGACGCGATCCTTTCGGAGAATCCCTGGTCGGCCACGATGCGCGGGTTCGTAATTTACCTGTGCATGGTCGCTGGCCTGTATGCGGTCCCGGACGACCCGTTCAAAGACAGTTCGTCTGGGCAATACGCTCGACTGGCAGGCTCGATGTCGCTGGTGGCGTTCATCGTCGGCTTTGATCCATCGCAAATCAGTGCCTGGTTGCGCATGGCCGCCAACAAGTCGAGTTCCGATTCTGGAATCTCGCAGGGCGGTTCGTCGGCGAAGACTTAATACAGGGGTCGCGAGAATGTCATCGCGGACGTTGGCACAATTCCGCGAACCGAGCATTTGCGGCTTGCCAGGCGGCTGGCTCGGACGGCTCGTAGCGTTTCATTTCGCACGACTGGCGGACGACTTCGCGGATCTCTGCGAGCGAACCGATTTCGCCGGCCGTTCGGGCTTGCACAAGCACGTTGCCCAGCGCGGTGGCTTCGACGGGACCGGTCACCACCGGGCGGCCGCAAGCATTCGACGTGAACTGGTTGAGCAACTCGTTCTTCGTGCCGCCGCCGACAATGTGGATGACCTCGATCGGTACACCGGTCAGCTCTTCCATCCAGCCGAGAACAATGCGGTACTTGAGCGCGAGACTTTCCAGGCAGCAACGAATGAGTTGTCCTTCGGATTCTGGGACCGGCTGATTTGTCGCTCGGCAGAAGTTTTGAATCGCCGTTGGCATGTCATCCGGGCTAAGGAAGCTTGGATCGTCCGGGTCGATCAGCGACGCGAATGGCTTCGCGGCGGTCGCCAGTTGCACCATCGGCCCGTAGTCGAGCGGCTTACCATGACGTTCAAACGAGCGGCGGCATTCCTGCACCAGCCACAAGCCCATAATGTTTTTCAGCAGTCGATAGGTGCCGTCGATACCCCCTTCGTTCGTGACATTCAGTTCCAGCGCGCGCGGTGTAACGACGGCCTGCTGAACCTCGACCCCCATCAGTGACCACGTTCCCGAACTGATGTAGGCCCAGTTCGGCGATCCGGTGTTTACGGTCGGAACTGCAGCGACCGCACTTCCAGTGTCGTGCGTCGCCGGAGCAACAACGTCGATCCGGCCGAGATTCGTCCGGCGAGCGATCTCGTCCCGCACGGATCCCAACTTTGTGCCAGGTGCGACGACCTCGGGAAAAAAGTGCGATGGGATTTCCAATCGCTGCAGCATGTCGAACGCCCACGCCCGTTTCGTGGCATCAAAGCACTGTGTCGTGGTGGCGTTTGTGAACTCCACAACCCGGCTGCCGCACAGCAGCCAGTTGATGTAGTCAGGCATCATCAAGAAGACATCAGCCAACTGCATCAGGTCGCGATTGGTCTGGCTCATCGCCAGCAGTTGATAGAGCGTGTTGATCTCCATGAACTGCAAGCCGGTGGCAGCGAAAATCTCGCCGCGTGAGACCTTCGTCAGCGCATGATTCAACATCCCTCGCGAACGAGCGTCGCGGTAATGGCACGGCGCACCGAGCATCTCGTTGGTCTTGGTCATCAGAACGTAATCGACTCCCCAAGTGTCGACCCCGATGCTGGCGATTGCCGATCCGAACTTCGTGGCTGCAGCACTCAGACCGTTTTGAATGTCGGACCAGAGTCGCAGGACGTCCCAGCGCAAGCTGCCGCCAAGGTTGACCGCGCCGTTCGGAAAGCGATGCAACTCTTCCAACTGCACTCGCTGACCATCAAACAGACCCGCGACCACGCGGCCGCTTTCGGCTCCCAAGTCGATCCCCAGATAACATCGCTCCGACATGCTGCCGCCTCACGATTGAGTTCCTGCGTTTGTCACAACCAGACCTAAGACAGCATGACGAACGGCACGGCGTCCATCTAGGGAACAATACGTCGATCGGACGACGATCCATCAAGCCGCTTCGCGCGCGATGCCGAGCACACAAATGTCGTCGGTGGGATGCCGGGTACCGAGCCTTCGTTGCCGGTCTCTGTCGTTTTTTGATGTGGTTGCCCCGAAGCCAGCAGCTGTTTGGACGCCTCCCAATCGATGGTCAGTCGCGCGATGATCGAGCGGTCGTCATCACGTCCAGGCCTCATCGGGACGGGAGAGAGTTTGTCTTGAAGATCGACAATCTGAATCTCGTCGGCGGGGCAAGCACAACCAGACCCGACATGATCAACCTAGATCCTGCAAGGTGTGATTCAGCAGAAGTAGGAAACCTGACAGTGAACGCGGCATCTTCTTGCCGTCGTTGACTGAAATCTGCCAGCACGAAATTGTGAGCCGGTCGTTTTTCGGGATTGGAAGCTGCGATTGGCAAAATATCGAGGCACGTTGTCGCTGACGGCTCGGTGCGGTACGTTGTTGTTCAAGGATCAGGGAATCCGATGAAAATCCTGGGCGACCCGTGGTCACCAGTGTCCATTTTTACCCCGAGCGATCATGCACTCACCCATTTTTCAGCAACTCCAGCCGGTGCGGCATCGCCAGTCGATCGCCAGCGTGATGCGTGCGGCCGTCTATGGGCTGACGGCTGGCTCGAGCACGGCCGTGGTTTTTGCCGTGCTTCGGCTGTTGGGTTGGATTTCGTCGGCCGAGATGGGGTGGGGGCTGCTGTTGGGGCTGCCGACGGTTGCCGCAGGCTCGGCTGTCGTGCGGCGGCTGAAAACGGATTGGCTTCCCGCAGCACGTGCGATCGACGAGCACTACGAGTTGAAAAATCGGACCGAGACGGCGCTCGCCTTTTTGCGTCGGGATCGGGTCGATGACTTTGAGCAGTTGCAACTCGCGGATGCGGCACGGCACCTGCAGCGGGTTGAGGCCCGGCAAGTCGTCTCGTTGTCGCTGCCGAAGTCATTTTTCTGGGTGTGTGCCACAACGGCGCTGGCGGTCGTGTTGCTCTGCTGGCCAGCGGGACACTCGCAAGTCAGTGCGGGGCCATCGCAACCGCTCGGCGCGATCGTCGATGAGGCCGAGATCGTCGCCGATGATTTGCAAGAATTACTCGACGCACTGCCGGAGGACCATGATCCGGAAATCGATGCGCTCGTCAAAGAGCTGCTCGCGAAGGCGGCCGAGATGAAAGAGCCAGGGGTCGATGTCCGCGAAGCGCTCGCCAAGTTGTCGGAAATGCAGTCGGAACTGCAAGCGGTCGCTGCTGAGCTCAATGTTGCTGCGATCGACGAGCAGATGAAAGCCATCGGCGAAGCGTTGCAGTCGGCAGAGGCTCTGCAAGAGGCCGGCAAAGCATTGCAGGAAGGTCAGTACGACAAGGCTTCTGAGCAATTGGCGAAGCTCGACATGCCAAAGCTCGATCGCAAGGAGTCGCGAGCCGTTGCGGGAAAATTGGAAAAGGCGTCGCAAGCTGCGGATCAAAAGGGTTTGAAAAAGCTCGCCGAAGCCGCCAAGCAGTCGGCCGAGGGATTGGAGAAGGACAACCAGTCGCAGACCAAGCAGGGAATCAGCAAGCTCGCTGATGCTGCCAAGCAGCAAGGCAACACGAAGAAGATCAGCGATCTCCTGAAGAAACAGTACGACAAACTGACCGAGTGCAAAGGCAACTGTCAGGCGAACGCCCAAGGCAACAAGCCCGGCGACAGGCCGCGGCTCAAAGCGGGGCGTGGTACCAACGAAACGGTTCAAGGGAGCCGTACGGAACTCGACGCGAAACGAAATGAAGAGAAGATTCAGGGTCTCAAAGGTGAGCAAGGTGACAGCGATACCGAAACGCTCACCACCAAAGAAGCCGAAGAGTCCGCGAAGCGTGAGCTGAAAGAGGTCTATCACAAGTATCGCAAGCTCAGCGACGCGGTGCTCGAGAGCGAAGACATCCCGCTCGGCCATCGCCAGACCATTCGCCGTTACTTCGAGGCGATTCGCCCGACCCGCGACGATGCCACACCCACCAACACAGAGAAAGAGTAAGCGGCGACGGTGAGGACTCCGATTTTGCCCAGTGATCTGCGCCGCCTCGTGGTGGAACAACTGAAATCCGGCGAACATGCGCGGATGTGGGTTGAGACTGACCTCGACGCGAATCTGAATTACGCGACGGGATTGCTGGCAGTCACCGAGTCGAGAGTGATTGGCATTCGCGTGGAGACCACGGCTTCGTCTCAGCCCGTCATCGAATCTTGGCTGCTGTCCGTTGTCGGCCAAGTCTCGGCCAAAGAGCACGGCGCAATCGGCACGTTTGAGCTGCGAACGGCCGCTGGAACAACCTCCATTTGGCGATACACGGTTGGCAAAGCGGTCATCGTTCACAAGCTGGTTCAGCAGATTGAGAAACTCAAGCTGGCCGAAGGGGACGTCGACGAAGCGGATGACACCGAAGAAGCGGAACTCGAACCTGACGCTCCGTTGCCGCCGATGACGAAGTCATTTGCACGCCTTTTACGATTCACGAAGCCGCACACGCAGATGATGTTTCTGGGCTTCGTGCTCACATTGCTCAGTTCGTTTTTTGCGACGGTTTCGATGCCGCTGCTCGGCGAAGTTCTCGATCATGTTCTGACGCCGTTCGCGAAAGAGACGACGCTTAAGACGCCGCCGGGAGGTGATCCGACGGTCATCCGCGTGATCGACGACGCGGTTCAGATTGCCGCCAGTCGCGCGCACGCGATCGAGCTGGCGAAGTGGTATCTGCTCGCGTTCACTGGCGCGGTCGTGATGTCCTGGCTGATCGGCTGGGCGCGGACGTTCGTGCTGGCCTGGATCAGTGAACGTGTCGCTGCCGACCTGCGCAATCAAACGTATGCGCACCTGCAACGGTTGTCGCTGGAATTCTTTGGCGGCAAGCGGACGGGTGACTTGATCTCGCGGATCGACACCGACACCGATCGCATCTGCTACTTCATCGCCGTGCATCTGACCGATTTTGCGTCGGATTTCGTGATGCTGTTTCTGATCGGAGCCTACGTCGTCTGGAAGGATTCGTGGCTGGGCATTGTCACGCTGCTGCCGCTGCCGATCATTGGTTGGCTGGTCCATGCCGTGCGAGCACGACTCCGCACCGGCTTCATGGCTGGCAGCCGAGCCTGGGCCGAAATGACGAACGTGCTGGCCGACACGATTCCCGGCATCCGCGTGGTCAAGGCGTTCGCCCAAGAGCAGCGCGAGATCGACCGTTTCCAGGTCCGCAACGCGCACGTCTTCAAGACAAATAACCACATCAACAAACTCTGGTCCGCGTTCAGCCCGTTGTTGGTGTTGATGTCCGACATCAGCCTGCTGCTGATTTGGGTGGTCGGAATTTGGCGAGTGCTCGATCATAAGTTGACGGTCGGTGTGCTCACGGCCAGTGTACTGCTCATCAACCGATTTTACGGCCGGCTCGAAGCTCTCAGTCGGATTGTCGAGCCGACGCAGCGAGCGGCAAACTCGACGCACCGCATCTTCGAGATCCTCGATCGAGTTCCGAACATCGCCGATCCGCCGCATCCGATTCGGCCAGGCCGGGTCAGCGGCGCGGTCGAGTTCCGCGAGGTGCAGTTCCGCTACGGCACACGCCCGATCCTCCGCGGCGTCGATTTGCAGATTCGCTCCGGCGAGATGATCGGCCTTGTCGGTCCCAGCGGTGCGGGCAAGACGACGCTCATCAATCTGGTCTGCCGCTTCCACGACGTTTCCGAAGGAGCGGTCCTGATCGACGGTCACGACGTGCGGCAACTGGCCCTCGAAGACTACCGCCGTAACATCGGCATCGTGTTGCAGGAGCCGTTCCTCTTTTACGGCACAATTGCCGAGAACATCGCCTACGGCCGTCCAGAAGCGACTCGCGAGCAAATCGTCTCCGCCGCCAAGGCCGCTCGCGCCCACGAATTTATCCTGCGGCAGCCCGATGGTTATGACAGCTTCGTCGGCGAGCGCGGCATGTCCCTCTCCGGTGGCGAGCGGCAGCGCATCAGCATCGCCCGCGCGCTGCTCATCGACCCGGCGATTCTGATTCTTGATGAAGCGACTTCCGCCGTGGACACCGAAACCGAACGGGAAATCCAACTCGCGCTTGAGAACCTGACTCGCGGCCGCACGACGATCGCGATCGCACATCGTCTCAGCACTCTGCGTCGAGCCGACCGACTCGTGGTTCTCGAACACGGCCGCATTACGGAAGTGGGTCGTCACGACGAACTGCTCGAACGCAGCGGCACGTACGCTCGACTGCACAAAGCGCAGCTCGACATGGCTCACGGAAACGTCACGGAGGTGACGACATGATGGCCACTTTTTCGTTGATCAAAGACGAGCGAGGCCAATTGACGCTGCTCGATGCCGCCGGTCAGCGGCACGAGAACGTCGAACCGATTCGAGCCTTTCCCATCTCGGACCCAGTACATTGGATTTCGCTCTGCGACCCGAACGGCCGCGAAATCGTGCAGATTCGCGACCTCGCCGAATTGCCCTTCGAGCAGCGGACGTTGTTGCTGTCGGAGGTGACGCGGCGCGAGTTTGTCCCGGTGATTCGGCGCATCGAGAGCATCTCGTCACTGGCCGAGCCATGCGAGTGGTTTGTCGAAACCGATCGCGGTCCGACGAGTTTTGTGCTCAACAGCGACGAGCACGTCCGCAAGCTAGGCCAGGACCGAGCGTTGATCCTCGATTCGCACGGCCTGCGATACCTCGTCCCTGATGCGAAGCAGTTGGACGCTCACAGCCGTCGCTTGCTGTCGCGGTATTTGTCGTGAACTTTGGAGTGCGGTGTGTCAGCGCCGCTTTGGATTTCAAGACATGCCTCTCGATTTCGAACACATTGTCGCGTCTGATGGCTATCGGCTGTTCGCTCGGCACTGGCGGCCGAGCGGTGTGGCACGCGGGTTCGTCATCGCGTTGCACGGGATTCAAAGTCACTCCGGTTGGTACGAATACTCCAGCGGCCGGCTGTGCGAAGCAGGTTACGACGTGTTGTTTCTGGATCGACGCGGCTCCGGCAGAAACTTCTCGCGACGCGGCGATGCGCCGCATGGCGACCGGTTGATCAACGACGTTGTACAGGTCTTGTCAGACGTACGTCGACATCGCGATCGAATTGCTCCAAGCGCTCCGGTGGTGTTGCTGGCGGTGAGTTGGGGAGGCAAGCTCGCGGCGATCACTGCCGCTCGACGGCCAGAGTTAGTCGACGCGCTGACGTTGCTCTATCCGGGTCTGTGTGCCCGCGTGCGACCAACCGCTTGGCAGCGAGCGCGGTTGAATCTGGCGCGACGGCTCGATGTTCGGCATAAGCGAGTGGAGGTTCCGCTCAACGATCCCGCGCTGTTCACGGCCGAGCCGCATTGGCAGGAGTTCATTCGGAACGACCCGCTCGCCCTGCGTGAGGTGACTTCGGGATTCCTGCTGGCCCATCAGGATTTGACGAGCGAGTCGCTGGCTGCCGCCCCGCAGATTCATTGTCCGACGTTACTGATGCTCGCGGGGCGGGATCAGATTATCGACAACGAGGCGACCAAAGTCTGGGCGGCACGGCTGGGAACCAGTGAGGTTACGCTCCAAGAGTACCTGGAAGCCCAACATACGCTGGAGTTCGAGCCGCAACCGGATCGCTTTGTGAATGACCTGCTGACGTGGTTGCCGTCGGTTGGATTGTGACAGCGATCTTCGCCGTGGATCGCAGTTCACACCGCAGAGGGTGGTGCTCTGGAAGCTGGACCGCCCACGCCAGTCCCAGTCGCTTCAAAACGCAGACAAACCACCAACCGGGATCGGGTTGATGCCAAGCCAAACCAAGCCGGGCGGATTCAGGGAAGGCGTGATGGTTGTTGTGCCAGGCCTCACCCATTGTCAGCATTCCCAGTCCCAAGACGTTGTGACCTTGAACGGACGCGCCTTCGACCACCCAACTCATCGGGCCGTGATTGTGAGCGATGTACCCCACGGCCCAATGTCCAATGAGCGAGGTCACGATGCGAACGCTGATGCCCGCCACGCACCACTCCCAGCCCCCGACGAGAAGCAACAGCAGCGCCAAGGGAAGTTGAATCGCCATCCAGTAGCGATCCAGCAATCGATAATATCGCGACTCCGTGATGGCCAGCTCCGGGCGAAACTCCGGTGGATGGACGAGCCGGCATTCGCAGTGCAGATTCCACAAGGCATCCCGGAGGATTCCGCTCTTGTGGATGAAGAACGGATGACATTTCGTTTGACGTTGGCTCCAATCACGAAACTCGTGTAGCAACATCATCCGTCGCGGGCCGCCCATCCCGACAAGCGTTCCCGCGGTGACTAGGACGTACTCCAGCCAGCGTGGGCATTGAAAGCTGCGATGGATCAATAGCCGGTGCATTCCCACCGAGTGGCCACAACACAGCGTAACCACCGTCAACACGCACGAGACGCACGCCGCATCCCAAGTGAATCGCCACGGCTGAGAAATGACCGCGACGAGGAAATGGGCAGTGAACCAAAGCGATTTGACGGGCGACCAGACGACTTGACCATCCAGGGCATTGCTCTCACTTCCGCCGATCATGCGTTCGGGTCGCAACATGGCTGAGGCTTCGCGACGAGGGACATTGATCATTCCCCGAAGCTGACCGAGCCAGCGGATTGGCATTAACGGAGAATTCCCGCCGAACTGCTGCGGTTATCGAAAACCTTTTCGGTTTCGCAAGTTTTTCGGGTTTGGCAAAGTGTGCCGATTCCGTCAGTCAGCGGAGCGGCGTTGGCAACTTCGCAGGTTCCGTGCGAAGCGGTCGATTGAGACAAGCATGAGCACCGCGCCTGCCTCGACTGAGTCCTTGCGATTGGGTTTCTTGACGGCTTTGCATCTCGAAAACCGAGGGTACGTGGCTGGCTTGTTGGTCACGAACAAATACGGCCGTCCGCTGGAATTCCAATGCACGGCGCCGGTCCGGCCGAATCGGACTCAAGAATTGCTTTACGGCCCGACGCTTGTCCCGTTTCTGCTGGGTGAGTTGTTGAGCAAAACGCTCCTCGACCGGATCGGGATTAAACCGCACTTCGTACTAACTGATCTGACAGAAATTCTGGATTCACGGCCGCATGTCGCTCTTCCAGTGGCTTGCGTCTTAAAGGGCACGACGACTGACGCAGTCCGAATTGGCAAGCTGAACTTCGGCTTGCACGCAGAGTTCAACGAAGACTCGAAGGCGTTCGAGAGGTTGGCGAAGGAGTTGGCGGCTGATGCGGATTTGCTGGAACCGCTGGACCGTGTTCGTGAAGCATTGGATGAAACGATGAAGGCTGCGGCGTGAAGGAAGCGACGAGTGGCAAGTGGCGAGTGGCGAATTGAAGACGACAACAAACGAGTGGCACCGGCGTCGCCCGTCACCGTGGGTGATGCTGTTGCCTCCGAGCCACAAGTCACGACTCACAACTCGTCTCTCGCGCTGGTTGCCCAAATGTTTCCAGCAGGACACAACGGCGCGCTCCGTCGATGGCCGAGCGTCGAAACGCAGGCAGTCTCGCTATTCGACAAACGGGCCGGTTTGATCCCGTCTTGGAAGCCGCATTGGACGAAGGTACCGACTGTCGGACTGACATTCCCGCTGGGGTTCGAGTTTCAACCCAAGGCCGACAAAGTTGCCGAGAAGGACGGTCTGAACAAGATCAGCGGTCCAAAGGTGGCGGAATCTGATCTGGCCGAACTTACCGATCGTTCGGTGCACAAATCGATGACCCGGCTCAAGCCGCCCAGTGACGCAATCTCGCTGGCGGATCGGCTGTTCTACCTCTTGCAGCCACCGTTGCAGACGATGCTGGCGGGACAAGAGTTGATCATGCCGTTCGAACCGTTTCCGTATCAGTTCGAGGGGATCGGGTGGCTGTTCCAACAGAAGTCAGCGTTGTTGGCTGATGAAATGGGTTTGGGAAAAACTATGCAGACGATTACGGCGATCCGTCTGTTATTGCGAGCCGGGCAAATCCGTCGAGTCTTGCTCGTCTGTCCAAAGCCGCTGATTCCGAACTGGCAACGCGAGTTCAAAGCTTGGGCGGAAGAGTTGCCGTTGACGGTGCTCGAAGGGGATGGAACTCGCCGGCGGATGCTTTGGCAGATGCCGGTGCCCGTGTTGTTGGTCAACTACGAACTGCTGGTCCGCGATTGGGCTGACATGCTCGATGACGAGAAACCGAAGTTTGATCTCGTTGTGCTGGATGAAGCGCAGCGGATCAAGAATCGTGATTCGTGCACGTCGGAAACTGCGCGGTCGGTGTCTCGCAAGCGCAGCTGGGCACTGACTGGCACGCCAATCGAGAACCGTCCCGAAGAAATGCACACACTGTTCGAATACATGACCGTCATTCCGAAGGGGGGCACCCCCGACTTGCGGCAGATGCAGCGGCTGTCTCGCGATTATGTGCTGCGGCGGACCAAAGACTTGGTCATGAAAGATCTGCCGCCGCGCATCGATCGAGAGGAATACCTCGAACTGACCTCGGCTCAGAAGTCAGCGTACTTGGACGCCGAACAAAACGGGATCGTGCATCTGAACGAACTGGGAGACCAGATCAGCGTGCAGCATGTGTTTGAATTAGTTCTGAGACTGAAGCAAATCACGAACTTCGATCCACTGACCGGCGACAGCGTGAAGTTCGAGCGGCTCGCGGCAGATATGGAAGAGATCGCGGCCAGCGGTGGCAAGGCGATCCTCTTCAGCCAGTGGACGAAGACGATCGATTGGCTGAAGGAGCGGCTCCCAGCCGAGTGCGGCTCGCTGGTCTATCACGGCGGCGTCCCGCACAAACAACGTGAGCCGATCCTCAGGCAGTTCAAAGACGACCCGAACTCGCACTTGCTGCTAATGAGCTACGGCACGGGGGCCGTCGGATTGAATCTGCAATTCGCCGGCTACGTTTTCCTGTACGACCGCTGGTGGAACCCGGCCGTCGAGGATCAGGCGATCAACCGTGCTCACCGCATTGGCGTGAAGAACGCCGTGATTGTGACGAAGTTCATCTGCAAGGACACGATCGAGGAGCGGATCGACAGAGTCCTGCATGAGAAACGGGAACTCTTTCGAGCGGTCCTCGGCGACGGCACGAACTCGAACGCCTCGCTCAGTCTGACGGCGTCAGAGATTTTCGGCCTGTTCGACCTGAAAGCTCGGCATGGCAAGGGGACGAAAAAGATCGCTCCGAAACCGGCAGAATCCTCCGTCGACGCGGCCTGAATGCTCGTCTTCCCTAGCCGATCAAGCCGGCGGGTTGCGCCAGGAGTGACGATGGGAGGCTGAGGAATCATCCTTTCGGGCGGCAAGATATCAGTTTTTCCTGATGCGTGTCTTGACGGTTCTTCGATGACCCCGGTATGGTCGCACGCGGTGTGGCCACGGAATCGGCCGCATTCTCGCCGAAAAGTCCCTCCTGAATGCCAAATGGTCCTGGCGTAACGGCGATCAATTCGCCCAGTCGCGAAGGAGCACGATCATGCTAAGTCTTTGGGATCAGCCGCTTCCCGGAACGTGCGAAGGGACCAGTCGCCGCGAATTCATGAAGGTTGGGACGCTGGGCCTGACCGGCTTGGGATTGCCCAGCCTGCTGCGACAGCGAGCGGCTGCTGCGGCCGAGGGACGATCGGTCAAAGACACTTCCGTCGTGTGGGTCTGGCTCGGTGGCGGGGCGACGCACATCGAGACGTTTGATCCAAAAATGGAGGCACCGTCGGAATTCCGCAGCGTGGTGGGGTCGGTCTCGACTTCGATCCCCGGAGTCGAGATTGGTGGCCTGCTCCCGAAGATGGCTCAGCGAGCTCACGAGATGGCGTTCGTGCGGTCGTTCGCCCACGGAAATTCCGGGCATAGTGGCGGCACCCACTTCGTGATGACAGGCACTGATCACCCCGCTGCCGATGCGGGAGCTGGTCCTATCAAGCCGTCATTCGGCTCGATCGCGGCTCGCGTGCGTGGCACGAATCATCCGACGAGCGGCGTGCCCACGTTCGTCCGTTTGTCCGGCTTGTACGCCGACGGGCCCAGTTGGCTGGGGCCGGCGTACAGCCCGTTCGACGTTGGTGGTGACGCGCGGAACAACATGAATCTTAAGACCGACATGACTCGGCTGGGGGACCGCCGCTCGTTGTTGTCGCAGGTCGATCGGCTGGACCGAAGCGTCGACCGAAAGGGATTGCTGGACGGTGTCGATCAGTTCGAAGGTCAAGCATTTCGACTGATTCTCAGCCGAGCTAAAGAGGCGTTCGATCTCACCCGCGAAGATCCGCGGCTCCGCGACAAATACAACCAGGCCGGGACGAATTTCGGTGATCAACTGCTGATGGCTCGGCGGTTGTGCGAGGCGGGCTGCGGCTTTGTGACGCTCAATTACGCCAACGCTCCGCAAGGCTGGGACATGCACGGCGATCCGGGTCAGCCGGCGACTCTGTCCATCGGCAAACAACTGGAGCAAGCCTGTCCGCCGATGGATCACGCGATCTCGGTATTCCTCGAAGACGTGGCTCAACGCGGGCTCAGCGAGAAGATTCTGCTGGTCGTCACCGGTGAATTCGGTCGGACTCCGCGAGTCAACGGTCATAACGGTCGGGATCACTGGGGACCGCTCTGCACGCTGGCCTTGGCTGGCGGCGGCTTGAAGATGGGGCAGGTCGTGGGCGAATCCTCTCCGAAAGCGGAAGTGCCGAAGTCGACACCGATCCAACCCAAGCATCTGATGGCGACGATCTTCCATGTTCTGGGGATCGACCAGAACACGCAGTACGTCGACCAGTCCGGTCGCCCACAGTACTTGTTGCCCGACGGCGCCGCTCCGATCCGCGAACTGATCTGATCGGCGACTGCGAAATTTAGCACGACGCGCCAGCGAGAGGTCTTTGCCGAAGATCACTGGCTGGTGCGTCGTGCTGTTTGAGTCGCGACCGCTTGCGATGCTGAGGCGGAGTCGCAAGGATTACCCGGCTCACGGTTTGGGAAAATCTCCAAGCCTGGAAAATAATCGGGAAGTGCCGCGCATCGCTTGGGGGGCTGCGACCTGCGCTGGCGGACGGAGAACGGAGATTGGCCACCGGCAAGGACAGGACGGGCGGTGACAGGATCGAGCCTGCGGATGCGACGAATCCACTGGAAAACGAGTGGTTTGCCGAATTCTCAGGAGAGTTGCGGGCCTTTTTGCTGGGGGTGCTCCGCAACGACGACTTGGCGGGTGAGGCTTTGCAGGCCACGCTGGTCAAGGCGGTCGAACGAGGACATGAGGCTCGGCTGGAGACCCGTCGCGGGTGGCTGTTCCGAGTGGCCTTGAACGAAGCGCTGGTCCTGAAACGGCGAGCGAAGATCCAGCAAAAATCCTTCCGCGAGTTGGCTCAGGGCGACGCACGTCGGCATGAGTCAGCGGGAGGTTCGGTGACTCGGAATGAATCCCCCGCGGGGTTTGCTCTGAAAGCCGAAGTGATTGAACGAGTGCGACTCGCGTTGGACGACCTGCCGGCCGACCAGCGACGAGTGGTTCGAATGCGAATCTACGAACACAAAACCTTCGCGGTCATCGCGAACGAATTGAAAGTGCCTCTCGGAACTGTGCTGACGCGCATGCGACTGGCGACAGAAAAACTGCGGGGCCGATTGGCAGAGCTAGACGAGTAAAATCATGATGACTTCTGATGCGACAACCCAGAACGAACTCGCGTGGCTGGCGGACCGCTACGTTGCAGGCGAACTCTCGGTCGATGAGACAGCGGCGTTCGAGACTCGCCTGGAGTCCGACGTCGCTGCTTGCAGCGAGGTCGCTCGCGCGATGGAGCTGAATTTGGCAATCGCCGTCGCGTTCGACTCGCAACCTGCAACACTCAGTCTTCAGTTGGAAACGTCTGCTCCGAGCTGTCGGGGCACAACGGTCATCACCGCGCTGGCGGCGACGGCAGTGGCTGCGGCTGGCGTGGCCCTGATGATTGGACACGGTTCGACATCGAACGGCATCGTCCGCAAGGACGGAGCTGACCGGCTTGTCGCCGCTTGGGCGACAGGCGAAGCGGCTCGGAACAACGTTGATGATGATGGCTCTCAAGATCTGGCCGCTGACGCGAACCTCGATCCACCCGATTGGATGCTCGCGGCTTTGGCGGCCGAGGTCGTGAAAGAAAAACTCCCCGGCACCGACGAAGTGCGAGAGAACTAACCGATGCAACTGGCTCGACTCAAAACTTGGCTCGCTGTGACGCTCGTGATGATGAGTGTGCTCGTCATTCGTGCGATCGCGGATGACAAGCCGTCGAAAGCCAAAGCTCCCTCCGACGCGAAAACTCCAGCCGATAAAAAGCCGGCCGCTCCGGACAAAGTCTCCGCCAAGAAGCCGGTCGCCGTTGACGCGGTGAAGAACGATATCGAGCCAATCGCTCCGAAACGCGAAGCGGCGGCCATCAAGTTCGCTCAACAGCATCACTCGGAACTGGCAGAACTGCTCAATCGTTTGAAGGCCAGTCACACGGAGCAATACGCGAAGGCCTTGCGCGAGCTGGATAAGACTCGCGAACGGTTGGAAAAGGCCAGGGATAACGACGCCGACCGCTATGCGATTCTGCTCCGCGAATGGCAACTCGATTCTCGCGTGCGACTGCTGGCGGCGCGGCTGACGATGAGCACTTCCGAGGAACTCGAAACCGAACTCCGCCAAGTGCTGACCGAACGTCACGACGTTCGGCTGCAGCTGCTGACCTATGAACGAGACAAGTCGAAAACTCGATTGCAGAAAATGGACGAGCAAATTGCTGAGCACGTCGAGAATCGAGTCACCAACATCGACCGCGAATTTGACCGAATCAAGAAATCCGCCGAGATGCGGAAGAAGCCGGCCGCCAAGCCGGTTTCGAAACGTATTGGCGATTAAGACAAGTAACCTCTGACTGAAGGACCCGGTAATGTCTCGATCCATTCGATCTTGGTTGTTGACCGCCGCCGCAGCCTCGCTTTCGTTCGGCTCGGCGAGCTTCGCGGCCGACGAAATCATCAAGCCGGTCGATCAACGCTTCGCCAGCAAAGAGGCCAGCGAAGTCCCGAATTTCCAACAGCACATCGTGCCGCTATTCAGCCGCCTGGGCTGCAACGGTCGAGCCTGCCACGGATCATTCCAAGGGCAGGGGGGCTTTCGCCTGTCGCTGTTCGGCTACGACTTCAAGCTCGACCACGAAGGGCTGACCAAGGGAGACAAAGACAAAGACAAGGAACCGCGCGTCCTGATTGAGGAACCGGAAGAGAGCCTCGCGCTCTTGAAGGCGACACTCGAAACGCCGCACCGTGGCGGCAAGCGGATGGATGCCGATAGCTGGCAATACAACATCTTCCGCAACTGGATCAAAGCTGGTGCGAAGAGCGTTGAAGAAGGCTCACCCAAGTTTGTGAAGCTGGAAGTGACTCCCTCCGAGATTCAGTTTGGCAAGGATGGCGAGCAAATGCAGATCAAGGCCGTGGCGGTCTGGTCTGATGGAACTCGCGAAGATGTCACTCCGCTCTGCCGATTCAACTCGAACGACGATTTGATCGCGAACATCGACTCGAATGGCATGGTGAAGTCGGGGCAAACGGGCGACACGCACATTGTCGTGAACTATGACGCCGGAGTCGTGCCAGTCCCGGTCATCCGTCCCGTCAGCGACAAAACCGGTCAGAGGTATCCGAAGGTCGAAACGGCGACGAAGGTCGATGAGCTTGTCGTGGAGAAACTCCGCAAGCTCGGCATCGTGCCGTCGGAAGTCTGTGACGATCACGAGTTCCTCCGTCGGGCCAGTCTCGACATCACCGGTACGCTGCCGTCCCCGCAAGAGGTCGTTGATTTCACCTCGAATCCAGACTCAGACAAGCGAGCCAAGAAGATCGACGAATTGCTGGAACGTCCCGGCTATGTTGCGTGGTGGACGACCAAGCTCTGCGATTTCACCGGCAATAACGCAAGTTTCCTCAACAACGTCGGCGGCAACCTCGGGGGTCGGGACTCCGCCACGCAGCAATGGTACGACTGGATTTACAAACGGGTCGCGGACAATGAACCCTACGACAAATTGACGGAAGGGATCGTTGTCGCCACCAGCCGCAAGCCCGGCGAGAGCTACACCGAATACAGCGAACGCATGTGTCAAATCTACGGCCCGGAGAAAAAGGGTTCCTACGCCGAAGCCGGTGGCCTGACCTATTACTGGGGTCGGCAGAACTTCCGGCAGCCGGAAGAACGCGTGATCGGGTTCGCCTACACGTTTCTGGGGCTTCGCATCCAGTGCGCTCAATGCCATAAGCACCCGTTCGATCAATGGACTCAGGACGACTTCAATCAGTTCAAGGGCTTCTTCCAGGGTGTCAGCTTCGGCATCAACCCGAAGGACAAGGCTGAGCAACAAGCGCTGTTGAAAAAGCTGGAGATTGAAACCAACAAGAAGAACGGCAACGACCTGCGAAAAGAGCTGGCCGCCCGTGTCGCCAAGGGTGCCGTAGTACCGGTCGATGAGTTGTACACGGTTAAGCCACAAGCTGCGGCGAACAACCGCAACAAAGAGAAAGACAAGGACAACAGCAAGCAGAATTCCCGCCTTCCCGCCGGCCCGAAGGCCAAGTTGCTGGGAGGTGAAGTCGTGAGCCTGATGGAGCACGATGATGTCCGCACTCCGTTGATGCAGTGGCTGCGCGATCCCAGCAATCGGTTCTTCGCCCGTGCATTTGTGAACCGCGTATGGGCGACGTACTTCAACGTCGGCATCGTCAATCCGGCCGACGACATGAGCTTGGCGAATGCACCCAGTAACTCCGCTCTGCTGGATCACTTGTCGCAAGGATTCATCGCTCACAACTTCGACATGAAGTGGCTGCATCGCGAGATCGCCAACAGCCAGACCTATCAACGCAGCTGGAAGCCAAACGAGACGAATAAGCACGACCAGAAGAATTTTTCTCATGCGATTCCGCGCCGTCTACCGGCCGAGATCGCGCTGGATGCGCTCAAGCAAGCGACATCCTCCGACGCGGAGATCGCTCGGTTGCAAACCGACCTCAAGGGCCGAGCCATTGCGATCGCCGGCACCAACGGCCGTGGTGGAAACAATAATGGCAGCCTCAGCTTCGCACTGACGGTCTTTGGCCGTTCGACCCGCGAAACGAACTGTGACTGCGATCGCTCGGCAGAAGCCAGTCTGCTGCAGACCGTCTACATGCAGAATGATGACGAAATCATCAAGCTGCTCACCGATAAGAATGGCTGGGTGAATTCGCTCGTTTCGCCAAAGGTCGTTCCAAATGAGCGGGACGATAAGCGCGGAGGAAAAGAGGTCGCGAAAGCCAAGGAAGCTCGTCGAAGTTTGGAAGCTCAAATCCTGGCCAACGAACGAACGTTGAAGAAAGCACGGCAAGCGGAAAAAGTGGACGAGATCAAGGCGATCGAAGCCCGCATCGCCGAGTTCAAAGCCAAGATCGCGAAGATCGAAGCCAGCGTCGAAGCCAAACCGGAGGAAGCTCCGCAGCCAGCCGAAGTCGTCCAATCGGAACCGGAAGACTTGGTGAAAGCCGCCTACCTCCGTTCGCTCAGCCGCCTGCCGAGCAAATCGGAGATGGAAACCTCGAAGAAGTTCCTGACCCAATCCGAGGACCGACTGACCGGTGCCCGCGATCTGCTGTGGGCGCTGATTAATACGAAAGAGTTCATCATCAACCACTAAATTGTTACGGCTCACTAAGCGAAATTCTGCGAACCCTCAAATTCCCTTTGAAAGGAACACCTTTATGCCCACGACAATAACCTGTAACGGTGTGCGACGACGCGATTTCCTCAAGGCCGGTGTGATCGGCGGCACCGGCTTGACGCTGGCGAACTACATGAAGTTCGCATCGGCGGGCGAGGTTGCCTCGAAGGCCACCGCCAACGCGGCCATCTTCATCAATTTGACCGGCGGTCCGACGCACATGGACACGTTCGATTTGAAGCCGGAAGCCAAAGCTGAATACCGTGGCGAGTTCAATCCAATCGACACCGCAGTCCCCGGCATCCAGATCAGCGAGCACCTGCCAAAGCTCGCACAGAACATGCACCTGTTCACAATTCTGCGCGGCGTGACTCACACACTCGGCGCTCACGAACTCGGTACCGAGTACGTCAACGCCGGCAACCGCCCGCTGCCGTCCCTGGAGTATCCCGGCTACAGCGCGATCGTCGCGAAGGAACTTGGTGGTAACGGCAACATCCCTCCGAACGTCGCGATTCCCCGCAGCCGCCAGAAAACCGGCTATCTCGGAGTGCAGTACGCGCCGCTCAATACCGGCGACACCCCCAAGCCGGGTGCGATATTTTCGGTGCGCGGCCTGAAGCTTGCCGGTGGCTTGACGATCGACGCGGTCGAGAAGCGACAAGCACTGCTGAGCGACCTCGACAAGACGTTCCGTGGCTTTGAAGAGACCAACCAGCTGGTGAGGGGGCTCGATAAGTTCGGCCAACAGGCTCACGCGATGATTACCTCGCCGAAATCGCGAGAGGCGTTTGATGTCAGCAAGGAATCACCGAACTTCCAAAAGCTGTTCGGCGAAACTCCGTTCGATCAAAGCTGTTTGCTAGCGTCACGCTTGGTCGAAGCCGGCACTCGGTTCGTCACCATCGAATTGGGTGGCTGGGACACTCACAACGACAACTGGAATCAGTTGAAGAAGAAGTCCCCGCCGCTTGACAGTGGACTCTCTGGCCTGTTGCAAGGTCTGCAATTGAAGGGCTTGCTGGAGACGACCACCGTGTTCGTCACGGGTGAGTTTGGCCGCACGCCGAAGATCAACACGACTCGCAACGGCCGCGACCACTACCCGCGCTGCATGTTCATGCTGATGGCAGGTGGCGGCATCAAGAACGGACAAGTGGTCGGCAAGAGCAACGCCGATGCGACGCTGCCCGACAGCAAGGGCTTCTCACCGGACGATGTCGCCGCGTCGCTGTTCCATACGCTGGGCATCAGTCACAAGAAGGAATACCACACCGACACCGGCCGCCCAATCATGATCGTCCGCGACGGTAATGTGATCCCGGAACTGTTCGCGTAGTCGATCGAGTAGGAGTAGGTTGGGACTCTGTCCCGATCTGCATGAGAAACGGTTAGGACAGAGTCCCAACCTGCAACTTCCCCACGCAGAGCTGCTCCAGTGGCTCTGCGTTTTTCATGTCCGTTCAGTCTCAAGGAGATGTGCCATGACCAAGTTTTGGAAATGCCTGCTGTCGCTCGCCGTCGCCGCGTTCTTGATCGCGCCAGCCTTCGCTGAGGACGCGAAGCCCAAGAAGAACCGTCCGACGGCAACTCGCAAGGAGCAACCTGCCGTCCAGCTGCCGAAGGAGATCACGCTGACCGACGAACAAAAGACGAAGGTCGCGGAGGTCGAAAAAGAGTACGCTCCGAAGATGAAGGAACTCCGCGAAAAGCTCGACAAGGTGATGACTGAGGAGCAGAAGAAAGCCCGTCTCGATGTGATGAAGGAACATCGCGAAAAAGAGAAAGATGGCAAGAAGGGCAAAGAGCTGGCTCAGGCGATCAAGGAGGCAATGAAGTTGTCCGAAGAACAGCAAAAGCGCTACGACGAGACCAACAAACAAATCGTCACTCTGCGTCACGAGATTCTGGATAAGGTGAGGCCGCTTTTGTCCGAGGAGCAAAAAGCGAAATTGCCGAAACGTCCGGAAGTCAAGAAGCCAAAGGAAAAGAAAAAGGTCGACTGATCGTCCAGTTGACGGCCAATTACCAGTTCGAATGTCTCGCAAAGCATCCGCACGTCGAGCGGATGCTTTGTTTTTTTGGCAAGACAAGTTGGCTGTTTATGGAGTGCAACGGCGAAGCGCTGGCAAGTCTTTTGGAGGATAAGTATCGTGGCTGACGGAGGGCCATCGCATGTTTCGCCAATTGCAAACCTGGATTTGGAGATGCCTGGTCAGCGCGATCATCGTTTGGGGATCGCCATTGGACGCGGCAGATTCGTTGCCGGGGTCTGAGGCGACCGGCCGTCAAGGGGCCGTGAGTGCCGGGGGTGCGGAAGCGGTTGCCGCCGGGATCGAGATTCTGAAACGGGGGGGCAATGCGGCGGACTCCGCGGCGGCAACGATTCTCGCGTTGAGCGTCACCGATTCGGGGGGCTTCTGCTTCGGCGGTGAGGTACCGATTCTCGTTTACGATGCTCGGCGAAAAGTGGTCGAAGTGCTCTCGGGACAAGGGACTGCTCCGCGACTGGCAACGCGCGAACATTTTGTGAAGCTCGGAGGGATTCCGGCAACAGGATTGCAGTCAGCCGCCGTGCCAGCGGCATTTGATGCGATCGTGACGCTGCTTGATCGATACGGAACTCTGCGACTAGCCGATGTCGCAGAACCGACGTTGAAACTGCTTGACCGCGCAGAGGTGGAATGGCATCCGCTGCTGGCCCGATCGCTGCGCCGGATGATTGCCGCCGAAGCTTCGGGTGGCGCTGATCGGAGTCGTGGCCTCCGTTTGGCGAGCGACTATTTCTATCGCGGACCGCTTGCTCGTGAGTTGGCCAAGTGGTGCGAACAGCACGACGGCTTGATCTGCTACGAAGACCTCGCCACGCATGTGACACGCGTCGAGGAACCGCTCTCCGTGGATTACCGGGGTCACACGGTTTGCAAATGCGGAACTTGGACTCAAGGGGCGTACTTGCTGCAAACGCTCCGGTTGCTGGAGGGCTTCGATCTCGCCGCATTGGGACATAACCAGCCAGAGACAATTCACGTCACACTCGAAGCGATGAAGTTGGCTCTGGCCGATCGCGATGTGTACTACGCCGACCCGCTATTCGTGGATGTGCCGATCGAAACGCTGTTGGCAAAAGAGTACGCCAGCCTGCGTCGGGCGTTGATTGACCGTGAGCGTGCTTCGCTCGAACAGCGTCCGGGTGATCCGCGCCGAGGCAAAGCGTTGTTGCCCGACCTCGAAAATCGAAAAGGACTGGGTGGCCCCATTCACGACACGACAACCTGCGCCACGGCCGATGGCTGGGGCAACGTCGTCGTGGCGACTCCAAGCGGCTGGAGCGGTGTGCAGGCGGGTGAGACCGGCATCTGGTTGGGGACTCGACTGCAAAGTTTCAACACTTGGGAGGGACATCCCAATTGCATCGCGCCTGGCAAGCGGCCACGCATTACTTTGACACCGACGCTGGTCCTCAAAGATGCGAAGCCGGTATTAGCCGTCAGTGTGGCCGGTGGAGATGGCCAGGATCAGGCGGGCTTGCAAGCCGTGCTGAATCACATCGAGTTTGGCCTGTCGGCGGCCGAGTCGATGAAAGCCGTGCGGTTCGGCACTAATCATCATGTCGGTTCGTTCCGCCAGACTGCTCCCGTGCTGGGCAGTCTGCTGATCCACGCCGATGCACCGCCCGCAACTATCCAAACGCTGGAGCGATTGGGACACAAAGTCCAACCATCATCCGGAGCGTTGTGGGCACCCAGCGCGATTCGCATCAATACTTCCGGTGAATTCGAGGCGGCCGGTGACATACGTTCCGGACGTCACGCCGCTGCATTTTAGCCCGACGCGCAAGCGAGGGGTTTCTATCAGCCTGGGTATCACTCGCTTGCGCGTCGTGCTAGTTTGCTTGAAATACGCCGATGAAATATGAGCAAGAACCGAGTGACTTCAGGAGCACAACATGGCCCAGGCAAATGCATCATCCGGCTGGCGGCTGGGTGATCTGCATCATCTCGGTTTGACGGTCGCCGACATCGAGCGTTCGATCGCCTTTTATCGCGACCTGTTGGGCCTGACGCTGCATCGCCGACGGCCGCACGTCGACAACGACTATGTCGCGTTGCAAACGGGTTATCCCGGAGTCGTGCTGAACGTCGCCTCGTTCAAAGTCTCCCCCGAAAGCTCACAGTCGCTGGAAGTCGTGCAATACATGAATCACTCCGGTTCGCCTGCCGAGACCGCGACGAATCGGCCGGGGAACAGTCATTTGTGTCTCACGGTCGACGATCTGCCCGCGTGCCATGCTGATCTGATCGCTAAGGGGGTCCGCTTCAAGTCGGAGCCGGTCACAATCACCGCCGGCCCGAACGCCGGAGGACTGGTGGTCTACTTCTACGATCCCGACGGTTACACCCTGGAACTGTTTCAGCCACCGCGATGTCCTTGACCCATTGTTCTAAAGCGATTCCACATGGCCAATCACTTCGATTTGACGGGACGAGTCGCACTGGTCACCGGCGGAGCGCAGGGACTGGGAGCATCTATCGCCCGCGCGTTGGCGGATCACGGAGCGAAGATCGCGCTGCTCGATCTGCAAGCAGCGTCAGTCGTTGCCGCGGCGGAGCAACTGGCTTGTGACACCGGACGAGATGTCGTGGGACTGGCATGCGACACGCGAGACAGAGATCAGGTCGAAGCCTGCGTACAGAGCATCGTCAATCGGTTTGGCCAGATCGACATCCTCGTCAACAACGCGGGAATTCATCGTCGCGGCACGCCTACCGATTATCAGCCACAGGACCTGACCGACGTCTTCGCCGTGAATCTTGTTGGCTGCTACCACGTTGCGGGCGCGGTTGGCAAAGTGATGCTGGCTCAGCAGCGAGGCAGCATCATCAACGTCTCGGCCCTGGGTGGCGGCATTGTTGGACTGGGACGCGGCGGTTCGATCTACGCGATGACGAAGGGGGGCGTCGTGTCCCTGACTCGAGATCTCGCGGCCGAGTGGGGCGCGCAGGGTATTCGCGTCAACGCGGTGGCTCCCGGCTGGATTCGGACGCCAATGACTCAAGCGTTGCAGAACGACGCGAAACGCTCGGCCAAAGTGCTGGAGCGTGTACCGTTGCGTCGCTGGGGTGAACCCGATGATGTGGCGGGTGTCGTCGTGTTCCTGGCCAGCGATGCCGCTGCGTATGTCACCGGCTGTACGATCCCCATCGACGGTGGAGCGGCCAACGTCATCGCTATCACTGCGGAGTAATCTGATGCTCGACGGCATCACACAACAGCACACGATCCCCGATGAACTCCTGGGACCGCTTGTTGAGGCGACATCGTGCCTGAGCGAACCGGAGTTGTTGCGGCGATCATTCGCGGACAACGGCTATGTGCTGCTGCGTGATGTGCTGCCGCAGGACGATGTCTTGGCTGCGCGGCGCGAAGTGTTCGCTCGGTTGGCGGAGATGGACGAGATACTGGCCCCGGTCGAGGCTGGAATCGCGACCGGCACCAGCCGTCGGCGCGAGCGCTCACCCGATCTGGGAGCGTTCTGGAAATCGGTCAGCGAAGGTGCCGCACTGCGGCATGTGACGCATGGACCTCGACTGCGCGAACTGACGGGACTGTTGTTCGATGCGCCGGCTCGGCCGCACGATTATCTCTTTCTGCGGCCAGCGCCAGCCGGCAATGCGACCAATCTGCACTACGACTACCCGTTCTTCGCGGGAGGTGCGTCGCAGATTGTCACCTGCTGGCTGCCGCTGGGAGAGATTCCGATCTGCGACGGACCACTCGTAGTTGTCGAGCATTCACAATGCTTCGACGATTTGATCGCTCCGATGCGTGCGGCGCGACTGACGGGTGATCCCCGAGCGTTCGCCGCCGCGCAAGACATCGCGTATCAGGCATCGACGACCGACACGTTGGCATTCGCTCGCTCACGGCAGACGCGGCTGCTGACCACGCACTTTCAACCGGGTGACGCGATGATCTTCGGTGGCTTCACGATGCACGGTTCGCTCGACAATCACTCGCCGCTGAGCCGAGTCCGCTTGTCGGTCGACGTCCGTTACCAACCAGCGGCCGACCTTGCTGACGATCCTCGGTTCTTCGGCACGAATCCGCTGGGTGCCAAGGGTGGCAGCTACGGCGAGCAAAAGGCCGCGCAGCCATTGGGAACACCCTGGATCGCTCGGCAATAGATCACGAAGATGGACGGTTGAAAATGAGGGAAAACGTGATGGCTAAAATCCTCGCCGTGTGGCTCAGCCTGTTCGCGGCCACGGTCGCCGCAGTTGATGAGCCTTCCCGCCCGGTCGTGGAAGTGGCTGAGTATGCTCCGAAAGATGGCACGTTCCAAGGTTGCACGCACCTTTTGATTCGCGACCAACTGGAAATCGTTACGACTGGCAAGCGGTTCCACATTCGTCGCGCAGGGGACACCACGTTTCGCGAATCACCACTGGCGATGTTTGATGACGCGCACGCCGTCGCCTTCAATGCCCGCGACCAGTTGTACTACGCCACCGATACCGCCAATCATCGGCTGTTCTCGTTTCGAGATCCGACTGACGGGCAGATCGAAAAGAGCGCGACAGTGCTGGCCGGGATGAAGCTGGATCGACCACATGACATCGTGGTGGACTCCGACGGCTGGTTGTACGCACTCAATCCGAACAAGTCTGAAGTGTTTCGCTTTCGCGGATTCGGAGATCAGGAAAGTCGGCTCGACCTGTCCGAGCACCTGGGCAGCTATTCGCGTGCTCTGACGGTGGTCGGCAAGAGGCTGTATGTGGTTGGTTCCAGCGCCGGTAAGATCGTCGAGGTGGACAACTTTGAGCGCCGCGAGTTTCGCGTCCATTCAAGTTTCAAAAAACGCCGTGACGCGGTGGCCGGAAGTTGGCAGACGACGGGACTCGTGCCCAATGACGTCGAGTTCCATCAGGGATACTGGTACGTGACGTCCTACTTCTGTCCGACGTATTCCCAGCGGACGAACTGCGACGAGATGAAATTCATCCGCTTCAAAACCTGGAACGAATTCCAGAACGGGAATTGGGAGGATCTAAGCGGTCTGCTGCCGCACGATCTGGTTCCGTACTATCTCACGCCGCATGGAGACAGTTTGTACGTGGCCACCTTCTCGCATGAAGCGAACGATCAGCCGGGACGGATTTATCGAGTGACCTGCCGGAAAGATCATTGATTCCGGCCGATTATTTCGGCATCGGCAGCACGATGAGAGCATTCTCGGCAAACGTAGCCTCGCCAGCTTTGCCGTTGATCTTGTACTGAATTTTCAATTGCTTGACGGTGTTCGGAGCCGGATCGCCACCGAAGCTGGCGTTGTAGCCCTCCGCAGCGAGCGTTATCAGAGGCAGATCCACCGCTTGCTTCTTCACGATCGCTGTTACGTCCTTCTGAGTTGCACCCGCCCCGTACTCGGCTTTGACGATCTCGACTTTGACTTTCTCGAAACCGGCTTTACTGAGTTGCTCGCCGACGTTGATCCCCTTGGCTCCGAGCTTTTGAGCGACCACCAGCGTGGTTTGAGTCGCGTCCTCTTTGAGTTCGGGAACCTTCATGAGCTTGATGGCGAACTTGAGCGTCTCGGTACTCGGCTGGATTCGACAGACATCGAGGATCAGTTTTTGTTCGGTCGTATCTTTGCAGAGGTCGAATGCTTTTTGGCACATGTCGGCTCGATCTTGGTCCGGCATGGCGAAGCGGCGGGCGAGACTGATGTAGCCTTTCAAAGCTCGATTTCGGAATTGAGCGGCGGGACCGGTCTTGGCCAGATCGAGCAGAACCGGGGCCGCATCGAGGCTGGCCCATTTGCCGAGGACTCGACTGCCGGCGTCCTGCAGTTGCGGGTTGTTACTCTTTGCGGCCGTGCTGAGAGTTTTCAACGCTTTCTCACCGCCAACGTCGCCGAGGATGTCGAGCAGCAAGATCTTCGAGGCCGCTGGAGCCTTCTCCAGCGCGGCGGCGAGTTCGGTCGCACAGGCTTCACGATCAGGCATGCGGACGCTCGCGGTTTTCAACGCTTGTTGAGCAGTGGCGGTATCGTCGGCGTTCTTCGTGCCAATGGCCTGTGCGATGAGCACGTTGAGATTCCTCAGCGACACCGTTTCGCCCAGAGCCAGCAGCGCGGCTTGACGGATGTTTTTGTCGGAGCTGTCAATGGCCTTGAGCAGTGCCGGAGTCGCTTCGATCCGTCGCTGGCCGACGAGTTCGATTAACAGCGGATAAGTCTTGCCTTTGGCGTTCGGCAGCATCGCGGCGATCTGCGTATTGACCTTGTCGCCCGGCAGTTCAGCAAGCGTCGCTTTGGCGGCGAGGGCCAGGTCTTCGTCGGCATCGACGGCGGTTTCCAGCAATGGAGTCACTGACGAAGCATCGCCCACCGCGCTGAGAGCTTTGATCGCGGCCAAACGCACGGGCTTGGGGCCACTCGCCGCTGCTTTTGAAACGGCGGCGACAACGACGGTTTCTTTGCGATCTGCCATTGCTTGAACGATAAACGCGGCGCGTTCGGGAGTTGCGGTCGACAACTCGGCAGCCAGCGACTTGTCAATTTCGCTGCCGGGAAACTCACGAGCGACGTACAACCCGAGTTCAAACAATTTCTTGTCGTTGGATCGAAGCTGTTCGAGCAGCAACGGGATTCCGTCCCCCTTGCGGGCCAGGATCGACCCACGAGTCGCCTCGACAATTCGTTGCTTTGGGAGTTCTGTCTTGCGGACTTCGTCGTATAGAGCGACTGCGTCGGCGGCCTGCCCGTCAGCGAGCCATCGCTCCGCACACAACACGCAGCCTTCGGCGACTGCTGAGCGAACATTGACGCGTGAATCGGCCAGTGATGCTCGAAGGGTCTTCGCGGCGGCGGCATTGCCGATGCGTCCCAAGGCCACGGCGGCAGCCGATGCAACTTCGCCATCCTTTTCCTGCAATCGCGCAGTCAGGAGATCAATCGAGTTTGCGTCGCGACGGACGCCAATCGAATTCAGGACACCAACCAACAGGTTTCCTTCGAGTGACTCGGAAGCCTTTCGCAACGCTTCATCCGGCGCTGTTCCCGGAATCGCTTCGAGCGCGATCCGCGACCACGAGGCCAATTGTGGATCGGATAGCAACTTCGCGAGGTCGCCCACGCATTCGCTTGACCCATCGATCGCCAGCTTCTTGCAAGCAATCGCCTTGTCCTGCGGCGGTGCGTCTGAGCGAAGAATCGCAATCTGCTCCTTCTCTTTCTCAGCAGAAACTTTGAAACCGTCGGCGGCGCGGGTCGACGTGACGGCCACCAACAGCAAGGCGGCGACCAAAGCAGTGCGAGCGAATCGTTGTGTCAAAATCATGGTTTCGGTCCTAATCGTTGAGGACGGTGTGATTTGGAGTGCTCCGGCTCGGCGGAGCTTGGTTTTTTTGGGTGAAGCCCTTTGAAATCACGATGGCTTCGCAAACGCAGTCAATTCCTAGAAAGCCGCCGCGCGGCGAAACTAAAGCTCCGTCGAGCCGGAGCACTCCAGATCTTACAGCCGCCACGGTTCGCGGAGCGCTTCGGAACGCATCCGGTTGGCAGGTTCGTCGTCGATGAACGTGTTGGTCTTGTTGTCGTATTTGACTTGTCGTCCCAGGTACAGGGCGACGTTGGCGGCGTGGCAAGCGATGTGGGCGTTGCAAGCGGCGAGGGCGTTCGTCTTCGGCTGCGAACGGGACTTCACGCAGTCGAGGAAGTCGCGAACGTGGAACGTCGCCGGATAACCGCCGATCTCCAGGACCGTTCGCCCCGCGAGCAACTCTGGTGAACTCAGCACCATCTTGCCGCTGTCACCTGCTTCGACCCAACCGGTCTCTCCCTCGAATCGCACGGGGCATGAGCCGAGCGGGATCCATTCCTTCTCGCGGAAGATCAACTCCGTGCCGTTCGCGTACTTCGCGATGAGGTGGCCGTCCTTCGGCGGGTTGTATTCGATCGGAGGTTCGCAATCTCCCATTGCCCATTGGCAGAGGTCGACGCAGTGCGAGCCCCATTCGAGCACTCCGCCGGCACCAAACGCTCCGATGAACCCGCCACCTTTTTCAAAGTGGAAGCCGTTGAGCAGTGCCTTGTTGAACGGCCGATAAGCCGCCGGGCCAAGGTAGGTATTCCAGTCGATCTCTTCTTTCTTCGGCTCCTCTTCGGCGGGGAGCCAGCCGCTGAGCATCGACGCCATTCCGGCCGGATGCGCGAACACCTTTTTCATCTTGCCAAGCTTCCCCGTGCGAGCCAGTTCGCACGCAAATGCGAAGTGCGGCAAGTTGCGCCGTTGTGTCCCCGCCTGAAAAATTCGCCCGGTCCGTTTAATTGTGTCTCGCAGGATCAGACTCTGTTCGATGTTCTTTGTGCAGGGCTTCTCGCAATAGATATCCTTGCCCGCCTTCGCTGCGGCCATCGACATCGTACAGTGCCAGTTCGGCCCGGTCGCGATCAGCACCGCGTCGATGTCGCTGCGGTCGAGCAGCTCGCGATAGTCGACGTGCATGTCGCAAAGGGTGGTGCCGTATTTGTCGTCCACCATCTTCTTCACGAGCGTTCGCCGAGCCTGCTTGACGTCGCACACGGCCGCAAACCGAATGTCACTTTGTTCGAGGAAACAGCCGAGGTCGTACAGACCTCGGTTGCCGATGCCGATGCCACCAATAATCAGCCGCTCGCTGGGAGCAACATTGCCGTCCAGGCCCAAAGCCGAACTAGGAATAATCGTCGGAGCCATCACCGCGGCACCCGCCGCTGAAAGGGCCGTCTTTAAGAACCGACGCCGAGGAAGTTGCATTGCATTGTTCGCCATGACTGCTCTCCTGATCGTGATGATCGATTTGCCGACAAATCGTCCCCGCACCTCCAAGTCATTCTCGGAAGGGAGGGGAGCATATCCACGCGACATTTTCCATTCCACACACCGCTCTGTTTGTTCGGCCAATCGCGACGGCTTTGGTCGAACATCGCTTCGCGCGGCTGTCCCCTTGAGCGTGGGTTCGAGGTGACTTCTCTCGCAGATTCGTAAACTCTTTCGTAAGTTGGCGGTTGTGATTTTCCGGCATCTTGGGGTGATTTCCTATGTGCGGTCGATTCACGTTGCGAGCCTCGGCCAGCGAGATCGCGATTTTTTTTGAGCTGATCCGTGATCAGGTGGATTGGGACGCGCCTCGGTTTAACATCGCTCCCACTCAGTCGGTTCTGGCCGTTCGAGCGATAAGCGGCGGCCGTGAGCCGGTGCGGTTGCGGTGGGGGCTGATTCCGTTTTGGGCGACGGACACAAAGCTGGCGGCCAGTCTGATCAATGCACGGGCTGAGACTGTCGCTGACAAGCCATCGTTTCGTTCGGCATTTCGAAAGCGGAGATGTCTGATTCCGGTCGATGGCTTTTACGAATGGAAGCGCGAAGGCAAAAAGAAAGTTCCGCACTGGTTCGCATTGCGCAGCGGCGGGCTGTTTGCCTTCGCCGGCATGTGGGAGAAATGGCAGGCTCCGGATGGTACGTCCATCGAAACCTGTGCGACGCTGACAACGTCTCCGAACGAACTGATGGCGACGGTGCATGATCGCATGCCGGTGATCCTCAAACGGTCGGACTACAACGTGTGGCTGGACCCGCAGCTGGATGACGCCGAAGTGTTGTCCAAGTTATTGGTACCGTATCCCACCGATGAGATGCGGGCCGAGCCAGTCAGCGATGTTATCAACAACGCTCGCAACGAAGTTGATCCGCGGCGCCCGTAGTCTGACCCCTTGTGGGTCGAATGATTTCACCTTCGGGCTTTGGGCAAATCCTTCAGGCCACAAGGGCCTGGGCCACGGTTCTCGGATTTTCTCTGGAACGCTCAGCGAAAGTCGCGCGACGCGATTTCGATTTGAGCCAGTTCGCGCGACAAGTCTTCCAGTCTGTTGACCAGGACGTGGATCACCGAATCGTGGCGCTGCAAGATGCCATGAGCCAGCAGCATGGTCGCGGTGTGAGCAGCTTGATGGTGTCGTTCCCAGACTTCCGGTCGGACGATCAAGTTGACGATGCCCGTTTCGTCTTCGAGTGTCACGAATGTGATCCCCTTGGCAGTACTCGGCCGCTGACGCATCAAGACCAGTCCGGCCACACGTAGAAAGCGGCCATCTTTAGTGGAAGGCAACCGATTGGACGGAGTGATGCGGCGCGCGTCGAGTTGCGGCCGCAAGAACTTCAGCGGATGCCCTCGCAATGAGAGGCCGATCGTCCGATAGTCCGCAATGACTTCGCCGAACGCCCCCAGCTTTGGCAGCGAGACGGTTGGTTCGCTGCCGACAGGTTCGGTTTCCAGCAACAGTGACGGCGAATGATCAGGCAGCGACTGCCACAGCGCCGAACGGCGGCCAAGCTGCAACGAAGCAAACGCATCGGCGCGCGACAACCGAGTCAGCACTGAGTTGCTCAAGCCGGTTCGCTCGGCGAACTCATCCAGCGACGTGAACGGTCGCGAGTCCCGCTGCAAGACGATTTGTGCGGCGTCTGCGGCGGAAAACCCCGCGAGCATCCGGAAGCCGAGTCGCAGGCAAGGGGAGAGAGGGAGACAAGGAGAAGGGGAGATAAGGAGACTTGAAGACGAAGATGACGGAAAGGACTCTTTGCTGCGGTCGATCTCCTTGTCTCCCCTTCTCCGTGTCATCCCCTCTCCTTGTCGTTTCTCCAAAACACAGTCCCACTCGCTGTTGTTCACATCGACGGGCAGTACCGCGACGCCATGCTGGCGAGCATCTGCCACCAGCTGGGCCGGCGCGTAAAAACCCATCGGCTGGCTGTTGAGCAGTGCGGCGGCGAACGCGGCCGGGTAATGAAACTTCAACCACGCCGAGGCCCAGACCAGCAGCGCGAATGAGCAGGCATGACTTTCGGGGAAGCCGTATTCGCCGAAGCCGCGCAGTTGCCGAAAGACTCGGTCGGCGAACTCGGCCGAGTAGCCGTTCGCGGTCATGCCATCGATGAGTTTCTTTTGAAACTGATCGATGACTCCCCGCCGTCGCCAGACGCTCATCGCGCGGCGGAGTTGATCGGCCTCGCCGGGCGTGAAGCCGGCGGCGACAACCACCAGCCGCATCGCTTGCTCCTGGAAGATTGGCACGCCCAGCGTTTTCTCCAGCACCGCGCGGATGCGATCGTCGGGGTACTCGACTTTTTCCTCGCCGCTGCGACGACGCAGATACGGGTGGACCATGTCCCCTTGGATCGGTCCCGGACGAACGATCGCAACCTCGATCACCAGATCGTAAAAGCAGCGCGGCTTGAGTCGCGGCAGCATCGACATCTGTGCGCGACTCTCGATCTGGAAGACGCCCATCGTGTCTGAGCGGCCGATCATCTCGAACACGCGGTGGTCGTAAGCCGGGATGTTCGCCAGTGAAAGCTCGCGGCCATGATGTCGATGCACCAGCTCGAAGCATTTGCGAATCGCGGTCAACATGCCCAGCGCCAGCACATCGACTTTCAGGATGCCGAGCGCATCGAGGTCATCTTTGTCCCATTCGATGACCGTGCGGCCGGGCATGGCGGCGTTCTCGATCGGGACCAGTTCGCACAGCAGGCCATTCGTCAGCACCATTCCGCCGACGTGCTGCGACAGGTGACGCGGGAAATCCAAGACCTCTTCGACCAGTTTGATGAGTTGCTGGCCAAGCCGCGACTCCAGCGGAAATCCGACCTCGCGAAAACGGGCTTCCAGTTTGTCGCGATCGTGCAAATGATCGACTTGCTTGGCGAGCACATCCACGCGATCCAGCGACAAGCCAAGGGCCTTGCCGACGTCGCGCACCGCCGAGCGAGGCCGATAGCTGATGACCTCGGCGGTCATCCCCGCTCGTTCGCGGCCGTATTTTTCGTAGAGGTACTGGATGACTTCTTCGCGCCGCTCGTGCTCGAAATCGACGTCGATGTCGGGAGCCTCCCCGCGCTCGCGGCTGATAAACCGCTCGAACAGCACGTCGATTCGATCGGGATCGACCGACGTTACCCCCAGACAAAAACAGACCGCCGAGTTTGCCGCCGAACCGCGTCCCTGGCACAAGATGTCCCGCTCGCGTGCGAAGCGAACGAGATCCCACACGGTCAGAAAGTACGCTGCGTATTTCAGCTCATCGATCAATTTCAGTTCGTGTTCGATGAGCCTCTGCACTTTGTCCGGCACGCCGCGCGGATAGCGGTCTTTGGCTCCGCGCCACGTCAGATTGATGAGATGCTGAATTGGAGTCAGCCCGCGCGGACACAATTCCTCCGGGTACTCGTACCGCAATTCGTCGAGCGAGAACTGGCAGCGAGCAGCTACGTCGATTGTCCGAGCCACTGCATCAGGACACTCGGCGAAGAGCGTGGCCATCTCCGCGGCCGACTTGAGATGCCGCTCGGCATTCGGGAATCGTCGCTCGCCCAGTTCCGCGACCGTGCAGCCGTGCTGGATCGCCGTCAGCACTTCTTGAAGTGGCTGCCGCTCGCGCACGTGACAATACACGTCGTTTGCCGCAATGAGCGGCAAACCGGCGTCCCGCGCGAGCCGCATCGCGCCCTGCAACCGCTGTCGGTCCTCAGGCCCGCGATGCAGTTCTGTGATCGCGTACGTTCGGTCGCCGAAGGCCGCTGAAAGAGTTGAGAGCTGAGAGTTGAGGGTTGAGGGTGAACCACAGTGGACTTTCAAACTCTCGACCCTCATCCCGCGACTCAACACGACTCCCGCCAGCAGTCCTGCGGCGTGCTCGGCAATGTCGGCGAACATCAGCCGACACTCCCCCTTCGGAGCATTCCGTCGGCCGCGAGTGATCAGCTGGCAGAGGTTCGCGTAGCCAGCGCGATGCATCGACCACAACACGATCGGCGGCGCATCCAGCGGCGCGATCTCTGCGCCGATCAGCAGCTTGAGTTTCGATTCCTTCGCGGCGACGTGAGCTCGCACGACCCCTGCAAGACTGTTGCGATCCGTGATCGCCAGCGCGGACAGTCCCAGAGCGGCGGCTCGCGCGACCAGTTCGTCCGGGTGCGACGCCCCTTCGAGAAACGAGAAATTGGAACGGCAATGCAGTTCGGCGTAGGCAAGGGGCGAGTCAGCATCACCGCACTTTGCCAGCGGCTCACGGTCGCCCGAGATATTGTGGCTCGGTCGATTCCGGTGTTGCTGCGAATCGCCCAGGACAAAAGGACCTGGGCTACACGTTGGTTGGCGTTTGCTGGGAGGTTGTTCGGGCATGATCAGTCGAAAGCTCCGTGCAGGAACCAGGCGGCTTGATCGAAGCAGCGGAACAGCCAGAAGTGCTGGCCGGTTTGCGTCTCGACGCGGAAGTAGTCGCGACAGATAGATTGTTCGCGCCACCAGCCGGTTTCGATGCGCTCGGGGCCCCAACTGCGGATGACACGGTGTTCGCGATGGTCCCAGCGAAAGTTCATCGGTGCCCCTTCCGGCCCGGCGTCCGTCGCCTCAATCCGCTGCGGCGGCGCGAACAGCCGCAGCGGACGGATGGGACGAAGTTCTTTGGAGTGCGGTGTGTCAGCACCGCTTTGGATTGTTGGTCGCCTTGGGATCTGGACGGAAGCAATTGAAATCGGTGCTGACACACGGCACTCCCGAGCAACCGAATCGTGCGTGACCGACAACTCGGGTTGAGGGTCCGGCAGCGGCATTGCGCGGACGACGGCGCTCGCACCCAGTCGATTACTCAGGCGATCCAGCAGCGAGCTGACTTCGCGATGTGTGTCGGTGTTGGTCTCGAAGCCGAACAGGTCGCGCTGACGTGTCGCGAGCGAGGCGATGCTGGTCGCTTCCAATCGGACGAACGAAATCCCTTCGGGCAGATCGGTTCGATCAATTTGCAGGCCGAGCAATTCCAGCAAGTGCTTCGCGACATCGCAGGGGCTGACGAGATTCAGAACGAACTCGATGGGTCGCGCGGCGGTCCCTTTGATCTGGCAGAACAGTTGCCGTGCTCCTTCGCGCCGCGGCTTGAGCCGGCCGAGCAACTCGTCGAGCAACTGGCCGACGACGAACTTCAGCGACTCGCGATCGGTGAGCGGCTCGTCCGTGACCCACGTCGTCGCGACTGGTTCAAGCGGCCGTTCTGGAACGAGCAACTCGGGGGCGTCGCCGAAAGCTTGATCGAGCCGCTTGAGCAACTCGGCTCCGAATCGCGACGGCAACGTCTCACGCGGCAAGGCTCGCAACTGGCCGATGCGACGCAGTCCCAATTCGTGCAACGTCTCGATGATTTTTGGTGGTAATCGCAAAGCTGTGACTGGCAGCGGCGCGAGCGTTTCGTAGCTCAGGCCCTTGTGGCCTGACCGATTCAAATCCCCTTGGCAATTGACCGACCTACAAGGGGTCGGGCTACGGTGATGCGCCATGGCCCATGCGGCTCCGATGGTCGGTGCGAGCGCGGCGCGCACTTGAAAGTCGCGCTGCTGGAAATCGTTGGTGATCGTGTTGACCAAGTTGTGCTCACTGCCGAACAAGTGCTCGCAGCCGGTCACGTCGAGCAGCACGCACTCCGGCGACTCCGCTTCTTCGATGCCGAACAGTGGCGAGAACGCATTGCACGATCGAGCCAGCTCGCGCAGTGCGGCGACATCGGCGGCGGGATCATGCCGTTCGATGTGCGCGGCGATGCCGGGCTGTCCGGCGAGCAACGCTTCCGCTTCGGCCAGCGGCATGCCGATCGTAAGGCCGACCGTTGCGTCGGTGGCGGTGACGCGCGGGCCGCGGTTTCCGGTGTTCGAGAACAACACGACCGGCCGGTCTCGCAATTCCGGCCGCTCATGCCGCAGGCGTTGCAGAGGCCAGTTCGGCAGCCACACACAAACCATCCGAGCCATTGCTGAGTTCCACGACGATCGACCTTTGAGCGAACTGCCTCCGAGCACGCAACAATTCCACGCGCCACCGCCGCGACACGGCCGCATCCGACGTGTTCGGCAACGGCTGGACGAGAAACCGGTACTCCGCGAATGACGGCTGACGGCGAGCCATCGCCGGTCGTAGCAGGATGCCGAGTCCGCCGCCGGTCTCCGCCGCCAACTGCAGTCTCCGACAGGCCTGTGACGAGAGTTTGTCAACATCGCACACGACCGCTCCGATGCCGCGCGTCCGCAACGTCTGCTCCAGCGACCACAATGCATCGAGCGGTTGCTCCGGGCGAATGAACACGGTCTTGTTCAAGTCCACCGCGAAGGACATCGCGGCCGGAGCGTGCCACTCGCGCTGGCTGTCGATCATCACCAGCAGATTGTCGCGCCAGGCCGCTCGACTGGCCCACAGCGCGAGACTGGTCGAACCCGCGCCGCGTCCCTCCGCCAGCCACTCGACCAGACATCCGCGCGGCCAACCGGCGTCGCCGAGCAACCGTTCCAAGCCCGGCAAGCCGTTGAGCGCGAGATCGGTTTGCGGCGCGGCGCGCTGGCTGGTCCGCTCGATCGTGCGGATTCGCTGAGATAACTCGGCGATGATTTGGCGAGTCGCCATCGTTCACAGTCTCCGGATCAATCCCACGAGCACGCCGCGAATCGTCACGTCCGCCGACACGCGAATCGGTTTCATCCGCTTGTTCTCCGGCTTGAGCAGCACATGATCCTTGCGCTGAAAGAACCGCTTGAGAGTCGCCTCGCCATCGACCTCGGCCGCGACGATCTCGCCGTCCGCGCAAGTTTCCTGCAGACGGATCACGGCGATGTCGCCATCCAGAATATGCGCGTCGATCATCGAGTTTCCCCTTACCCGCAGGCCACGATGCGTGTCCGGGTCGTACTCCTCGCCTAGATCAAAGAGTTCCTGGTCCTCGATCGCTTCGGCCAACGCCCCGGCCGCAATGCGTCCCATCAGCAGCAGTCCGCGCTGCGGTGCAGCCCGAGCCGTCAGTCGGATGTTCCGGGCCTGCAGTGCCTCACGCCGGATCAACCCTTGCTGCTCCAGCCGGTCGAGAATTCGTTGCACGCTGAGCGTCGCCTTGTGCCCGACATGCGCCGCGATCTCACGCAGCGTCGGTGACGGTCGCCCCTGCAAATGCTGCTGTTGCAGAAACCTCAGGACTTCATCTTCGCTCAGGGGGTTGGTGGTTTGCATCCGACTCGCTCCTGTCTGTGTGTCGGCCAAGCCTAGCAGATCTGTTGAGGATTTTGAATTCAAATGAATACAAAATGAGCCGAGCGGGAAAAGTGCCGTCTTGCCCCCCATGTACCTTTCAGAGCTCGACGAAACGGCCGGCCCAGGCAAATTTTGCCGGAGCTCCCACGTCCCACCGCTCGGCGACTGTGAAGCCGTAACGGTTGTGCCGGTTCGTCGGCTGCGCATTGTTAATTTCCGTCATTGGCGACCGAGGATATTTTTCCGGACTCATCCGCGTTCGCGATAAGTCAGGCATCTTGAACGCCGATTGCGACCACTTGGCGATTCACGACAACTTTGATTCAAACTGCGAAGGGCTTCGCCGCAAGCAGTATTTGGAGCGAAAGGACTCGCGGCATGATCAACCTGCGCAAGCATCTGGCGTGGATGTGTTCAGTAGGCTTGTGGTGCGGCACGTCGGTCTACGGAGCGGAGCCAACGGCTCCTGCCAATACTGCGGGACAAGAACCAGCACGATTGCGAGGTGCGTCGGAAGCTCCGGTTTTGGGAATTCGCCCGGTCGAGCCAGCCGACTATTGGCAGCGATTGGAGCGTGCCGAAGCACAGATCGCCGAGTTGCAGACCCAGAATCAAGCGCTGCGTGAATCGTCGTCTCCGATTCAACAAACCAGTTTCAATCCGTTGCACATGGCTCCGCTGTTCTTCGCTCACGATCCGGAAATCGGCATCATCCGCGAGCAGACCAGTTCGACATCATCCTTGATGGAAGCACCTAAAGACCCATCGAAGCCGGAGGCTCCTAAGCCCAAGAAGTGGTACGACAAGCTGAGCATTCGCGGCTACGCCCAGTTCCGCCTGAACGAAGAGACGCACCGCGAGCCAGGCTCGGCGACGTTGCAGTACGTCGGCGACCGTTCTCTCGCCGACAACCAGAGCTTCTTGATCCGCCGGGCGCGCGTGATCATTTCGGGTGACGTTCACGAGCGGTTGTACGTCTACTTGCAGCCCGACTTCGCGTCGTCCCCCGGCTCGTCGGCCGATCCCAACAACCAGTTCGCTCAGATGCGCGACTGGTACGGGGACTTCTACTTCGACGATGAAAAAGAACTCCGCATGAGAATCGGCCAGTCGAAGATTCCCTACGGCTGGGAAAACATGCAGTCCAGCTCGAACCGACTGCCACTGGACCGAGCAGATGCTCTCAACAGTGCCGTCCGCAACGAACGCGACTTGGGCGTGTACCTGTTTTACACGCCGACCTGGGCTCAGGATTTCTTTAAGGATGTACTGGAAAAAGGACTGAAAGGCTCCGGCAACTATGGCTTGCTGAGTGCTGGTGTCTACAACGGACAAGGAGGCTCGTTCAACGAGATCAACGACACGCTGCACACGTTCGCTCGACTGGCGTTGCCGATCACGTTCTGCAACGGCCAGCACATGGAGCTTGGCATCCAAGGCTATACCGGCCAGTACGCCGTGATCGGCTCGGTAATCGACCCTGACGGAGCGGGTGCGATAGCACCGTTGACTCCCGACGGAACGGTGTCGTCATCTGGCGCTGGTTCCGGTGCGAATGCACTTGCTGATCGTCGAGGTCATACCGATAAGCGACTGGCTGGCACGTTTGTCTGGTATCCCCAACCGTTTGGTTTTCAAACCGAATGGACCGTCGGTGAAGGGCCGGGGCTGTCTCTGGACGGCGCCGCGACGCGAGTCGAACGCCAATCGCTGTACGGCGGGTACGCGATGGCCATCTACAAGTACGACAGTGAGAACTGGGGTACGTTTCTCCCTTTTGCCAGGTACTCGTACTACAAGGGTGGCTACAAGTCGGAGAGCAACGCTCCGGTCGTGAACATCGACGAATGGGAAATTGGCACAGAGTGGCAGATCAATCCATCGGCCGAGCTGACGATGTCCTACCTCATCACCGATCGGACCAACACGACAGCGAACAGCCAGGCGGGATCGACCTCGTATAGCCAGTACGATGGTGAGGCGCTGCGGCTGCAGTTCCAAATCAACTACTGATCGAGCTGAGTCGGAAAACAAAACGGCGAGCGGATCGGACATTCAAACCGCTCGCCGTTTCTTTGTTCTCGAAGTGAATTACTCGCCGCCACCAGCGGCGGCGGTCGTCGCTGACTCGCCGGAATTTCTCTTCGCGACCGCTTCGACCTCGCGGAAGGCTCGCTGAGCGTTTCCGCCGAGCACCTTCTGAACTTGCTCGCGTGAGTAGCCGCGATTGAGCATCTCTTGAGTGAGATGCGGGAAGCAGGACACGTCTTCCAGATTCTGCGGCAGGCTCACGACACCATCGAAGTTCGAGCCAAGGCCCACGTGGTCAAAGCCCGCCACTTTTCCGATGTAGTCGATGTGATCGACGACATCCTTTACGCCGGTTGTTGGCAGCGGATGTTCCTTCAGCCACGCCACAATTGCGATTTGAAATTGTTCGTCCGTCTTGAATGATTTCCTAAGATCGGCAGCGGCTTTCGTTCGTTTCTCGTAGGCCTTGACGGTCTCGGTTGTGAGGAAACCCGAATAGAAGTTGACCATCACGACTCCGCCATTCTTTGCGACCGCCTTCAAAACGTCGTCGGAAACATTGCGCGGGTGCGGAGCCAGCTGATGTGCTCCGGTGTGCGAAAAGATCACAGGAGCGGTGCTGAGCGATAGAGTGTCCAGCGCGGTTTCTTCCGAGGCATGTGACAGGTCGATGACCATACCCAGCCGATTCATCTCGGTCACGACCTGCTCGCCGAATTTCGCAAGCCCCTTGTGCTTGGGTTTGTCGAGCGCGGCGTCGGCCCATTCGGTGGTGTCGTCGTGAGTCAGCGCCAGGCAGCGTGCTCCGGCTTTGAAGTATGTCTGCAGCACCACCAGCGAATTCTCGATCGCGTTGCCCCCTTCGACGGCAATCAGCGCGGCGACCTTGTCGGCCTTGTGGATGCGGTCAAGATCCGCCGTCGAACCGGCCCACTCCATCGCGTCCGAATGACGTTTCACGAGCCGAACGACCTGATCGATTTGCTCCAGCGTTTCGCGTACGGCCGTTCCCTTTTTCACGCTGTCGGCGGAAACGAATGTCGCAAAGAACTCGGCCCCGACGCCCCCGCGACGCAAACGCGGGATATCGGTGTGCAACTTCGACTGCGGTGTATTCAGATCAACCGAGTCCGCCGTCAAGTCCGGTCGCTTACGAAGCTGCATCGCCAGGTTGTTGTGTCCATCGAACACGAACGACTGACGGTGCAGCGTCAATGCCTCGTCCGTCATCCGAGTTGGCTCAGCGGCAATACCGATGACGCTGCTCAAAACAATGCCGCTCAGCAGTGCGAGCGGAGAAGAATGTCGCACCAATTCGCCGAGACACCGAACCATCACAACTCCCCTGTTTTGTCGCGGAAGGCCGACCTTCCCGTCGTTACACGCAACGCCTCTGAACGAAGTCCAGTCTTCACTGGCTGAGATTTTGAGGGCAATTGTTAGTTTTCCGTGAAGGGCCTGTGAGGTCTTCGCGTAGGCCGTGAACGACTGTGACAGCGGCTGTTGCGGACGCGGAAGGCAGCCGGAACGGCTGTTAAACCTTGCCGGTTATGACGATCGGGAGGGGACAGAAATCTTAAAATCGCTTCATTCGGCTGAGTTCCGTTCGTCAGAACAACCGGCACATCCGATTCTTTGGGAAGATTCGACGTCCTATTTCGAGTCGAGGAATCTGAGAATGAGCAACCTGAAGCGAATCCTGGCCGGTGTGTGCTGGGCGATTTTGTTGAGCAATCCGTTGCTGAGCTCGGAGCCGACAATTTCACTCACTCCCCCAAGCCATGCCGAAGTCAGGGGCTTCACAGAACGCATGGACCAATTGCAGCAACGGCTCGATCGGCTCGAAGCCGAAAATGGGCAACTCAAGCAGTCGCTGTTTGAATCGCAGACTCGCTTGAATCACGAAGTCACTCCGGCCAATGCCGAGATGTGGACCGCCGACACTGCTTGTCCCCCTGAGTGCCAATGTCCGAACTGTGCTCCAGCGCAAGACGGCAAGGGGGACTGGAAAACCGGCTGGAATCACGGAATCGAGTGGGTCTCGCCCGACAAGGCTTTCAAGGTTCACATCGGTGGCCGGACGCAGTTCGATTCGGTTTGGTACCAAGCGGAGGCAGGGGCATTGAGTGGTGCCAGTGGTTCAGGGAGTCAGGACGGCGTCGGTTTTCGTCGAGCACGTCTGCGAGCTGACGGCACGATGTACGAGTCCATCGAATACGTCGTGGAATTTGACTTTGTGAACACTGTCAACGCGAACCAAGGTCTGGCCATTGATCCGGGTGCAGGTGTGTCCGCTCCGACGAACGAGAACTCCGTCATCAACGTGACCGCGCCGACCGATTTGTGGTTCCGATTCAAAGACATTCCGATCGTCGGCAACATCCAAGTCGGAAACATCAAAGAACCGATCGGTTTCGAGCATCTCACCAGTAGCCGCTATCTGAACTTCTTGGAACGATCCTTCAACCAGGACCTGTTTACCGGTGCCTTCAACAACGGCTTCACGCCGGGCATCTTGGCTCATAACACCTATGCTGAACAACGTGGCACTTGGGCCATTGGTTTGTTCAGAAACACGGCCAATATCTTTGCCTTTGACGTAGGTGATGGTGAAGGGGCCGTCACCGGTCGCGTGACGTACCTGCCGTTGCTCGACGAGGAATGTCATCAGTTGATTCACATCGGCCTCTCAGGCAGTTCGCGAGACCCGGATCAAAATCGCGTGCGTTACCGAACACGCGACATGCGACAGGGGGGCAACGGTTCGCTGGCGACGGTTTTCGCCGACACGGGATTCTTCGCCGCGAGCCAGGCGTACTTCGCCGGTGCGGAATTGGTCGGAGTCAACGGGCCGTTGTCGTTCCAGGCCGAATGGATCGGCTCTTGGAACCCGAATGCAGTTTCGCAATCGGGGACGGCGTCTGCGGCAACTGGAACTCCGCTCGGCACTGTTTACGTCCAGAACTTTTACACCGAGGTTCACTACTTCCTGACCGGTGAGACACGCGAGTACGAGAAGAAGAGCGGTGCGTTTGGTCGAGTGATTCCGCTGCGGAATGCACGCTGGAAAGGTGGCTGTTTCGAGCCGGGAGCTTGGCAAGTCGCTTTCCGCTATGACCATGCCGACCTCAATGATCATGGTGTCTTTGGTGGAACGCTCAACAGTTACACGTTCGGAGTGAATTGGTTCCTCAACCCGAACATGAAGGTGCAGGCCAACTACGCCCTGACCGAACGCGATCGAGCCTCGAACCAGACGCTGCCGATTGGAACGCCGGCCGCCGACGGCCTAATCCACGGCTTTGGCCTGCGAGTGGCTCACGATTTCTAAACCGGATTCGCGATGTTGGTTTGCCACCAGTTTGGTCACCGCTGCGTCTGAATGGTCTGCACCGGTGATGTCGCTGAGTCAACAGATTCAGCGACTCACTTCTTCCGCTCGCGAAGGATATTGTCGACTTGCTGCATGAAATCGCGGACGTCTTGGAACTCGCGATAGACCGATGCGAACCTCACGAAAGCGACGTGATCCAACGCTCGCAGGCGGTTGAAGACTTTCTCGCCGATGTAGCGGGAGGGGACTTCGCGCTCAAAGTTATCGTTCACGTCGGATTCGACATCGCGGACCAGTTCGTCAATCTGCTCGGCGCTGATCGGTCGCTTGTAGCAGGCTTTTTCCAGACCGCGACGGAGTTTTTCGCGGTCATAGGGGACTCGCGAACCGTCTTTTTTAATGACTTTCATGGACGATTCTTCGACCCTTTCGTGGGTCGTGAATCGGCGGCGGCACTTGAGACACTCGCGGCGGCGGCGAATCACAAAGGAATCGCTCATCCGTGTGTCGATGACCTTGGTTTCATCGTGCCGACAAAAGACGCACATCATGGGAGTGACTCCATTCCCCAACCTACTGACCAGTCAAGGCGTTCTGGTTGCAATGCCCCGGCGCGCCTTCTAAACTCCCGCCCGCTTTCGGCTGGCCGATTTCGGTTTATACGTCCTGCCGGAGTGGCTGACAAATCAGCTCGAATTGAATTGCGGAAAGATCCAAGGAGTTGCGACGTGGCGATGCACAAGAGTTTGCGGCGAAAAAGCAGTATGGCTCGCCGCCGGAGTGTTCTCTCTCGTGAAGAGCGAATTCTTCAGATGAAAATGGACGAAAAGTGGATCGACGGTCGTAGCCCCTTCGGCCTGCCGAAAACTCGGGTCGCCGTTCAGACCGTCGGCCGGAAGAAGAAGAAGGAAAAGAAGGAAGAAGAAGGAGAAGGAGCTGCTGCTGCTGCCGCTCCGGCCGCAGGAGCAAAGGGTGCTCCGGCTGCCAAGGCCGCGCCAGCCGCCAAGGCGGCTCCAGGAAAGAAGTAGTAGTTGGCTTCTTATCAAATCGGATGACGCCCGTGCCCTTTGGTGCGGGCGTTTGTTTTGTCGGACGGATTCTGGTCGCCCTGGGTCGATGCCTCATGCACGCTACGGCGGAACAACACGAATCCACTTCTCTGCGGCTTCGATTGAAGGATCGGCTGCGAGATTTCGCCGGCTCTTTCTTTCGAACGCGAGTCCGCCGCGAGTCGCGGAGATTTCACCTTGCGACGCAGGATTGCCAGCAGTCTCAACGGGAGGTGCTGAGGCGACTACTGGCTTTGAATGCTGAAAGCCGATTCAGCCACGAGCACGGGCTGATGGCGACGCTCACTCCCCAGGAATTTCGGTCGCGGCTGCCGATCAATGACTTTGAATACTTCCGGCCGTACATCGAACGGTTGAAGGTCGGTGACACTCAGGCATTGCTTGGTCCCGAGAACAAACTGTTGATGTTCACGCTCAGCAGTGGAACAACCGCAGAATCGAAATTCATTCCGGTCACCAAGCAGTTTCTCAACGACTATCGTCGCGGCTGGCAGATCTGGGCCGTGCATGCCTACGACCATCGCCCGGGCATGAATCACAAAAACATCCTGCAAGTCACCAGTGACTACAACCGCTTTCGGACTCCGGCTGGAACCCCCTGCGGCAACATCAGCGGATTGGCAGTCGCCATGCAGGGGCCGGTCGTGCGGCTGATGTACACCATTCCGTTTATCGTTTCGAAAATCGAAAACTCGCTGTCCCGATATTACATGATTCTGCGGCTCGCCCTGGCGGACGACAACATCGGGATCATCACCACGGCGAATCCCAGCACAGTCCTGCAACTCGCGACGCTGGCGAATGCCGAAAAGGAGTCGTTGATCCGAGATATCGCCGATGGCACACTGTCGGAAAGATTTGCGATCGATCCGAAACTACGGCAGGCCCTCCATCGGCGATTGTCGCGCCGCCGACCACAGCGTGCACGCCGACTCGAGGCGATCGTTTCCCAATCTGGCGGGTTGCGATTGAACGAAGTGTGGCCTCGGTTCGAACAACTCGCGGTTTGGATGGGAGGCAGCTGCGGCGCCTATTTACCGTCACTGCGCCAGCATTTTGGAGGCCAAATCCCAATCCGCGACCATGGTCTACATGCCAGCGAAGGCCGGATGACGATTCCGTTTGACGAGGAATCAGCCGATGGAGTTCTCGAAGTCAATTCGCACTATTTCGAGTTTATTCCCGAATCCGAGCATGGCTCGCCGAACCCGACAATCCTGGAAGCTCATGAGTTATCTCCGGATCACAACTACTACATTTTGCTGACGACTTCGTCCGGTTTTTATCGCTACGACATCTGCGACGTCGTGCGTTGCACTGGCTTCGTTGGAACGACTCCGGTTTTGCGGTTCCTCCACAAAGGGGCGCACATCTCCAACCTCACCGGAGAGAAGATTTCGGAATCACAGGCCGTTGACGCAGTGCGGCATGCGCTGGACATGCACCAACATCGAGTCAACTTCTTCACGTTGACCCCAGTTTGGGGTGAGCCTCCGTATTATCAGCTGCTACTCGAAGCGGGTGATGTTCCGACGACTGAAGTGGCGGAGCGTCTGGCCGACGCGACCGATGCCAAACTGCGAGAAATCAATTGCGAATACCAAGAGAAACGGGCCACCGGTCGATTGGGCCCGCTGCGAGTCACGCGACTGCAACCGGGAAGTTGGCGACGATTCGTCGAGCAGCGGCAAGGGCGACTCGGCGGCAGTGTTGAGCAGTACAAACATCCCTGTCTCATGCCAGATCTTGAAGCAGTCGCCCGATCGTTTGCTGGCCAGACGTTACCTTAGAATTTGCCTGACAATTCCATTGCTGGTTCGCCAAGTCCAATGTGACTCGGCTTTTGAACTTTGCGGGAATTCAACCTGTGGCGATTGAAAAGTCAATCACACGTTCTATCGTGATGCCTTCTCAGAAGTCATTCGACGCTCAGAGTTCACAGGCTGCTTTTCCAATTCCCTTCAGCAACTACGCGGGCCAACGCGCAGGTCGGTTCTTTTTTCCCCTTTCACCAAGGAGACCGTCATGTCCACCGCTCCCGAAATGGAACAGCTCACCGCTCGGCTGGATGAGTTACAACGTCGTACGGCAGGACTGACTGCCGCCCTCGCTGGCTCACGCAACTCGCGACGAATGATCATGCTCGCATTCGTCGCCTTCGTGTTTGTCGCCTTGATGGGCTTCTATTCGCTCGCCAACCGAATTCAGAGCGCGGAGTACCAACAGCGGTTGGTCGCGGAACTGCAAAAGTCGGTCGCCAGTAATCAAGACACTTTCGCGAGCGAAGCGCAGAAGCTCGTGGAAGGTGCAGCGCCCGTCATTCAAACGGCATTTTCTGATCAGGCCTCGAAAGACATGCCGCTGTTCATGCAAGTCATCGACGCGCAAAGAACAGAAATGGTCAATTCGCTCGTCGAGCAAATGACCAAAAAGCTTGAAGGACACCATCACGATTTGGTGCGTCGCCACGAAAAGCTCTTTCAACAGGAATTCCCGACAGTCCAGAACGCAGAGGTTCGCGAGCGCATGGTCGGCAACATCTGCCTGGCCTTTGATCGTCTGGTGAAGAAGTACTACGTCGATGAATTCATCAGAGAATTAAAGTCGATGGAAACGGCTTGGGAAGAGTTCCCTCTGGCCGATCAACCGGCCGAAGGAGAAGCATCTCTCGAAGAACAGTTGAAGGGATCATTGATGGACTTGTTTGCGATCACGGTATCGCGCAGTCGCAATGCCCCCGTTCCCGGCAATTGATTGTTCCTTGTTTGTTCTTCGGTTTGATTTTTTCCGCCGACTGAAAGGCTTCAACCATGAGTACTCCCAATATGCCCGCAGCGACGTTTTCCGACCGCATGACTCAACTGACCCAACAGATTTCCCGCCATGAATCGGCCATCAGCCGCTCGTCACGAATGACGAACATTATCGGCGCGATCGCGCTCGTCGCGCTCTCTGCTTATTTTTACTTTGGCTACACGATGATTTCCGGCTTGCTGGAACCTGACCGTCTGGTTCCGTACGGAGCCAGCATGCTGGAATCCCGCTTGCCGGAGGCTCGCAAAGCGTTGGTCAAGCAGATCGCCGACTCCGCTCCCTCCTGGGCCAAGGAATTGAGCGTACAAGCTCGCAAAGAAATTCCCGGTTTGCGCACCAAGCTGGAAACCTATGTCTTGTCGAACACCGACGAAATCATGAACAAGGTGTCCACCCTGACCGAAGACCAATTCCGCAAGGCTCTCCAGGAAAATCGGGAAATCGTGGAAAGCGGATTCAAGGAACTCTCCAGCAACGACAAACTTTCCGAAGAGACCTTGAACGCCCTGGTCAGTGCGCTGGAGCAAGAATTGAAGTCCGACTTGAAGTCACAAGCCAAAGATCTGCTGGAGACATTGCAGTACCTCTCGGAACGAGTCCAACGCTTGTCGGCCGGCAAAAGTCTTGATGAGCAAGAGCGCTACATGCGTCAGATTCTGATGATCGCGCGGCGCATGCGCGACACGACGGCCGACGACACGCCGATCAAGTCGCCGGAGGTGAAGAGCGCCGAACCCGTCTCAGAACAGGGAGACTCCGCCAAGCCCAATGCGAATTCCACCGAGGATGTAAAACCATCCACGAAAGAAGAACCGCCCGAATCCAAAACCGGTGACGCCGCCAAGTAGCGACACATCGATTCACTTTGTGGACGAACGCCGTTCGGCCGCATAGTGGTGGGAATCAATGTCCCAGTTCATCCGCGAGTTTGTCAGCATCGTAAATCTTCCGCATCGCCTCCAGCATCCCGGCCGAGTGGACTGAGATCGACCGGCCACCGACGTCTGAGGAATGTCGGAACTCGTTGGCGAGCGCGGGTATATTGGAATCGAAAATCAGCCCAACGACCTCGCCAGCGCGATTCACGACGGGACTGCCGCTGTTTCCGCCGACTCCATCTGCGGTGCCGGCGAAGTTCAACGGCGTCGCGAGGTCGAGTTTCGATTTGTGATCGTGCCACGAGCGTGGCAGCTTCCACGGCTCTTGACCGCCGTGAGCCGCTTCGTGCTCGAAGGCTTCGGCGATCGTTGTCCATGCGGGGATCTTCGTGTCGGCATCGTCGACCCCCTTCACCGTTCCGAACGCCAGCCGCAGCGTGAATGTCGCGTCGGGATAGACCGACGTGCCGAACTTCGCGAACCGCAACTTGGCGATCTCGCCATACGCCTGCCGCTCCGGTTCCTCCACCGACGTTTCGAGCTCTTTGCGAATCACTCGCGCCCGCTCGTCGATGTCACGAGCCAGCATGATCATCGAGTCGGTCGAAGACTCGATCGCTTTCCAACCAGCGGCCGCGATTCGTTTCCGTTCCTCGACGTCCTTGAGCTTCGTGCCGTTGACCAGTTCCACCGCTCGTGCGACCGGCCCTTTTCCGGCAAGTGCTTTTTGCAAAACGTCCGGCTCGTGCTGGAGTTCTTCCAGCAACATTGATAGCGAATCCGTCAGCTTGGCCCGTTCGAGGTCTTCGTAAATTGGAGCGGGCGAAAAAACTCGTCGCTTGAGCGATTCGCGTCCAGAGTCACGGTACTCAGCCAATCGTTTTTCATTGGGTTTGTTGTCCTCGGCGGCCATGCGCACCAGCGATCGCGCGATGGCAAACAGCTCCGAGTAAAATCCCGCTCCCATTTCGAGCAGCATGTGCCGTTTGAAAAGGTGCGCGTGATGCTGGTTGGCAGCTGCGATACGCTCCCAAGGATCGTAGGCGAGAGCTTCGCGCGGCGAATCGGTACGACGAAAACGTAGTTCCGTTTCTGCCGACTTCTTGGCATCGAACAATCGCGGGTCGTGCAGCGACTGCATTTGGCCGACAGATCGCTTGCGGCTGTTCTGCACGCCGAACAGATCTTTCTTGGCTCGCCGAGCGAACTCTTCGCCGTCGGCTGCAAACTGTTGCAGCGTGATCTCGCGACGACGCAGCAGATTCACCATCGCTGGGAATCGAACATCGCGCTGAAAATGTAACGCATCGACCGTCAACAACCGGCTGGTCCGAGCCGGGTGACCGGAGACGAAAATGAGTTCGCCATCCGCTGCGCCTTTGGAGGACCATCTCAGGAAATGCTCGATCTTTGCCGGCTGTCCATTTTCGTAGACGCGGAAGAGGGCCATGTCCAGATCGTGTCGCGGGTACTCAAAGTTGTCGGCGTCGCCGCCGAAGAACGCGATCGAGAACTCTGGCGCGAATGCCAGCCGCACGTCGGTGTATTTCTTGTAGCGATAGAGGTGATACGCCCCACCCTGATAAAGCGTGATGACGTCGCTGCGGAGTTTCGTTTGCTCAGTCGATTCTTTCTCGATCCGAGAGACCTCCGCCTGCCGCGCCGCTTGCGCCTTGTCCGCTGGTTCCGCCGCGACCGCTTTGTTGACGCGATCGGTCACATCCACGATCTCGACAAGCTGATTGAGTTCCAAGTCGGGCGCGGGAACTTCATCGGCCAGCGTCTTGGCGAGGAAACCGTCGCGATAGTAGTTACGCTCAGCCGTCGAGATTTTCGCGAGCGTATCGGCCGCGACGTGGTGATTGGTCAAGACAAGCCCGGTGCTCGACACGAACGAACCGGATCCGCCGGAATTGAATCGCACCGAAGATCGCATCAAGTGTTCCGCCCAACCAGGCGGAGGCTCGAAGCCGTATCGATCTTTCAAAAGCTTCGTCGGAAGTTGGTTGTAAACCCACATCCCTTCGTCGGCGGACGCGAGACCAACGGCCAGTGCGACCATCAGCAAACAACTGCATCCCAAACGTCGTGGCATGTGTCGCATCGGTGAAAATCCTTGTCGATCAGCAGAGAGTCAACGAAAAAGGGCAGGCGGATCGCCTGCCCCAGGAGATTACAAATTGACCTACCCACCGTCGATCGAATCGGTAATGGCGTTCTTCGGGCTGGGAGGCAGATTGAGCACGTCGGACGGAAAGAGATCCACGAGGAAGTCCACGACGTCTCGCACCGAAAGGACTCCGACGGGCTTGGCTCCATCCACGATCGGGATGTGTCGGTAGCCGCCAACGCTCATCTTATTGAGCGCGAAGGCGATGCTGTCCTCGGGTTCCAACGTTTCGGGATTGGGAGTCATCACCGATTCGACAGGGACGGTGTGACTGTCAGCGCGGAAGAAATCTTTGGTCAACACGTCACGCTCGGTGAAAATGCCGATCAATTTGCCATCTTTCTCCACGAGGACGCAGCCCGTGTGGTGGTCGTTCATGTTTCTGACGGCGTCGGCCACGCTGGACGTGTAACAAACCAGAATCGGATCGCGCAGCGGAAGATCGCTGATTGGCGTTTCAAGGATCGCTTCGCGAATGCGTTGTTGATCATCATAGGCGTCGTCGAACTCACTCATGTGCATGATAGACCTCCAATTGACGAAGTGGGGATATCGACTTCAAACGCATCACAGGCAACCGAATGGTCAGCAAGGTGGCAAAAGATGTGAACCGCATTGATTTATCGCGAGGCACAGTGCCATCGCGTGTCTTGGTTGTCAAGCAGTACGAGCAGGCTGGAACGATCGCTCGTGGCCCTCGCGGACGGGCACTATCATCTCGGACAAGCCTGAAAGGGCGGCGTATTTTTCTGTCGCACTTCGAGATTCAGGTCGTTTCATGTTGGATGAACCCGCATTGAAGATTGCTCAGCAGCGGCTGCAAGCGGTGTACGATCCGCAGCAGTTTCGAGCGGCAGCACAGCAATGGGGGGAACTGCTCGCTACGCATTTGGAGCAGGTTCAGCAGCGAGACACCCGCGTGCTCAACTGGGCGGAACCGGCCGCCAACATCGCCGCAGCCGAGCGTTGGTTGGATGGCGTCTCGACCGAGACCTCCTCCTGTTTCGCCGGCATCGTTCGTCAAATGCTCGACAGCGGGCACAACTTGCACAACCCGCGATACATCGGCCATCAAGTGCCGGCTCCGGTACCGATCGCCGGGTTGTTCGATGCCGTTGGTTCTGTCACCAACCAAGTCATGGCGATCTACGAAATGGGCCCGTGGGCGACCGCTGTCGAGCGGGCGTTAGTCAATCGGCTGGGTGAACAGATCGGCTGGCAGCGTGATTCGTTTGCCGGGTTGGTGACACATGGCGGCTCGCTGGGGAATCTGACCGGCTTGCTGACCGCGCGAAACGTCGCGCTGGGTGGGTCGTGGGAAGAGGGTGTTGCCAGCGGCGGCGCGAAACCGGTCATTGTCGTACAGGGCGATGCGCACTACTCGGTCGCGCGAGCGGCGGGAGTCGTTGGGCTCGGCACGAAACAAGTCTTGCGAGCTACGCTCGATCAACGACGGAAAATGGATCCGCAAAAGCTCGACGAGCAACTGACCGAAACGATTGCGCGAGGACATCGCGTCGTCGCGGTCTCGGCCTGTGCCTGCGCGACACCAATTGGGGCATTCGATCCACTGCGTGACGTCTCCGCTGTCTGCCGCAAGCATGGTGTGTGGATGCACGTCGATGCGGCTCATGGGGGAGCGGCGTTGTTCAGCCGGCGCTATCGGCATTTGCTCGACGGAGTCGATCAAGCCGACAGCGTCGTGTGGGACGCTCACAAGATGATGTTCATGCCGGCTCTGTGCGCGTTCGTGTTCTACCGAGACAAGCGGCATCGCTTTGAGGCGTTCCGCCAGGAAGCTCCCTATTTGTTCGATCCGTCGGCTCCCGGCATGGCCGAGTACGACAGCGGGATGCTGACTCTGGAATGTACAAAACGAGCCGCCGCCTACTGTTTGTGGGGGACGTGGTCGCTGTTTGGCCAACAACTCTTTGAGGATTTGGTCGACGTGACCTTCGACCTTGGCCGAGTCTTTTACGATAAGCTGCAAGCCGCCGAAGACTTCGTCCCGTTGCATCAACCGGAATGCAACATCGTGGCGTTTCGACACGTTCCGACCGCCATGAAGGACGCTTCGCCGGAAACGCTCGGTGCGTTTCAGCGCGAACTGCGACGGCGACTCATCGAGTCGGGTCGGTTCTACATCGTGCAGACGAATTATGGAGGCGTCGGTGCGCTGCGTGTCACGATCATCAACCCGTTGACGACGCCGGATGATCTCGACGAGTTGCTTGTCACCTTGCGTGAATTGGGTGCGGAGTTGTTGAAATCGGATCATCCATGACTGTGGAAGCTGTCGCTGCATCGTCGCGTGCAAATCTCTTCCGTCGGCTTTGGCCGGTGCTGAAGTTGGTGCTGTTCGCGCTGGTGGTTGTGTTCGTGGGACAGCGAGCATGGAACTTATGGCGCGAAGGGGACGTCGGCGCAGTCACGATTCATTGGTGGTGGCTCCTGGCGGCAGGTGTGCTGTACCTCATTGGCTGGTTGCCATCAGTTTTGTTATGGCATCGGCTGATTCATGTCCTGGGTGGCACGTCCAACCGGTTCGACGTCGCCCGGGCGTACTTCGCCGGACACCTGGCGAAGTACATCCCAGGTAAGGCTTCAGTGCTCATTGTCCGCGCAGGAATGCTCGCTGACCGTGGTTGTCGGCCGAGCATCTCGGCGTTGACTTCGACATACGAAGTCCTGGTGGCGATGGGAGTCGGCTTGGCGGTCGGAATCACGATGGCGCCGGTCGTCTGGCCGAAGACGGTGATCGACCGCTTGCCGACAGCGATTCATCCCGCTTTCGGGCATCCACTGATTTTCGGCATCGGCGTAGTGGTCGTCTGCGTTGCGCTGGTACCGTTCGTGGCGCAAGTCCTTGGCCTGATCGCCCGCAAGTTGACGCCTCCAGTCACCATGTCACCCGGTCAACTTGTTGCCCCGTCAGATTCAGCCACCACCGACTCGCCACCGACTCAGATTGGCGGCAGATTCCTGCTCGGCTGGTGTTTTTTCTCAGTGACGACGTGGCTGGTTCACGGCCTGAGCTTGGGCTGCACTTTGCGAGCGGTTGGGGTTGAGGCTTCGATGTCCGATTTGCTCATCTGGACGGGTGATGTTGCATCAGCCTCCTTTCTGGGATTCGCAGCGATGTTTGCCCCCGGCGGCCTGGGAGTTCGCGAGGCCGCGTTGTTGGAGTTGCTGATGTCTCAGCCTGGAATCAACCCCGCTCAGGCGGCGGCGGCGACTATGCTGTTGCGAGCGGCATGGTTGGTGGCTGAAATTCTCGCCGCCGCCGCATTGACTTGGCGGGGCTTCCGCAAACGAACCCGAAGCGTCAGCGAGGGCGATCGCTTCAGGTGACTGTGAATTCAGAGCGACTTGAAGTGTGCTTCCTCGCTGACGCTTCGGGTTAGTCTTTCGATGCGAATATTTTTGGAGACTCACATGCCTGCCGCACTTCACGTTATCACCGACGTCGCTGGCCAAGTCTGGCACGACAATTTTGAGTTGTCGGGAACCTCATTGCCGCTCGGCGGTTCAACGAATTGGGCCGTATGTCAGCGACGATTGCGGGGCGGGTTGTCCGATGGTGTGGATGTCGTCGAGATCGACAACGGCGCGCTGAAGTTAGAAGTCCTGCCGACTCGTGGCATGGGAGTGTGGCGCGGAAACTTTCGAGGCATCCCGATCGGCTGGGAATCGCCAGTGAAAATGCCGGTGCATCCCGCCTTCGTGAATCAGACGGAACGCGGTGGTCTCGGCTGGCTGGCGGGTTTCAACGAGTTGATTTGCCGCTGCGGCCTCTCGTTCATGGGTCCCCCCGGTCGCGATGCGGATTTCGAAGGTCATCCAATCCTGGGCGAGCTAACGCTGCACGGCAAGATCGCAAACCTGCCAGCTCATCGTGTCGAAGTGAGCGTCGAGTCCGACCAACCAGGCCGCATCGCCGTGACGGGCGTCATCGACGAATGTTCCATGTTCGGACCCTGCCTGCGACTGACCTCGACCATTGAGACCACTGTTGGCTCGAATAGTTTCACGATCAGAGACGAAGTCACCAACCTCTCGGCGAAACACGCCGACTTCGAGATGCTGTACCACACGAACATCGGCCGTCCGTTCCTCGAAGCCGGCTCGCGTTTCTTGGCCGCCGTCCGCGAAGTCAGTCCCCGCGATGCTCGCGCCGCCGAGGGAGTCGACGCCTATGACAACTATACTGCTCCCGATGCCAGTTACGCCGAGCAAGCGTACTTCTTCCGCCTGATTGGTGACGCGCAACAGCGCGGTCTGGTCGTTCTGCGAAATGCGGCCGGCGATCTCGCACTGAGCCTTCGCGTGTCGCTGGCCGAGTTGCCCTGCTTCACGCTCTGGAAGAACACCGCCGCTGAAGCGGACGGCTACGTGACTGGCCTGGAACCCGGCACGAACTTCCCAAACCTGCGCAGCTTCGAGCGTGCTCACGGTCGAGTTCACTCACTCGCTCCCGGAGCCAGTCGCAGGATGTCGTTTGAGTTCGCGATTCATCCAGATAAAGCATCGGTCCAACAAGTGGCGGAGGAAGTTCAATGCTTGCAAGGAGTGACAACCGTCGCGATGTCGCGGGAACCGTTGCGAGAGTACTCTCCAGCGGGCAAGTAGCTTGGCCGACAGAGTTTGATTGAAGCCCGTGAGTTCGTTTGCCGACTCTATTGACGCGACTTGGGGGCGAACTAGAATCCCGCCCGCCTTGCCCCCCCAGATTGCTGATTCCAATCAGATTCAAGGGGCCGTAGCTCAATTGGTTAGAGCGCCGGACTGTCGATCCGGAGGTTACGGGTTCGAGTCCCGCCGGCCTCGCTTGCTAAAACAAAAAGCCCGCTGTTACCAGGTGACAGCGGGTTTTTTTGCTTCGTCTCCAAAGAGATCGGGTTAACCCACTCGTCTTTCGCCTTGGGAAGCCGTCGATCCAGAGGCTCATGCCGGTCACGCGGTCGTGCTCAGTGATTGTCAGTCGGAATCGTGGCTGGAACTCGAGCAGGCCGTCGTCGGTGTCGTCTTTCGCCAATGACGCTTTGAGTTTCTCCAAGTTGATCGGTTCTGCAGTGATGAACATCACTGTCCGCTTCTCGTCGAAAACTTTGGCTTCGTCGACGACCACGTTTGCGAGTTTGCTGGTCAGTTCTCCCATTGTCAGCTTGCCGCTGTTGGCGAGCTTGGGGCATCGGTCAGGCGTTTTGCGGGAGTCGAACCGCGGGTCAGGAGTGGGTCGTCGAAGCTGATTGAACCGATGAAGACCTTGACGAAGAACTCGTGCGTCTCTTGCATCTGAACGGTGCCACGAGCGCGACCGTCCTTGACCGGGATATCACTTTGCAACTTGCTTCCGGAGATCGATGTACGAATCTTTCGGTCGATACTTTCAACTTCACCTGATCTTCATTATTCAGTTCGATTGTGAGACGGGTGCGTGGCCAGTTCGCTCCCTCGTCGTTGCCGGTCTTCTCGAGCATGGCCAACAGCGGATCCTGCTTCAGCGGGCTTTGTGTGGCGTCGGCCGCGATTTGTGATCAGGAGCGATCGCTTGGCCGGCGTAGGCCGATCAGCGCCATGAACGCACATGCCAAGAAAGCAGACCGCGAACGTTGTCTCGCAGCCGGCATGGACCGCTAGATCGCTAAACTGATTCTGCAGCAAGCAATCGTTACTATCTTGTGGCAGTTGCTCGCCGGCGAAACTGGTTCGTTACGCTTGACTGCCGAGCAAGATGCGTTGTCGCCGGTCGCCGAGGACTCTCGTCGTACGGCCGCTGCAGGCTCTCGGTAACTCAACTGGGATCAAGCTCTGCGTGTTGTCGCACACGATTCGGATTTGTTGAGCGACTTTTTGTCCGCATTTGTCGAAGAATGTCTGGAATTGCAGGCTCGGAGTTTGCAGGCGGCGGCCAACGACGACTGGGTCATCGTTGCAAAAAGCTCGCACACGTTGCAGGCTGAGTTGCGGCTCTTCGGGGGGGCAAGTCCTCGATTGGGCGACCACCTTGAAGGACAGTTGCAAGCGAGATCGACAGGTGGAAAGCTGCGTTCTGTTTGAAAAGTTCAGCGGGGAGCTTGAGAATGTCCTGAGTGGATTTCAAGGTTACCGGAAATGTATATAACGCAGGGACAGGTAAGTCATCTGTCCCAGTCTGGTCATTCCATCAAACCGGCACTGGTAAACTGCCCGTGCCTACAAAGCGCTGCTCATGAGTCCTGCACAGCACACTGTTTTGGTAGTCGATGATGCGGCCATTGACCGTCGTCTGGTGTCCGGGATTCTGGAAAAGGAAGGCGATTATCAAATCGTTTTAGCGACCAATGGCAAGGACGCCCTGCAGGCCTTGAAATCGCAGCCGATCGATCTCGTACTGACGGACATGCAAATGGACGAGATGGATGGATTGCAGTTGGTCGAAACCGTACGAGCCGACTATCCGTTGACTCCGGTCATCCTGATGACCGCACTGGGCAGCGAAGAGATTGCGGTTCAAGCGCTCGAAAAGGGTGCCGCGAGTTACGTCGCCAAACGCCGCTTGCAACAAGACCTGATCGAGATCGTGCGGCAAGTCATCGACAACTCCGACGAGAATCGCTTGCAGTCGCGACTGATGCACCGCTTGGCTCGCAACGAATTCTCATTCGTGCTGAACAACGATCTGAATCTGGTGCGTTCGCTCGTGAAATATCTGCGACAAACTCTCCGCTGTGTGCGCCTGGTCGACGAGGTGGACCGCTTGCGCGTCGGTATCGCGGTCGAAGAGGCTCTGCTCAACGCGCTGTATCACGGGAACCTCGAAGTCAGTTCAGAGTTGAAGGAAAAGGATCCGTATCTTTTCGAGGAGACGGCGCGGCAACGTTGCGAGCAAGAACCGTATCGCAATCGTCACATTTACATCGACGCGCTGGTTTCACGTGAGCAGGCTCGATTTGTAATTCGCGACGAAGGCCGGGGGTTCAATCCCGATGCGCTTCCTGACCCGACGGATCTCGCCAACCTCGAAAAACCCAGCGGCAGGGGCATCCTGCTGATGCGCTCGTTCATGGACGAAATCAGCTTCAACGAACAGGGCAATCAAGTGACGCTCGTGAAGCGTGGGGCCAAACACGAAGCTGTCGACGAGTGAGTGCTCCGTGATGTTGCCGCGCGATTTCTCGCCGATAGAATCGCTCCTTGTTGCGGCGTTATGATCGAAGCGAATAGTCATCGACGCACAGAGGGATCGCCTCGGTCAGCCGAATAGCTGGCTCATACTTTTCGCTGGCAGGTCATCACGAATGTCGGACACCACGCTTTCTCGAATGCTGAATCAAATTCATCAAGGCGACTGCATCGTCGGCATGAACGCGATGCCGGAAGGGAGCGTCGATCTCGCCTTCGCCGATCCGCCATTCAACATCGGCTACGACTATGACGTCTACGACGATGCTCGTGGACGGCAGGAGTATCTCGATTGGTCGGAAGCGTGGATCGGCTCGGTTCACCGAGCACTCAAGCCGCATGGCACGTTCTGGCTGGCCATCGGTGACGAGTACGCGGCGGAACTGAAACTCATCAGCCAGAAGATCGGCTTCCACTGCCGCAGTTGGGTGATCTGGTACTACACGTTTGGAGTGAACTGCAAGGCTAAATTCAGCCGCTCGCACGCGCATCTGTTTCACTTCGTCAAAGATCCGACGCACTTCACGTTTCGCTCGGACCTGCTGGAGAACCGTATTCCGTCCGCGCGGCAACTGGTCTACGCCGACAAGCGAGCCAATTCGGTCGGCCGCCTGCCGGATGACACCTGGATTCTCCGTCCGCAGGACTTAATCGATTGCCTGACTCCCGGTGAAGATACTTGGTACTTTCCTCGTGTTGCCGGCACGTTTAAAGAGCGAGCCGGCTTTCATGGCTGCCAAATGCCGGAGCAACTGCTCGGCCGGATCATCAAGCTCTGCTCGAACGAAGCTGACACGGTGCTCGATCCATTCTCCGGCAGCGCGACGACGCTGGCGGTCGCCAAGAAACTCGGTCGACAATTCCTCGGCTTCGATCTTTCATCCGAATACATCCAGCGCGGCCGCGACCGTCTCGTGAATTGCCGTGTCGGCGACCTTCTCGACGGTGCTGCGGAACCGGCGGTCAGTGCGCCGGCCACGCCACCGAAAGGAACTCGCAAAGGCCGACTGGCCGCCGCGCCGAAAGCTCAAGAAGCGGAACCAACCAACACCGCTTCAAATGCCGAGCGGCTGTTTGAGAAAGGACTTATCGAGGCCTTCGCCAAATCGAGCCGAGGTTATTCTCCAGACCGAGTGGTTGCCGATCCGGAACTCAATCAGGAGTTCGTCGAGCACTGCCGTAATGGCGGTCTCACCGGCGACGCGCGGATTTGGAATTGGAAGCTGTTCAACTACCGCAAGGCTGGCAAGCTTTCGAGCGTCCCGACCACGCAACGCACGCAAATCAGTTGGGACGACTGTG
>Ga0194128_10000082_pt1 | contig 155649 bp, 137 predicted proteins | sample TA2KigCa65mmetaG_FD_148650 | JGI IMG/M metagenome (GOLD analysis project Ga0194128, IMG submission 148650) | Freshwater microbial communities from Lake Tanganyika, Tanzania - TA2015037 Kigoma Deep Cast 65m | ecosystem: Environmental > Aquatic > Freshwater > Lake | place: Tanzania: Lake...
AAAAAAGGCGTTTGGCCATGCTCATGACATTGATGAGCAATCCCAATGTGTTGATGTTTGATGAACCTACCAATGATTTCGATATTGCAACATTAACAGCATTGGAAGAATATTTGGAATATTTCAAGGGTGTCTTGCTTATTGTATCTCATGATCGCTCATTTTTGGATAGAACGGTAGAAACAATCTATGCCTTTGAACAAGACAAGATAAAAGAATATCCCGGAAATTATTCGGCATATCTTGAGAAAGTGGAACAACAAGCAAGACCATTGCAAGTTCTTCCATCAGAGCCTAAACAACAATATATTAAACAAACATCACAGAAGAAGAAAGGTCTTACCTTCAATGAGAAAAGGGAATTTGAAGCTCTTGAACATACCATTCAAGAACAAGAATCAGCATTGAAAGATCTTGAAATAAGGATGCAGCAAGTACCTGCCCATGACTTCAAACAATTCCAAGAACTCTCCCAAAAACAAGCAATAACCCAACAAGTATTGGATGAATCCATGGTTCGCTGGCTCGAACTTTCAGAGAAATCGGCCTCAAACTGACGATAACTCCGTATTTTTCAGCAAATCGTATCAAAATGGTTTATGCTGAAAGAACTACTTAAACCCGATATTCAGGACCTTATTGCAATCAGAAATTGGACTGCATTAAGAGAAGTTTTGTCCTCATGGTCGGCACCCGAAATTGCAGATCTTCTTCTGGATCTTGAGCCGGGTGACAGAGTTCTATTGTTTAAATCTCTGGATCGTGACCTATCATCTGAATTGTTTTCTTATATGGAAACCGATGATCAGGATGCATTGCTTGAAGTATTGACAAATCACGAAACACGTGAATTGCTTTCTGCATTGTCACCTGATGATAGAACCACCTTACTTGAAGAATTACCTGCGGAGATGACTCAGCGATTGCTATCGCTCCTGAGTCCTGAAGATTTAAAAGAAGCCAGATTTTTGCTTGGTTATCCGGAGCAAAGCATCGGTCGATTAATGACCGTTGATTTCTTATCTGTAAGAGCCGAATGGTCCGTATCTGAAGGTCTCTCCTATATTCGCACACATGGGAAGAAGAGTGAATCAATCAATCGCATCTATATTACAGATTCCCGTGGTTGCTTACAAGACGATATCCCATTGAGATCATTCATCTTTGCAGATCCTGATGCGAAGATATCTACACTGATGGATGGATCCGTGGTTTCTTTGTCAGCATTTGAGGATCAGGAAGCAGCAGTACAAGTAATGGAGAAATATGATATTTCCGAATTGCCAGTGATTGATTCTGCCGGAGTTTTGATTGGAATAGTGACATTTGATGATGTTATGGACATCCAAGAGGAAGAAGCGACGGAAGACTTTCAAAAATTCGGGGGTATGGAAGCTCTAGAAAAGCCGTATGATGCAACTGCACTCATATCGATGGTAAAGAAAAGAGCCGGTTGGCTTATCTTATTGTTTCTTGGAGAAATGCTCACAGCTACGGCACTTGCATATTTTGAACAAGAATTGGACAAAGCCGTTATACTTTCATTGTTTTTACCTTTGATCATATCTAGTGGCGGAAACTCCGGTTCTCAGGCAGCTACTTTGATTGTTCGCGCGCTCTCTATCAATGAAATCGGCTTGAAAGATTGGTGGTTTGTTCTTCAAAGAGAATTTTTTTCAGGCTTATTGCTCGGATTGATCCTTGGATGTATTGGCTTTTTTAGAATCATGCTTTGGTCCATGGCAACGGGTATTTATGGAGATCATGCCATTCACATAGGATTGACGATTGGTACATCACTAATCGGTGTAGTCATGTGGGGCACATTGAGTGGCTCGATGCTCCCATTGCTTATGAAAAAACTTGGATTCGATCCGGCTACTTCTTCAGCACCTTTTGTAGCAACATTGGTAGATGTAACCGGTATCATCATTTATTTTTCAGCGGCACTCTGGTTTCTGCGTGGTACCCTTTTATAAGCCATGAACTTTTGGGCATAGGGTTCTTTATATTCATGTCTCGGTGATTCCTGACAAGCAGGGGAACAAGAGCATTGCGTTTTTTCAACGCAATCTGGACACTGAAAATGCTGTCTATGACAATCAAAATTCGCACAATTTACATACCAATCGGTTGGGGTTCCGCAAATCACACAATGCGAAACAAGTTGAGCATGTTCTGTATGATTTACAGATACGGAAACGCGTTCATCAAAGACATAACACATACCTTCAAATTTCTCTCCTTTGACTTCAGGATCCTTACCATATGTGACGATTCCACCATGTAACTGATACACATCTTGGAATCCTTCCTGCAAAAGAAAAGCAGAGAATTTCTCACAACGAATGCCTCCTGTGCAATAGGTCATCACTTTTTTATCTTTCAGTGCAGCAAGATTTTCTCGAACCCAGATTGGGAAATCTTTGAAGGAATCAACCGGCGGCCTGATCGCTCCTTCAAAATGTCCTAGATCCCACTCATAATCGGTTCGTGCATCAATAATAACAGCATTCGGATCATCCATTAATTCACGCCATTCTTTTGGTTTGAGATATGTACCTGTTTTCTCCAATGGATTAACATCTTTCTCCAAACGAAATGTCACCAATTCATTTTTGGGGCGAATAAACAATTTTCTAAATACATGCTGATCTTCTTCATCTATCTTGAACCAAATGTCTGAAAATCGTGAATCGGAATGCATATGTTTCATATATGCATCCGTAGCTTCTATAGTTCCCGAAACAGTACCATTGATCCCTTCATGTGCAAAAAGAATACGGCCTTTCAAACCAAGTGCATTACATAGTTCACGATGTTGCTCACATTCCTGAATGGGATCTTCGATAGTCACATATTTGTAGTATAGCAGGACTCTATATGGTAATGATTGTATTGACATGACAAATACTGTGCTGTTAAACTGAAAGTAAAAGAGTTCGTAAAGTACCGATATTACCATTGCTCATCAACACAATGATATCACCTGGTTTTGTATGCTGTTCTAAATCGTCAATGATATGGGTGCCCCATGTGGGTATATCTTCCTTGACTGCAAATACAGATATGCCTTGCTGCTCATATGCATATTGTAATGCATCCACATCAAGTCTTTCAGTAGGGGCAAATCTCTCCGGTCTATTAATAGGACCTAAATAGATTGAGTTCACACCCAAAAAACACGAAGCGAGTTCTTTCTGAAATATATTGCGAGTTGTTGTATTTGATCGTGGCTCAAAGACTGCATGAATGTTCTTTTCGGGGTAAATACTTCGTAGTGCATGCACTGTTTCTTTGATAGCTGTAGGATGATGTGCAAAATCATCTATGACGATACGTTTTTTCCATTCACCGAGATTTTCGAGCCTTCTCTTAGGAGGGATGAATTCTTTCAAACCATTGTTGATGTCATTCTTCGATATACCCGAATGATGAGCGCATGCAATTGATGCCAATGCATTACGAACATTATGCATTCCAATCATTGGAATTATAACAGTATCAATCAATATTCCATTATGATGATACGAGAACATTGTACCGCCTTTATCTTGACTGACTATAGTTGCATTCCAATCACCTTTTCCAAGAGTGGAAAAGGTCTCGATTCGAGAAAATGCATGATCTTTCATCGATAGAGCCAATGGATCATCGGCATTAAGCAAAACCAGGCCTTTTACAGGAATCAGTCTAAGAAATAAGCGGAATGTTTTCAGGATTTCATCAATGGAAGAAAAAATATCGCTATGATCATATTCAATTGCATTGATAACTGCTATCTGTGGAGGATAGTGAAAGAATTTGCTTCTTTTATCCCAAAAAGCAGTATCATATTCATCACCTTCTATTATGCATATTCCTGTTCCGGATAAAAACATCTGTTCAGGAATTGGCCTGCATCCATATTCAAAGTTTCCGGGTTTTGCTCCAATCACAAATCCTGGTTTTCTTCCTGCATGTTCAAATATCGTAGTAGTCAATGAAGATGTTGTCGTCTTACCATGTGTACCCGTGATTACGATGGCATCATTATTACCAATGATCTCATCATGAATCATTTCAGACATTGAAATGAATGGAATCTTTTCATTCAGAACATATTCTACTTCAGGATTTCCTCTGCTGATTGCATTTCCAATAATAACAAGATCAGGCACATAATTTTTGATATGTTTGGCATCAAAAAAAGTGGCGAAACCAATACCATTATTCTCAAGCATCGAGCTCATTGGGGGATATACCCCCGTATCACTACCGAATACCTTAAATCCACGTTGAGCAAGTGCAATGGCGAGATTTCCCATTGCTGTTCCTGCAATTCCAATGAAATACAATGATTTCATACTGTTAATCTATAGGTGAAACGTGAACCCATGAACCAACAAAGGGCAGACATGCACAGCAATCCAAAGGAACTGCCCCAACGATAATATAAAGTCGTCATTTCTGCGATATTGGGATATTGGGGATGATAATCTACTTGCACTATTGTACCTACAACATAAAGAGGAGCAGTGGCACCCGTACCATCAATGAATTCATGGGCAATTCCTTGTTGATCCTTGAAACGTATTCTTGGATGGAAACGAGAGGTTTCATCTGACTCAATATAGGATATGACTTCACCATTTGTTGATTTTCTGTCCGACAAATGCCGTAATTCCTGAATGATCGAAAAGAGCGCGAAGCAAAAACATAAGAAAGAAATGCTCCATAACACTTGTGTTATCACAGGGATTAATGATCCTCGCACATAGCGCTCTTTGAACAATCTGGATTTCATCGCTTTTTTTTCTTTTTCGTTTTTGTCTGAGGAACTTCATCAACCGGAATGGTTTCCTTCATGATAGGATGTGCATCAAGCCATAATTTTGCTTTTTCATTACCTAAAGAGGAAGCGATTGTATAGTATTCTCTTTTGACGGATGATGAATCATCATATAATGATCCAATAGCATAGCTGTATTTTGAATTGGTACTGTCCAAATTCATACATCGGATCCAATATCCCGAGGCAATATGTTGTTCATTGTTTGCAGCATGAATCAAACCTACCGTATACCAATAATCCGCTACATTAGGTTGTAATTGCAAAGCTTTCATGATATACTCAATACCATCTTTATATTGTAAAAGATAGTATGAAGTCAATCCCGTATTGAAAAGAGCCTTCACATTCATAGAATCATAGCGTAATGCATTTTTGAAGAAATTATATGCCTGCAATGTATCTCGTAAGTCCAAACAAGCAAGACCTGCATTATTATAAAAATATGAATTTGATTTATCAAGTATGATTGCGGCATTGAAGGCAGACAATGCACTATCTGCAAAACCGGCTCCATAATATAACATACCCAGATTATTGAAAGCAGGAGCAAAATCTTGCTTAACAGCGATGGATCTTTTCAAACATTGCATTGCTTGATCAACAGAACCATTTGCATTCAGCAATAATGACCAATTATACCAGGCCTCATGATTCATTGAATCAATATCCAGCGCTTTTTTAAATGCTAGCTCGGCAGTATCGCTCACATTGATTCTCTGATAAGCTGAGCCTAGTGATGAATATGCCTGTGAATAGTTTGGATTAAGTGATATTGAACGGACATAGGATTTTATTGCGGATTGAGGTAGATTGGCAAAGAGATAAGCATCGCCAATACTTTTCCAGAGCAATGGGCTTGTAGAATCTATGTCCTTTACTGTTTTGAATGTTTCAAGTGCTTTATTGATTTCACCGATCTGAGACTGACATATGCCTTTCGAGATCATGATATCCATATCACTCGGCTCTTCAATGAGTAATGAATCATACAATTGCAATGCTTCATTGTAAGATTTCATACTTTTTAGAGAGTCAGCTCTGTATTTCATATCTGCAACATCGGAAGGAACAGACGTAGAAAGAAGTTTGTTTTGTCCGATACAAAAAAACAAACACATCAATACAAGGATACACTTCATGTATTTCTCCATTATAATCCTGTTATGTTGTTGTATTCAACCATTATTCTCCATGTCCGGAGATAGCGTCCTGCAAACGTTCAATGCGGAAAGGATTTCAATCCAACAAACCGGCATGCAGGTCTTGGGATCATGGGCTCTTGCAAATATCATCATTGGCGGAATCAACTTAACTCAGACACATGGTGAGAGTTCCGCCTTCTGGCAAATGAATGCCGGCTGGAACATTGTGAATGCATCGATTGCCGGATTCGGATATTTTACGCAATCCATGCCAACTACATTGTCCGGAACCATAGCAGAACAACATTCAATTGAAACATTGCTTGCAGTGAATGCAGGACTTGACCTGGCTTATATTGTTGGTGGTTTCTATCTTCGTGAAAAAGCAAAAACATCCGATCAAGAAACAAGACTGCGTGGATTTGGCAATGCTATCATTCTGCAAGGTGCATTTCTTTTATTGTTCGATGCCGCATTGTATGCTGCGAATGCACATCATGGAAAACAGTTGCAATCGATTATCCAATCCATTTCATTTACAAGCAACGGGATCGGAATGAACATATCATTTTAAAAAAGGATATTGTTTTTCTTGCAAATTTCTATCGCAGGTGAATATCCGAGTGAAGCTGACTTCTTCAAATTTTCCATTGATAATTCGCGATTGCCCAATTTATCATATGTGACTGCAAGATTATTATAAGCAACTGCATAGTTGGGATTTGATTTAATCACATCCTCAAAAGCTTTTGCTGCTTTTTCATATTGTTCTTTCCAGAAATAAAATAATCCCACATTATTTCCTGCCTCGGACTGATTGCCTAATTTTCCATATACTGAAGAAAGTTCTATATAAGCATCAGTATATTTAGGATCCAATTCAACAGATTTATTATACGATTGAATTGCTTCCTTCATTTTTCCCATCATTGCATAACTATTGCCGATATTATAATGAGCTTCAACAAATGAAGGATTGATATTCAATGCCTTCTTATAATTCTCGACTGCCTTCTTGAAATCTTTTTTCGAATGATAGGTCACAGCTATATTGTTATAGCCAAGCGCAGTATCGGGATATACAGTGATTGCCTCATTATAAACTGTCAAGGCTTTGTCATAAGAGCCTTTTCTTGTGTACATGAATCCAAGAGAATATAAAACATCAAGATCTTGTGCATCTATTCCGCGAGCTTGCTCTAATTGTTCGATAGCCTTATCGGCTTTATTTTCAACAACATAGACCTTACTCTGTAAAAGGTGGGCTTCAATTAGCTTTGGATCAGCCTCAAGAGCTTTAGAGACATATTTTTGGGCACTGCCTGTTTCACCTGAGCGCAAATACATCTCAGCTTTCAATGAAAGAAACTCAGCAGAGCTAGGCCCTTTTGAACAACCAACCATCAATAATAAGCAAACAATGGCCGGAATAAACAGATGCAGATTCATGATCAAAACCCTTAAATGCTTCTTTAGAGTGAATGTCCTATATATTTGGTCAGATTGACCAATGGCAAAAATACGAGATTTACTGCGTTTACGCACCTTAATGTATGGGCTTAGAATGTATTTTTGCACTATGACAAAGAGAATTTTCATAGTAGCCGGAGAAATGTCCGGTGATTCCCATGGTGCCTTATTGATCGAGCAGATCAGGAAACTCATGCCCGATTGCATTATTGATGGAATCGGTGGTCCCTCGATGCATGCCAAAGGCCTTAATTCCATTGCAGACTTTTCAACACTGAATGTATCCGGATTTTGGGAAGTCATTAAACATTACTCAGCTTTAAGCGGCATTCTCAATCAATGCAAACTTGCTTTGAAAGACGGAGCATATGATGCATTCATAGCTGTCGATTATCCCGGATTCAATATGAGATTGGGGAGATATGCACGATCTCTCGGTATAAAGTCCATTTGTTATATAGCTCCTCAATTATGGGCATGGGGAAAGACTCGAGCCGAATCCGTTAAACAATCATATGATAAACTCCTCACGGTGCTGCCTTTTGAGGATGGTTTTTTTTCAGATTGTGGAATTGAATCTCATTTTGTCGGACATCCTTTATTGGACCGAATGGATCTGCAGCATTCAACCATTCAAAGGGATCAAAAGACTATTTGTTTGATGCCAGGATCCCGTAAACAGGAATTGATTCATCATTTGCCTTTATTGATTCCAATTGCACAACAATTGAAATTTGAACAATTCACTCCGATATTTTGCATACCAGAACATTTATGGAATCTGGAAATTTGCATGAAAGCACATAGTTTTCACATAACCCAAGCAGCTTCGACTCTTTTGCAAACTTCTCAAGCCGGATGCGTAAAAATGGGTACGAGCACTCTTGAAGCTGCATTATATGGCATGCCATTCATCTCTTATTATTCCACTTCCTATGTGTCCTATGCCATTTCAAAGAAGAAAATCACCTTGCCATGGATTTCACTTCCCAATATTCTTTTGGAGCGATCACTCATTCCTGAGCTGATTCAATCACATGCAACTTCTCATTCCATGTTGCATTCTCTTCAGAATCTATTGAATGATACACCTGAAAGAGCACTTCAATTGGAAGGATTTGCTGAAATACGCGCAAAATTGGGTGGAGCCGGTGCCTCCTTACGAGCCGCTGAGATAATTACAGACATCATCAATAGCAGGGAAAAGCGATGATGATTAATGTTGGAATCCTCTTATTACGATTGATTGCTTCCAGCTGGCGTTATTCGCATATTGGATCTCAACCTGATAAGCATGTACCAAGCATCATTGTCTTTTGGCATGAACATATGCTTGCGGGTTGGCATGCGCACAGATATTTCAAACCAAGAGCTCTTGTTTCGAAAAGTAAAGACGGAGCGATATTATCCAAGATACTTCATGGTTGGGGAATTCATACTATAAGAGGAAGCAGCTCAAATTCAGGAAAAGAAGCATTGGAACAGGTTATTGACAGTCTTGAAGCAGGTATGCACATCGTGATGACACCTGATGGACCTCGCGGGCCAAGACAGGTATTCAAGCCTGGTGCATCCATCGCGTCGATTCGTGCAGATGTCCCAATATATTTGGCAAGAATACATGAACTTTCTTATTTCACTTTCAACAAAAGTTGGGATGCATTCAAATTGCCATTGCCCTTTTCTAAGATTGAGATTTCGTATGATGTCTTGAGATTTACCGGCAATCTAAATGACAAAGAAGAAGTTTCAACCTTTATATCTGCTTGCGAAAACACATTAAAGGAAAAACTCTGATGGTATCCTTTTTTGTCAACTTAAGAAATCGACTGTATGATGTCGGAATCATCAAACAAATGCGCTCACCATTCCCTGTGATAAGTATTGGTAATATTTCTGTTGGAGGAACCGGTAAAACTCCCTGTACATTAATGATAGCTCGCATGTTTCATGATGTACGAATTCCCATATCTTTGCTTTCAAGTGGCTATAAAAGATTGGGGAAGGGCATTGTAACTATCGTTCAAAACAAACAACTGATATCAAGCATAAATCCGGCGACTGTTGGTGATGAAGTATATATGCATGCAGAAAGTGGACTCTACAATACAGTATTGTCTTGTCAACCAAAATACAAAGGCCTTACTGAATTCTCCACTCCGATTCTGATAGACGATGGGTTTCAGCATAGAAAGATTTTTAGAGATATAGACATTGTGCTAATCAATAGAAAAGATTTACATGATGTTCTACTGCCAATCGGAAGATTACGTGAATCACAATCTTCGCTTAAAAGAGCACATATCATCATTTGCACAGACGATACGCCGGAAGAAGAAATAAGAATGTTCATGAATGATCAGGCAGTATTTGCCAGAGTAAGCATACACATGGATACTCCATATGTTCTTGATGAACAGCTATACACAGAGTTATTTGATATAACTCCAATAATGGCTGTGGCAGGCATAGCGAATCCGGAAAGATATTTGCAAACATTGATTGATAATCAATATGATGTACAGCATATAAAATGGTTTGAGGATCATGCAGAATATACAGAAAGCACTATTCAACTTCTGTGTCAAGAAGCAAAGCAACAAGGTTGCTCAACACTTGCAATTACAGAAAAGGATGCCGTAAAACTTCGTGATTATACATTGGTTTTTCACAAATACGCTATTCAATTATTGGTGATTCCAATACATGCTGAGTTGATAGAAGGTAAACAACTAGTACAGCAGCTACTATTGTCAATTTGTTCACAGTATATCATAAAAGAATGAATATAGCATTATCACAGCGGTCGGGAACAGAACATTCAATGCTCTATCAACATTGGCTGAATAGTCATCAACCTGTGGATTGTTTTGCAATGAATGATTATGCAGTTGAGGAGTATGAGCATGTATTATCCACATGTTCAGGCATTATTTTTACGGGTGGTGCAGACGTTCATCCATCACGGTATGGTTCAGAAGATAGAATATCGGAATGCGCGATAGAGCCGGAACGAGATGATCGGGAGTCTGCTTTACTCGAGATTGCTTTAAAACTCCGTTTACCAATTCTAGCAATTTGTAGGGGTGAACAATTCTTTGCCATTATGCACGGTGGAAATCTTGTTGTTGATATCCCAACCGATATACCAAATGCAATAACACACGGAAAGGTTGATGGTCGAGATTCATATCACTCTATATCAATCGAAGCGAAATCATTATTACATAAACTGACTCGCTTGGATGAATCAATAGTCAATAGTGCTCATCATCAAGCAATCAAGATACTTCCTTCCGAATTAATAGCATCTTCACATGCTTCGGATGGAATCATTGAATCTATTGAATGGGCAGATCCTACAGGCAAACCTTTCTTCATGGGTGTTCAATGGCATCCTGAAAGAATGGATTATACCTCACCTTGTTCCTCTTCCATCCGCGAACATTTCTTGATGGAAGCAGAATCATATTCAGTGTTAATGCGATGAACAAATCAGTACTATTTCTCATGATATGTCTTTGTGGATTGCTGTTTTCATGCTCCACTAAGCAATCAAATAATGCACCTATGAAAGGAATGGATATTGGTCCAAGAGAACGGTATATGAATATGTTGCTCGCCGATCCAAAAACAGGCATAATCCCACATCATAGCAGAGCCGATGAATTGGCATTTGCACAACGATTTCATACTTCTGAAGTGACTAATGACTTCAAAGTCGCAAATGATGATCAATGGACATTTGCCGGACCAAATAATGTGGGCGGAAGAACAAGAGCATTGCACTTAGACATACGTGATGAAAACACCATCATAGCTGCAGGAGTATCAAGCGGTATTTTTAAATCTACAGATCAAGGGAAGTCCTGGAGGAAAACACTAAGGAATGATCAATTACAGAGTATTACCTGCATCATTCAAGATAAGAGACCGGGCAAAGAAAACACTTGGTATGCAGGTACCGGAGAATTTTATGGCAATTCATCGGATTTGAACGGTGATGGAATCTATCATAGTTCAGATAATGGAGAATCCTGGAATTTGCTTTCTGCAACACAATCCAAAACGCCACAAACATGGGATGGATCATTTGAATTTGTAAACAAGATTGCACAAGATTATTCCAACCTTCAACAAGATGAACTGTATGTTGCAACTGCCTTAGGAGGTATTCTACGATCAACCGATGGAGGCAAATCATTTCGAACGGTCTTGGGCAGTCTTGGAAATCAATCATCATTGTTTTCCGACATTACCATAACTCCAACAGGCATAGTATATGCAACAATGAGTCAAATAGGTGGGGGAGGAGCAATCTCCAAAGTAAAAGGGATTTGGCGTTCGATTGATGGAGTAAAATGGACAAATATCACACCCACGGGATTTCCAGAACAATATTACAAAATCGCAATTGGAGTCAATCCCAAAGATGAACGACAAGTCTATTTCTTCGGTTACACTCCAAACAGCGGTAAACAATCAAGAAATTTCAGAGGAGACATAGAGTGGAATAGCCTTTGGAAATATCAATATGTTTCCGGAGATGGATCTTCCGCAGGCGGATCATGGGAAAATAGATCCATCAATCTCCCAACACTTGGCGGACATTTTGGTGATCTTATTACGCAGTCAGGTTATGATCTTGTGATCGAGGTTCACCCCTTGGACACCAATACCATTTTTGTAGGTGGCACAAATCTGTATCGTTCAAGATCAGGATTTGTAGACTCTGTCAATACTGAGTGGATAGGCGGATATAAACCCGGTACAATGACGCCATATTTTGATACTTATCCTTCACAACATCCTGATCAACATGGTCTATTGTTTCTTCCGTCAAATCCATTGAAAGCAATATCCTTCAATGATGGCGGAATACAAATAACAGACAATTGCTTAGAAGGAAAAACAGTGTGGAGTGATTGCAATACTTCATATATCACTTCACAATTTTATACAATCGCCATAGATCATGGTGAACAGCATAAGAAGACGATCATTGGAGGACTGCAGGACAATGGGACTTATTTCACTCAAGGAAAGGATCCATTGAATCCTTGGACAATGCCATTGACTTATGATGGAGCATTTTGTGCAATTGCAAAGAATGCCTCACGATATTTTATGTCGGCACAACTTGGCAGAGTTGTAGCCATGAAGCTCGATGAATCAGGAACAATTCTTGAACGGGGACGGATAGATCCGATCGGAGGAAAAGACTATCTGTTCATCAATCCATTCATTCTAGACCCGGAAAATGAACAGATTATGTACCTTGCTGGAGGCAGCATATTATGGAGGAACAATGATCTTTCTATAATACCCATGAATAGATGGGATTCAACAAATGTGAATTGGGATAGTCTTTCCGCAACTCGTTTACCCGATGGAGAGCTTATAACTGCCGTTTCCGCATCACGAAACCCTGCACATATGGTTTATTATGGAACGAATAAAGGTAATCTCTTTGTGATTGAACAAGCACATCAAGGTAATCCAACTCCAAAGAATATCACAGGATCTGGTTTTTCAAATGGCACCATTCAATGTATTGCAATAGATCCAAGAGATGCCAGGTCAATCATTGCTGTATTCAGTAATTATAATGTGATTTCATTGTTTCATTCTTCGAATGGCGGTGAGCAATGGACTCCAATCGCTGGAAATCTTGAAGATAATCAAGCCGGTTCAGGTGCAGGACCATCATGCAGATGGGCAGAAATTGTACCCATTGAACAGGGCTTTAAAGTATATGTTGGGACCAGTATTGGATTGTTTTCAACCGGCTCATTACAAGGAATGGCTACATGTTGGCAACAGGAAGGACAGAACTCAATAGGAAATGCTGTTGTCACCATGTTGGATTATCGCATCTCTGATGGATATATGGCAATTGCCACGCATGGTGCAGGTGTGTTTACAGGTTCAGCTCATACACTTCCTTCAAAAGTGTCTTCACCTATACTCATCCATCCTTCGCAAGACACAAATTCACAATCAACTCTCATTCGATATCAATGGCAAACTGCAATTGGAACAGTATTTTCTCGCATAGAAGTATCTGAGTTTCCAACATTTTCATCATTGACTTTCTCACGTTCCATGATACCTGCAGGAGTATTCACCGGTTCAACAGCATTAAGAACCGGCAAACGATATTATTGGAGAGTCTATGGAATAAATTCCGCCGGTGATTCAGAACCATCCGGTATACGCACGTTTACCATAGGGAATGTAGCATCAATCAAAGAACATGAAAGACCGCTCGTGAACCAAGTGGGGAATTCCTTAATCATTGTACATGCAGGTAATTCTTTGGCTTATTCCATCATAGATATTTCAGGAAGAACGGTTCAGCAGGGAATGTTGAATGATTCTCCATGTTCTTCACTTTCATTGGATAATCTTCAAGAAGGCATATATGTATTAACATTTCCTAAAAACGGAAACACAAAGCCATATATTTTCAATAACTTAAGTCTATATTAAGAAATCATAACATTGGATCTCTCCTCATACACATTTGAATACAGTAAATTTAGTGACTTTTTTTTCTTCAATGAACATTATGCGATTTTTCCCCTCGATAGCAATCTTCAGCATGTTTTTTTTGATGGGAGCAGCTGTCCAGCAATCTACCTTGACCATCAAAGGTTCGGATACAATGGTGATTTTGGTTCAACGTTGGACTGAATTGTACCCAACTAAAAATGTTTCATTTCAAGTTACCGGAGGTGGATCCGGAACTGGCATTGCTGCATTGATTAATGGCACAACCGATATTTGTGCATCTAGCCGTCCAATGAAGCCGGCAGAAATTGCGCAAATGAAAGAAAAATTTGGTCGCGTACCCGTCGAGATAAGAGTAGCAAGAGATGGTATCAGCATATATGTGCATAAAGACAATCCCATTTCGAAAATAACCCTGAAGCAATTAAAGGAAATTTTCTCCGGCAAAATCAAGAATTGGAAGCAATTAGGTGGTGCTGATCACAGCATTATTCTTTACTCGCGAGAAAACAATTCAGGTACATATGAGTTTTTCAAAGAACATGTACTATCTAAAAAGGATTTTGCATCAACTGCTCAACATATGCCGGGAACATCGGCAGTTGTTGGGGCAGTTGCAATGGATAGATGGGGAATTGGATATGGTGGAGCAGCTTATACCGTGGGAGTAAAGGAAGTACCTGTTGCGATTGATGAAAACAACACATATTACTTTCCAAAAGAAGAAAATATCCTTTCAGGAAAATACCCCATTTCTCGTTTTTTATTCTTTTACATCAAAGACAAGCCCCAAGGTCAAATGAAAGAATTCATAGATTGGGTTATAGGTAAAGGCGGTCAGAAAGTAGTTAACGATGTTGGGTATTTTCCATCAATGAAATTCTGATTATCATCATGCCTGGATTCTTATCAAAAAAACGATCTAAAAAGCAAATTTTCATTGAGTTGCTTGCTGAATGGGGAATACGCATCACAGCAAGTTTTTCAATCATCGTTATATTTTTGATATTCATTTTTGTTTTCAGAGAGGCTGGTGGTTTGATTTTTGGAACTGCCAAAGAATTAAAACCAAAAGTTGAAAAGAAGGTCAAAGAGTCTGATATCTTGAAACCCGAAGTTTACAATCCTGAAACAGGTGAAATCGAAAAGATAAAAGAACCTGAATCCAAGAAAAAGAAAGAAACGAAAAAACAATCTATCTGGGAAAATATTGCAGGAACAGTTTGGCAACCTGTTGGTAAGGAACCCAAATACGGCATCATGCCATTGCTGGCAGGAACATTGAAAGTGACATTTGTGGCATTGTTGTTAGCAACCCCACTTGGTATTTTTGCTGCTATCTATACTGCATTTTTTGCCAAGCGTAAGCTTAGGGAGTGGATAAAACCAATTGTTGAAATTCTAGCAGGGTTTCCATCAGTAGTTTTGGGATTTTTTTGTTTGGTAACTATAGTACGCGGTGTAAATCTCATAACCACCTATATTCAACCGGGTTTGGATGCTTTTGCATCTGGGCTTGGCTTCTTGCTTCCTTTTGCAAAAGAATATTTTCATGAAGCGTTTACCATCAGCGAATTTCATTATTCTGCTGTTGTTGGTGGAATAGGTCTTGGATTGGCTGTTATTCCCATCATATTCACAATAACAGAGGATGCATTATCAGCAGTACCAAAAAGTTACAGAGAGGCTTCTTTGGCCCTTGGAGCAACAGAATGGGAGACTGCCTTTAATGTGATGCTTCCTGCTGCATTGCCCGGTGTTGTGGCTGCCGTTCTGCTTGGCATTGGAAGGGCTTTCGGAGAAACCATGATTGCATTGATGGCAACAGGAAATGCTGCGCTTTTATCATGGAATATCTTTCATCCGGTTCGAACTCTTGCCGCAACAATCGGATCTGAAACTGGAGAAGTGCAATGGGGTTCACTCCATTACAATATTCTGTTTTTCCTTGGCATTCTCCTCTTCATCGTCAGTTTCTTCATCAATGCCGTGACCGAGCTCTTTGTGAAAAAATATCTCACCAAAAAATTCCAAGGTGCTTGATGAATGCTGAAATCATTGCACGAAAACCAATCAAGAGATCCAAAAAAGAATATCTTGCCCTGGGATTGCCGGCATTTTCTGCTTTTCTACTTGTTGGTCTGATCATACTATTGCTTGCACATTTTGTTTGGCATGGCATGCCTGGTTTGACTTGGGAGTTTCTGACCCAATCTCCAAGAAACAACAATACGGAAGGTGGCATTTTTCCTGCCATCTATGGGACTGTCATTTTAGTATTCATGATGTCATTATTAGGAGTACCGATTGGCACTGCCACAGCAGTCTATCTCAGTGAATATGCAAAACAGTCTTCTTTGTTTGCTCGATCCGTTCGATTCGGCGTCAATACCTTGGCCGGAGTTCCTTCGATTGTCTTTGGATTGTTTGGTGTTGGGTTTTTCATGCAATTCATTGGAAAAGGCATTGATACTGCTTCCGGTAGTGATATTTGGAGCAAACCATCATTATTATGGTCTGCCGCGACATTGTCGGTTCTTACACTACCGGTTGTAATCGTATCTGTGGAGGAAGCACTCCGTACTGTTCCTCAGGAATTACGAGCAGCTAGTTTGGCATTAGGTGCTACCAAATGGCAAACAATTTGGAAAGTGGTGCTACCGAATTCATTGACCGGTATCTTAACAGGTTCAATTCTTGCGATTGGCAGAGGTGCAGGTGAGGTTGCGCCTGTCATCTTTGTTGGAGCAGTATATTCATTACCTGAGCTTCCAAGTTCACTTACTGATCAATTCATGCATATGGGCTACCATATTTATGTTTTGGCTACACAATCCCCAAATGCAGCCGAGGCATTGCCTTTACAATATGCGTCCACATTGGTCTTATTGCTTTTGGCATTCAGTTTAAATCTAACGGCGGGTCTCATACGCATGAGAATCCGTAAACAACAATCCTGATATTGAGAACAATCCATCATGGCTAAAGACTCAGTTAAAATCAAAATCAGAAATTTCAATGTGTTATATGGTGAGAAACAAGCATTGAACGATATCACCTTGGATGTACAGATCAATAAAGTCACGGCATTCATTGGTCCTTCCGGTTGTGGTAAATCAACATTATTGCGTTCAATCAACCGCATGAATGATCTTATCGATACATTTTCAGCAAATGGAAAACTCACCATCGATGAAACAAATGTTTATGATCCCGACATAGATGTTGTTGAATTGAGAAAAAAAGTGGGAATGGTATTTCAAAAGTCAATACCATTTCCAAAATCCATTTACGAAAATGTTGCTTATGGACTACGCCTAAATCAAACTCCTCCAAGTACAGAAGTTGATGAAATCGTTGAGTATAGTCTCAAGAAAGCAGCATTGTGGGATGAAGTCAAAGATCGGCTTCATGATTCAGCCACCGGCTTATCAGGTGGACAGCAACAACGCTTGTGCATAGCACGTGCAGTTGCTGTAAATCCTGAGATTTTGCTCATGGATGAACCATGTTCTGCATTGGATCCAATATCAACAGCAAAAATTGAAGAATTGATTGAAGAATTAAAAGATTCATATACCATTGTCATTGTCACCCATAATATGCAGCAGGCTGCAAGAGTGAGTGATAGTACAGGTTTCTTTTATATGGGTGATTTAATCGAATTCGATAAGACAAGAACATTATTCACTAGTCCATCAAAGAAAGAAACCGAAGATTATATCACCGGAAGATTCGGTTGATATTTGTCGTAGATTTGCATTAGCAAAACGAGGAGCATCAATATGCATAGATCATTTGAAGATGATTTGGACAAATTACGAACAAGACTCATCCGTATGGGTAGTCTTGTAGAAGAACAAGTTGAATTTGCATTTAAAGCATTGCTTGAATGCAATGAAGGGCTTGCAAAACTTGTTATTGAAAGAGATGACAAAGTAGATAAGCTCGACATCAAAATCGACAAACAATGTCAAAGAATATTTGCTTTGCAACAACCAGTTGCCAGCGATTTACGATTATTACTGGCCTCGATAAAAATCAACAATGAACTAGAACGAATTGGTGATATGGCCACAAACATCTCACATCCGGTGATCCATGACCCCGGTGTTTGCATGCTTGTGAAAGAGTTTGGTTTGGACAAAATCACGACTGCTGCATACACAATGGTTAAAGCATCTCTCGATGCATTTGTCAATAATGATGCTGATCTGGCCAAGCATGTCTTACCTACGGATTCAACCGTTGATGGTTTGGAACGCCAGTTTAAATCAGATATCATCGCTCTCATGCGAGAAAAACCCGAGATTATTCCTCAGGGAGTTGAATTGATTTCCATTCTCAGTAATATCGAAAGAATGGCCGATCATGCCACAAATATTGCAGAAAATGTCATTTTTCTCTTTGAAGCCAAGATGGTTCGCCACAGACATTTGGAAGAAGACCCTCTTGCAGGCGATGATCAGGGCTAATTCCGTAGCATTCATCCCCAAGACCAATGATTGATTTTGTATCTTTGCACTCAAAATTCGGGTATTACTGTGCAAAGAACGAAAGCCATCATTCTAGCCGGAGGTAATGGAAGTAGACTCTATCCTCTGACCTCCATCATCAGCAAACAACTTCAGCCGGTCTATGATAAGCCGATGATTTATTATCCATTGGCTACTTTGATGTTGTCGGGCATTCAAGATGTCTTACTCATCACAACTCCACATGATGCACCTCACTTCAATTCATTGCTTGGCAATGGTTCTCAATGGGGCATTTCTATTTCTTATGCCGAACAATCAGCCCCAAAAGGAATTGCCGAAGCATTCATCTATGGAAAAGAATTCATTGGTTCAGATCAAGTATGTTTGATCTTGGGAGATAATCTTTTTTATGGAAAACTAGATTTCTTGCGAAATGCCCTACAATCAAATAAGGGAGCGACTATTTTCGGCTATCCCGTCCAAGATCCTGAACGCTATGGAGTCGTTGAATTCAGCCCGGATGGCACAGTGCTAAGCATTGAAGAAAAACCATTACAACCGAAGTCTCAATATGCCATTCCGGGACTGTATGTCTTTGATAATCGCGTGATATCCATTGCTGAACATCTGAAACCAAGCGAAAGAGGAGAATTGGAGATCACCGATGTTCAAAAGGAATATCTCAACTTACATGCATTACGCGTTGAAAAAATGGGACGTGGCATAGCTTGGCTTGATACCGGAACGCCTGAAAGTTTATTGGAAGCAGGGGAATTCATTCATGCAATCGAAAAAAGACAAAATCTTAAAATTGCTTGTCTCGAGGAAATAGCACTTCGCATGAATTACATCAATGCAGAGATGTTTGAAATAATGCTGAATCACCTTCCAAATTCATCATATCGTGAGTATTGCAAAAGAGTTCTTAATGAATTTCAATCTGAATAATCCGATTAGAGGGTAGAACGCATGTCAGAGAGTCGAAAACTCTTGCTTCAATCACCATTGCAATTCGTGCGATCGGTTGGACCCAAAAGAGCGGAGGCATTCGCATCCCAAGGTTTGCATACCGTTCAGGATTTATTGCATTATATACCCTTTTCATATATCGATAGAACCAGCATCAATACTCTAGCGGATATATTGGCTAGGTTACGCAAAGAAGAATTATCAAATGATGCAATACCTGAGAAATTCTCTGATATATCCATCAAGTCCGAATATACAGTCACAGCAACCATCGTCTCGGTGAAAGAAAAGAAATTTGGTGCAGGAAAACGTTCAATGCTGATCGTCACTGTAAGAGATGATTCGAATGTTCAGGCAGACTGTGTATTCTTCAATATGGTGCCATATTTCAAGAACATACTTATTCAAGGTTCATTGATCAGCATCAGCGGGATACCCGATTATGATGTAAAATGGAGAAAACTAAGTTTTCATCACCCGGATATCATTGTTTTGGATGAAGAAGAACAAGAAGAATACAAACAAGGGAGAATCCTACCGAAATATCGTCTATCACAATCAATGAAGCAAGCACATATATCCATGAAAATCATGAGGAAGCTCATCGATGTGATTGCCGAAGATCTCATGGAAGAGATTCCTGAAACACTTCCTATCAATATACGGGAAGCATATGCATATCCCGAAAAACATACAGCAATATTTGCATTGCATTCTCCGGCAAATCAGGAAGAACTCAAGATTTCACGAGATCGCATGAAATATGAAGAACTCTTTTACTTTCAATTGTTTCTTGAAACCAAAAGATCACATGTTCATCTCTCCGAATCAGGACCCATCTTTCCACAAAAAAGTCCAACCGCTCGCAAAGTTCATGATGCTTTACCATATCAACTGACACAAGATCAAATTCAGGCATTATGGGACATATCGCGTGATCTCACTTCAGGAAAGCCCATGAATCGGCTTTTACAAGGCGATGTGGGTAGCGGAAAGACTATTGTGGCACTCTTGACAATGCTGCAAGCTGTCGATGCAGGATATCAATCCGTAATCATGGCGCCAACAGAAATATTGGCTGAACAACATGCTGCTTCATTTTCCGCATTGCTAGAGACTCATGGAATCCATATAGTGCAATTACTTGGGGGACAAAGCACAATCGAGAGAAAGGAAGTATTGCAGTCCATTGAGAATGGAAAAGCACAAATCATCATAGGTACTCATGCTGTATTTTCACAAAGCGAACAATCAAAGAACATGATCCGATATAATAATCTCGGACTCATCATCATAGATGAACAACATCGTTTTGGCGTAGAGCAAAGAGCAAGAATAAAAAAGATGGCTTCTGCATCATTGTCTGATTCCACCTTGATTCCTCATATGCTCGTCATGAGTGCAACGCCCATTCCTCGCACATTATCCATGACACTGTATGGAGATCTGGATAATACCATCATAAAGCAAATGCCAAAAGGTAGAAAACCTATTCAAACAGAAATAGTGTTTGAAAGTACTTTGGATGATGCATTTACATTCATATCATCTCAATTGGATTCAGGATTTCAAGCATATATCATCTATCCTTTGGTCGATCCTTCGGATAAAGTTGCTGCAAAATCGGCAACAGAACATTATGAGTTTCTTAAGCAAGAGGTATTTCCGGATTATTCATGCGGACTTCTTCATGGGAAAATGCATTGGAATGAAAAAGAAACAATCATGCAGGATTTTAAAGAAAAGAAATATCAGGTTCTGATTGCTACTACTGTAGTTGAGGTTGGCATAGACATTCCAAATGCAAATGTGATTCTTATTGAAAATGCAGAACGATTTGGATTGGCACAATTGCATCAATTACGTGGCAGAGTTGGTAGAGGAACATCACAATCTTATTGCTTTCTAGCCACGAAGGATCACTTTCGCTATCATGTGAAGCAAAAAGATGATCAGCAGCATCAAATGGAAAGAAAATCAGCAATAGTTCGGTTACAGACTATGGTTTCTACAAATGATGGATTCGCAATCGCAGAAGCCGATATGAAGTTACGAGGACCCGGAGACTATCTAGGAACACGCCAATCCGGAATTCCGAACTTCATGTTTACTGATCTTGTCAATGATATACCCATGATTCAATTGACAAAAAACGATGCAGCACAAATCATAGCAAAAGATCCACAATTGCGCTTACCGGAACATAGTCCTGTACACAAAGAGTATCTCAGACTAAAAACGACTGATGCACATTATATGAGCATAGCATGAAACTGAAGATATTCATATGGTTTACATCATTTTTTCTCTTCATTGCACCCCAAAGATTGTCTGCCCAATTACAGATTCATTCCTATGGTATCGATATTGGTAATTCAATCAATGCAATCAGTGTCGGATATCAGGATTTTGAATCATTGGGTATGGGAACCAATTTCATTAACAAAGGGCAACCCGAGTTTTCTACATACCATCCATATTTTGGATGTTCTGTCATGCTAAAACAAGACCCTTTTCTATTTCTGGGAAGATTGACATATGATGATCGTTCCGGTATAATACAAGATGAATTCACACCTAGTTCATTCATAATGAAACCACTGATATCCTATATAACAATAGAAAGTGCGATCATGATTGAACCCTGGAACAATATCTTTGCTTATGGAGGACCTTCTTTATCTTTCTTACTGGATAATTCTATTGGTTCGATTGGAGATAAGACTATAGACAAAACATTCTCCGGTATGAACTCGCCAATTCCCGGAATCTTTGCCGGTATAACCGGCAATCTATCCATTAATCAAAGCATTCTTGATATTCCGGTATCGATTGCTCCTTATATCGAGACTTCATTATTATTTAATCAAAGAATCGGAGAATTTCCTGAAAATCAAGATGGATTTGATAATATATGGTCAACCGCGTCATGTAGATTGGGTTTCAGATTGTCAATTTCTGCAAAAGAACAAATCGATGAATCACCAAACGATCAATTTAGTTTGATGATCCCAAGTGAATTATCAGGAAAACGAGCAATGACTGAGACAGTGCCAATGCTCATGTCATTAACGGTAAAAGAGACTCAACAAATCATGGAATATCTAAAACAAACTCCGCAATCCAGAAATTACACTCCAAGCATGGTCTGCTCAGAAATTGATCCATTATTTATTCAGAATCTTCATTCAGAACAGAGAATGTGTATTCAAAAGAGGGTCTTTCATTATCTGGCGCATTATATAAAAAAGAATGTTGACACACTTATCATACAGATATGTTCAAAAGATAGTATCAATATTGGTAAAGAATTAAAGGATGTTCTACATTCTACATTGCATATTCCTTCTTCCAAATTACTAATTCTACCCTGTGATCATCGTATGCATCATGCAGAACTATTGCACTGGAATCTTAAAAGTGGGGAACCTGTATATGTATCAATTGAATTGGAAAGTGTATCGCCTTCTGAAAATATCATTGAGTGCAATGTTCAGAATTTACAGAGTTTACATTCTTGGAACATGAATATTAGCGGACCTCAAGAATTCAATTATTCAATTGGCCCCTTCACTCAGTCAAGAATATATATTGATGGAAGTGAATTATTGCAAGGTGAGGCAGGAACAGGATTATACACGTGCTCATTGAGGATTCAAGATAGCAATCAAATATCACGCACAACACAGAAGCAATTTTCAATACAAATGACTCCCGAAAGTAAGATGCATGGGAATAGTTTTGTTTATCCGAAGAATTGGAGTGATTCGGCGATCATAAATACACTGAGAAAAGACTTATCACAATCATTTCGAGAAGGTGATGAGATACTCTTAGTAGCAAACAAAAATCGTGAAGTAGTCGATCAGCAGAGAATTATCATGATTTCAACGTATATCGATGAATTTGCAAGAAAATATCATAAAACTACTATGAAGAATCCTAAGATAGTATTCAAAGGGGAGAGGGTCCTACTATATGATCAACAATGGAGTTGGGGACAAGAATATGAGCAAGCAATTAGAGTGGAGATCATTCATTGATCAGTATTGCCATGCAAAACCTAATGTCATCATTCGGGGTTCAGCAGGTATAATTCCGGGACCGGGATAAGATTCTGCTCTGCGCGTGAAATAGCGAACATCCAAAACATTATTCACATGGAATTCCATCGAAAGGGTGGAATGCAATTTATACCCAAAAGCAATATCAAGAACAGTATAAGCCGGAATTTGACCAACAATCGGATTAGAAGATCTTATGGCATTGCTTGCATCGGAAAATTGGCTTCCAACATATGAAAGGTGCAAACCTATATTCATTTCACTTGTGGAATATTCTAAACCTGACCGCAGGGTAACTGTAGGAATATATTCAACGTTCTTCCCTTGAATTCCGGGTAATGTAGATTGCACATATGCGCCTTCAATCACGGATATGTTTAGATAAGCGCGCAAAACATTACTTGTTGTGACATCGCATACTTTCAAAAGATCGGTTTCAATGACTGACTCAATGCCAATTGTTCTGGTTGCACCAATATTTGTTCTATATCTATACGGTAAATACAATGGAGGTTTGTCGCTTTGCAATATTGTTCCGATACGATTTTCATATGAAAGATAAAATGCACTGAAGTCAATGTAGAGCATTCCTGAGAAAGCGATACCTTTGATTCCTATATCTGCATTAAAGCCTTTTTCATCTTGCAATGTGGAATCAATGATAAGATTCCGATTGTTTACACGAATATCACTGAAAGTGATGGCCCTATAGTTTCTGGCATAATTCGCATATACTTCACGTTCTTTGTCAATCCTGAAAGATGTACCGATTCCATATAGCATGATTGATCGCGAAACCGTTCTATCTTCATAATTATCATTTGTACTAACAAGATTCCCTGCCAAATCAAGAACTCTTTCTGAAAATCTTCCCTTGCTGCCGGTTTCAACAAACTCATATCTCACTCCCGGCAATATGGTCCAATATTCTGTTGGTCTTATTGCGGTTTCTGCAAAGAATGAATAATTTCTTCCTGGATTTTCAATCTTTAGATGTTCGGGATAATCATTGTTTTCATATGAAAATGTTGGTGAATGCCTATCGCTGGGCACGCCTTGCATAGATAAAGCATCTCCATGATAAACTCTCCAACCTATCAATACATTGGAAGGATTCTCATTCAAAAAATATGTATGCATAAGTCTTGTTTCATTGCCGAAATTCGTGAATTCACCTTTAATCAATGTGGGCAAAACAATATCATCAATGATGGTAGTGTTTTGAAGATTACCTTGTGAAGAACGAATGGCATTTACATTGAAGAATCTTGACTGAATGCGCGACATAGGAGAAAATTCATACAGAATCTGCAAGGCATTAATATTCCAGTCAACACCGAACCAATTAAAAGCTCTATATGACATTGAAGCATCTTCTTCGAATTGCCTGTCTGTAAGACCACCGGGCAAGTGTTGTAGGGAAGTATGGAAAGTGGATTCGAATGTTAATGACAATTGGTCTAAAGGTCTATATCCCACATTTACATATGCAGTCATCGCAGAATAATCAGCATTTGGTCTCCAACCATCACCTCTTTTGTACGATAGACCGGCATAATAGGTCAGATTATCACGAGAAGCACCCTGAATGGATGTGAATGCATTCATGAATCCATATGTACCACCAAAGAGTCGACTATTGATCAAAAATGGTATGGTATCATGTCCGGACTTCAACTTGAAATTTATCATACCTCCAAATTGAGGTCCATATTGCATTGATGCTGCGCCACGGACAATTTCGATTCTATCCACAAACTCCATTGGAGGTGTATAATAATTTTCGGGATATCCAAGTGCATCTGCAGCCATATCATAACCATTTATTCGGGTATTGAAATGAGCGGTGCGATTTGGATTCATACCTCTACCACCTATGCTCAATTGCAAACCTGATTGATCATTTTCCCAAATATTCAGACCCGGAACTCTGGAAAATATCTGTCGTGCTTGAGCATTCGACTTATTGGACATGATTTGATTCATATTGATCAGTTCAGTCTTCTTACCTTCAAATATTGCTGAAATCTGGACATTTTCCAATGAACTTGCCAATACACCATTATTTGAGGCTTCATATTGCACGAATACATCGTCCAATATGATGTCTTTTCTCTTTAAATAGATGATTGTTGAAGGATTATTCACTAAAACCGAAACAATCTCTGATGAAAAACCTTCTGCAGAAACACGAACTGTGATTGTCTCCTTGACTGTTGTAATGGAGCGTATTGCTATACCTGATTTATTGGAACGAATACTGAATTGATCATCAAAAAAGAAAATCTTTGCACCTATGATCGGATATTTTGTGCCATTATCACGTATATCCAAAGAAACTATGACAGGTTTTGGCGGTGTGAGTACATGTTCAATCGAAAAAGCCGACTGAGTGGCAAAGAACAATAATATATACTGAAGGAATCTCAAGGAATTGCTCCCGGATATGCAGATATCCATGGCTTTGCAAAGATTCCATCATGAAGAAGCGCCAAATCAACTGTTGGATCGATCAATCTTGCCGATGGCCGACCATTCATCGTAACCCAACAATCAACATTAACAATGGGATCTTGAACTCCTTTTTTCTGATATTCATCATGAAGGAAATGTGCAAATGACAGTATCATGTCCGGTTGAAATGACATTTGCTTTTCTTGATGTGGAGTAAGCCATTCAGCATTATTCACATATCCTTTTTTTCCAGTGAGTTTATCCGTAATACTGAACTGTGCAATTCCTGATTTTTCTGTCAACATTACTCGCCAACCAAATCGATAGCCTTGTTCTGTCCATTGATATTGCCCGGGATAGAGTAGATATCGAAAAGGAAGAACCAATTGAATGAATATAAATATGCCAATCAATGAAAGTCCATAGGTGGACAGCTCATGTGTAGTATTGTTTTCTTGATGATTGATTTTTTCAAAAAACAGATGAAGGATAGATTCATGTATTCTTGCTTCGAAGAACAAAGTTGCCATGAATATCATTACAATAGGAAAAACTCCAATTTGAAAGAGAAGGCCAGTCATCGAATGAAAGATCACAACTGTTGCAAAAGCATAGTATCTTGTTTTGGGATACATCAAGAATGCAATGATGAAGAGATCATACAACATTCCAAACCAAGCAAATACATAAGCCGTTAAGTCCAGAGCAAACATTGGTCCAATCACGGGAAAAGATGCATGCGCGGGAAGCCAGATCTTGAGAGGTAAAGCCAAGAAGAGCCAATCACCATTGATTTTGGCAATGCCCGCATAAACATAGATGATGCCGATCTGAAAATAAACAATGAAGTGCGTCCAAAAGGGTACTTCATTTACTTTTTTCACGCGACCTGCCGAAGCGTCGATAGATGCAGCAACATGTGCGGGAAGCATGCTGAGAATACATGCAAATAAACTCACAGCATAATAGTGATTGAGATAAAATGCAATGTCCCATAATTCGATATAGGTGAAACTGAGAAACATAAGAATGGACATGATACGAAATCTATATCCCAAGATCACGCCAATCGATGAAAGAATCAAAATCCCAAATGTTGCATAGATCATTGTGGAGGTTGGAGCGGATAGGAATTCGAAACCAAAATATGGGAAGTGAAATAATGGTTGAATATATTGCAGGTCTACCCATCCGAGAATCAGAAATCGTATTGTGCTCATAAGAATGAGCATTCCAAGGCCCATGCGAAAATATGCGAGGGTATATGCAGATGCAGGTTGTTGAAGTAAGTGAATCAATCTTTTCATTTGGTTTTCAATCAATCACCATCACTACTGGCAAATGTGATGGAAATGCCAAGCAATGAGGACATTTCACTTTTTATGAAGCGAGTGTGTTTAGTCATCTCCACGTACAATTGCTCCAATTGAGGGTCCTTAGACTTGATCATGTTTTGAAGTGGAAGATTTGCATCAATTGATTGTAAAACCGTACCTATGCGATTCCACTGTTCTTCTGTATCGATGATCAATCGAGGTCCATTTTCCACTGAATTGAGATACTCTTTAAAGCCCTTTGCTGAAAGGGAAGTCAATAATGATAGTCTGGCATATCCAAACCATAAATTTCTGATGGCCTCAAATTTTGCTTTTAATAAAGCAGTCGAATATCCACTATAATATCCTTCAACTTTCATTGGCTCAATATTCACTTGACCAGCTCTCTTGCCCATTGGCAAACCAAGATTATAATTCTTCAGTATTTCATAATGATACACAAATACATTATACAAATCGGATATGGAAGATCCGGCTTGTGCTCCATCATTTTCGATAAATGTCCTCGAAAAGCTTCCTTGCCATTGATTCAACACTGTTTCAATTCTTTTTACAATGTTTTTGCTCAATGCCTGTGCATAGGCGATTCTGAATGGTTGATCAAGTAATGTTTGAATGATAGCATTTGAATCTTTGAATAACAGATATTCAAGTGCATATATACCCCTTGTATCCCTATCAAAGTTTTTGAACAGTGTATCTTTTGCAGTGATATATGATTCAATCTTACCTGCAGAAACAGGGAATGTTCCAATGTTTTGAAACAGGGAACCATCACTCATTTGCGCAGGTCCAAAATCAAACATTACTACATATTGCCAAGAGAATGCCAATGCTCGCCATTGATTGCGAAGTTTCTGTATATGTTCATTCGATGGCGAAATCGCGAATACCTGCAAAGTGGAATCAAATCTCTTTGCCTCTTCAAACATATCTCCATATAATGGGATGATCGTTTGCTTGGCAGTGAATTCAAGCATTGATCTTCTATCATATGCTTTCCCGGCAGGACCTGCGGGTTCATCACATGATGAAATCACAAAGAGAAAAATCAAAGTATATATTGAGGGTACAATCTTTTTCATGATTATTGTCTGTTTTGAACGATAACCCAATTCATTTTGAAATCTTGTATTTCTTGATCGGAAAATCCATAGATGGATTGAATGTTCTTTACTGCTGCTTGCAAAGTGGGAACGGTTGCAAATGCATCCGTTACAAAAACTGATGGTTTACCAGATTGAAGCAGTTTCAATAATGCTTCAAGTTGCATTGATTGAATATATTTATCTTCCACAAACTCCAATCCCTTCATGAATCCGATTGCCTCACCAACTGCATGTAGACCGGCTCCAAGATCCTGTTCAGAGGGATTTGTCAAGGTGAATTTATCATAAGCGGTAAGACAATAATTGACCACCGTGGCCATGATTGCTTTTTCCCATAGGAGAAAGATTGATTGTTTATCATCCAGTGACATGTCATTATGTGAAGCACTGGCTGAAATATGTCCTTGAAGTGAAGTGACCACATGTTTGAATCCGACATATAACCCTTTTCCATCATTTTTATCTCTTCTGGCAGCATATGCAGCCGTTAATCTGTCGCGATTGGTTGATGTGATATCGCTATTGACAAATGCGGGAGTTGCTCCAAAAAGAGCGATGTACTTATGAGGCATTGCATTATTCAATTCAACTTGCTTTGCGCGTCGATAAAAAACACCGACAAATGCCGATTTGTCAAGGAGTTGTTCTTGCTCCATTCCGTTTTCATCAAAAAGATAACCACCGAATGTTCCTCCTTCATTTTGTACTGAGTCAAAAGGATTATATGTTCTACCTGATGATTTGCAAAGTTCTCGTACTGATATATTCCATTGATCTTTCAATGATTGAGAGCCATGTACCATGACTTGTTCCATCTTCGGAAACACATTATTCAAAGTCAATGAAACAGATGTAGTTCTGGCAGTTTTCAATAATGAGACAAATTCCAAATGCTGAGAAATGAGAAGTTGTTCCTGAATTGTTGCCGATGCATAACCATTTGTGTCATAAGAAGCAGGTGTATTATGTATATGAGTCGCATGTTCTGAACAAGCACACAATAAGCACACAAGCAAAGTCAGAAACAGGATTTTAAGAGATATTATGCTCTTCATATGTATGAATCCTTATTTAGATTTAGTCTAAATTAATGATTATATCATACATGACCAAAAGATTCGTATTTATAATTTCTTTACAAAGCACTCTTTTTTTTTCTACTTTTGCCATGCAGCAAACAGGGATGAAGAATCCCGAAGTTTACATATTTATGGGAAGTTTTATGAAAAACATCGCAACTCTTTTTCTGATCATCTGTACTTGGATGGCGGGACCATCTCTCATGGCGCAGCAGACATATTTCAATGTGCCGAACTCAAAAGTTACGCCTAAAAGTGATTTTTACGTACAAGCCAATGCTTTTTTAACGAATACCCTTGATAGGACTCAAATCAATGGGATGTACGGAGTCAATAAAGACACGGAAGTAGGTGCCAATATCTTACATTATAATTCAGGAGACAGCTGGATAGGTTTGGGTGTGCAGCACAGAGAAGTATTGACTGCAGAGCATAATCTTACAATTGGTGGTACATATTACCTCAATTCAGGTGGAGCTTATTATGCATATGCACTTGTGACAGCAAATAAATTGGTCCCGAAAGCAAATATCAATGCTGGTCTATATTATGGGAATGATATGATGTTTGGATTATCTACTTTTGGATTGATGGCAGGATTCGATTATCCAGTGATTAATGACAAAATCAGATTCAAAGCTGAATTTATGTCCGGAGAACACTGGATGAATGGATTGAATCTTGGAGCAGATTATGCCATTTCACCAAATATGAAAGCCGGTCTGGGCATCAATTTGATCAATTCAAACAGCGGACCTTCACCATTCATTATTCAATTACATTATACCTTGTAATTGATTTCTGCAATAGTCACGAGAGGCACTATATGTGCCTCTTTTTTTTTAAGTATCTTCAGGAGTGAGAAATGGGGTTGATTGGAAGAAGATCATTTCTCGTGATTGTGATTATATCACTAATAGAAGGATGTTCGCTCTATTCTGAAGAAGATACTAATGTTGCATTTTCATCAAGTACAATATCCTCAATCGATTCCATCATTAAAAAACACGGCATACTTGGTGGGACTATTATCTGTTTCAATACATCTGATATTACACAATATGCATTTGGTACGGCCAGATTGGACCAGAAAAAGGAATGGAATGACTCCACATATTTTCGCATTGCAAGTATTTCAAAATTTATCACCACAATTGCCATCATGCAATTGATTGAACAAAGGTATTTTTCACTTGACACTGATATTTCAACATTATTGCCGATCACATTGAGAAATCCGGCTTATCGTGATATACCTATCACCGTTCGCATGCTTCTCAATCATACGAGTACGATCAAAGACTCAGATAGAGCTTTTGAATTTGCCAAAAGGTCAATATTGATTGATACAATTACTCAAGATAGCATCATTCCCTCAATACAAACGTTGTTTACACATCAATTTATTCAGCATGAAGCATTCTTGCCAAAGACCATATCATTAAACAATGGGACATCGGTCAAAGCAATCCCTGGAACATTTTTCAACTATACCAATATCAACTTTGTGATATTAGCATGGATTTTGGAAAGAGCATCCGGACTTTCATTTGCTGAATATGTACAGAGATATATATTCCGTCCGATCAAAATTAAAGCCGGTTTTTTAGTTCAAGACCTACCAAAAGATGCAGTGATTTCAACTCAATATCGATATTCAAAAAAACAATGGGTTGCTGAAGGTGACGGCTCTACCAAACCATTTACATTGATTTATAAACCAATTACTTCATATAAAGCCGGTCATAATCCATTCCGATTTTCTCCTCAAGCTGGATTACGCATAATAGGGAAGGATTTAGCTATTCTCTTGCAAAAATTGCTGTCCACTGAAACATTGCTCACATCAAAATCAAAAGAAGAAATGTTTTCAGAATCTTGGAGAGCCGAAACAAACAATTCTCGACATCAATTCAATGATTTATTTCAGTCTTGGGGTTTAGGGGTACAGATTCTAACAAATACACCCGGAAAAGATGCAATTAATGGACTTGAAAAGCGATATATTGGACATATTGGGAGAGCAAATGGAGCTTATTCCACTATGTTCTTCAATAAGCAAACACATAAAGGATTTATTATCTTTCTGAATGGCATTCAATCACTTCCATCCTCAGACCATGGTTTTCTAAAATGTGAAAAAGAGCTTATGTCCTTAATTCTAAAATATCAGCAGCATGAACATGAATAATGTACTCTTGTTAATACTCATCTTATGTACTTGTACAACTATTGAACTTGATGCTCAAGTTATGCGGATGGGTCAATCTTCATCCGGACAAATCATACTTACTATGGATAAAAACAAGATTAGAAGAGGTAATTCACCTTCAGGAGAAATAGTATTGACAATTGATGGAGAACGCATTCGAAGTGGTAATTCACCCTCCGGAAAAATCATTGCAACTGTAGTAGGCAATCTTGTGAGGGAAGGTAATTCATCAAGCGGTAAAATCATTGCATTTATTGATGGTACACGTATCCGAAAAGGAAATTCATCCTCTGGAACAATCATCGCAACAACAAATGGTGGTAGAATGAGTGGAGCTGCCGCCGCAGTATATTTATTACTTCTGTAAATGGCATCCTTATGTTCATTGTAAAAAATAACTTGAATTCTATTGAATCTGTTCATACATCGCTAGAACAAACAATTGCAAATCACGAGTTTTCACTCTTATTTTTTTATGATTTTCATGCATTATTGGAAAAAAGGATTCCCGATTGAACGCAAAGCGTTTACTTGTAAGATTTGTAGAGCTTCTATGACTTCAAAAATACTCACACATCATCCAATCTTTTCGGCTATGATGCCATGCAGAATATCAACGTTTGAGCAAGAAGGCAAAACGTATTTGGTGACATACGATATGGTACCACTACTCGAATCACTTAATAATAATGAAGAGTTGTACAATGAAGAGTTGTACAATGAAGCGCATACACTCTTTAATCAGTTATTGAAATTTATGGAGACACTCACTCACAAATGTAGAAAGGGCAGTGGTTTATTTCATATTTGATCAGAGTTGAGTAGTAATGTTGAATATGGTAAAGTACCATACATTATGCCTCATCGCCATTCCACAGTTAGAAAGTAGAAGTTTTCAAATTCCCCATATCTTAGGCGAATTTTCAACCTTGATGATAATCATGGTACAGCCTATTTTCAGTTTGAGTCTTTTTGCAATAGATATCATTGTTTCCAGCATTGCTTTATCCGTAATCAAGGATATTGAGCGCTCATTGAATACCTCTCCTGAATCCGATATATATGCTCCCCGGACACATGCTCCAATTCTCATGAGCTGAATTTCATTTCTATAGTCTGATAACCATTCTTTGATGATCAGCAACAGTGTTTGATTATCAAGTACTTCATATTGCTCATCGAAGGGGAGGATAATATATCCGTAAGCATCATTGACTGCATGTGCACCTTCGCATTCTTCACGTAATTCAATACGGAATGAATTCATCTGCAAAGCATGAAAATAATTTCTCGGAACGATCTCAAAATACTGTGTATCATCCCCAATGATCTGTAATAACCATAATCTCAATACATTGATGACCCCGTTTCTTTTCATAGTATCCCCTTTGAATCAAAAAAAAATCCGCATGAACCCTATCATACGGATGTATATGTGGAGATGGCGGGAGTCGAACCCGCGTCCGAAGTGCTGAAGTCGAAGCCTCTCCATGCTCAGTCATTCAATGGATTTAATGCAATCGTACGCCGGATGACAGGCCAATTGCACGATGAGTAGTAATCTTGATTTTGGTACAAACCCACTGTCCAAAAAGCAGCTCTTCTAAAGTGACACCCGATTCATCGCCAAAGAGCGAACGATGGTCAGATGGTTTAGACCCAGATCGTATTGATTAGGCAGCTAAACGATAGTTCATAGTGTTGCCACATATGATTTCGCCAGTTGTATTAACGAGCTCCACCAGCGTAGCTCGGCATGCTTCTTCGTACTGCATTCACCCCGTCGAGACCATTTCATCCCCAAAAACGAAGTGACTCTATGTAACGAGCCAATGATCTTATTATTGCATACTCCTAAAAATTGATAGAACCTATGGAAAAGTGAAAAGGATACATCAATCTGAACACCGGGGGTCCATCTGGACTTAACTCCAGCATTGGCAAAGGAAGCAATATGAAATTCAACGATTGTTTGAACCAATTCCATGTTGTTCCGCCATCCGGCAATACCATTGCAGGATTAATGTCTAGTCCGATCAAGTATTTTCTATCACCATCTTTATATGTTAGATTTCTTGCGGTATAACCAAATCCTATATTCAACCAATCAGGCCAATATGGATCAAGTTCATTGGGTAATAGATTATTCACATTTGCACTCAACATGAATGTGTATCCGCTATAATCATCAATGAATGAAGATGATTGATCTCTTTGTTTTGAACCATACCAAGAAGGTGGAATATAGTTTGCTTTCGGAGTAAAATTTTGGAGAAAGGGTATATGATGTTGTCCGAGAAAGAATCCCAAACCTAGCATATTTGAATACATATCCGATGGAGAAAAACCCCAATTTGTTCCAAAACCATCTAGAATTTCTACATATGATTGATAAGCAAATGACATTGCTGCACCCCAATGTGTTGCAGCATCATGATTCAGACCAGAACCCATGAGGAATTCAGAAAGAATATAAGCATTCACGTATCCACCCCATACATGACCTAACTTATCGACATATAAACCATAATCTCCATCTTCAATTACGCGAAATGAAGTTGTGGAATCCCAAATTGTATTCACTTGATAAATATGCAAGGCGGTGATCGCGGCAACATATGTACCGGTCAATATTGCAAATGGGGTTGTTTTTATCGTTGTTTCTCGGAATGGGGGTGTTCCCATTAACGTGGTACGTTGAAATCCGGCATATGTAAACTCCGATGGAGATACATAGGGAGATGGTGAAGGAGTCTCGTTGAATGTCAAATCAGTCATGCGGATGTCAGCCAAGTCTGAAACTCTGGGTACCGAATCCTGCGCCGTAAGAGAATGGAACAGGAACATACATACACCCAATATCACACATGCATTTTTCACTGTTTTTCCTGAACTTGTATGAGATACGTATGATACGTCATATTTTCACGAAAAAAACCTTCACTCAGATTTGCATCATACCATTTTTCAAGTGTATCAAGAAAAACTCCCATACGTTTAAACACAGTCCCAAGAAGAAAACGCAGGGTTGGAGAGAATCCAGTCATCAAGTCCTGTACTATACGCAAAGTAGGAAGCATATATTGACGGAACAGATATTCTGTAAATCTCAATGTAGGTATAATTCGATGACTCATATTTTCTGATCGAATAATGCGATATCCTCTACGTGTGCATTCTTGTTCAAGCTCACTTCGATATACCATATTTGAATTGATCAAAGGATTATCACTTGTTCTGAAGAAACCGGATATCAAAGCATGACCACCCGGTTTGACGCATCGTTGAATTGCTGACATCCCATCTTGCAATGAGAAATAATTATTGGATTCACTCATGAGCAATATATCATATCGCATTGTAGGCATAAACGATTCTATGCCTGACTGAATGAATCTGCTTTCCGGATGAGTATTTCTGAAATATTGTTTGTGCTGTTGTTCAGGTGAAAGACCATGTACAACATATCCGGACTTTTCCAATGCCAAATCAACATCTCCGATTCCACAGCCTACATCAAGTACGGTTATTGAACCATTCGGCATCCATTCCACAATGGTTTGGGTATATGAAGCTTGTGCCAATCTCAATGCTGCCAAAGAATCAATGACTTCTTCTTCGGAATGAGAATATCCAAGATGAAATGACTCCAACTTGAGAACTTCCAAGCAGAAGCGAAGTTCAAAATCGACAGCATTTGCCAGTAGGGGATGAATTGCCATGGAGATGATAGGGAATTAAATGGTGGCATTAACTTGTTCTATGGCAAAATTACAGGAAATTCATGCCAAAACGAGAGTTTCATGATATTTTTCCAAGGAGTTTTTCGAGGCATCCTGAATTTGTAATTTTGTACTTGCTTTTTTTCACTTATCCGGTTGTATTTATCCATGGCAATTCGCACCGCAATCAATGGTTTTGGACGCATCGGGCGTCTTGTGTTCAGAGTGGCTGCTGCAAGACCCGATCTCATCGAGATTGTAGGCATCAATGATCTGACAGATGCCAAAACATTGGCTCATCTTCTCAAGTTTGATTCCGTGCACGGAAGATTCTCCGGAGAAGTCACAGCAAGTGATTCTTCTATCATCGTCAATGGCAAAACAATAGCCATCAGCGCTGAAAAATCCATTGAATCTATTCCTTGGTCCAACTTGGATTGTGTGATTGAATCCACCGGAGTATTCAGCTCCAAAGAACAATTATCAAAACATTTGAAGCATGCAAAAAAGGTCATTCTTACATCACCAGCAAAAGATGCTCTTGATAGAACAGTCGTGCTAGGCGTGAATGATTCTGCCTTGACAGGCGCTGAAACCGTACTTTCAAATGCATCCTGCACAACGAATTGTCTTGCCCCCATGGTGAAAGTACTCAATGATGCTTTCGGTATTGAAAAAGGGTATATGACTACCGTTCATGCCTATACCAATGATCAGCGCATTTTGGATCTTCCTCATAAAGATCTTCGCAGAGCGCGCTCCGCGGCTGTGAGCATCATTCCCACAACGACTGGTGCTGCTAAAGCAGTTGGCGAAGTGCTTCCCGAACTGAAAGGCAAATTGGATGGATTCTCATTCCGCGTGCCAACCCCCGACGGTTCGGTCACTGATTTCACGGCAATACTCAAAAGAGATGTCACAAAAGATGAAATCAACACAGCAATGAAATCCGCCGCTGACTCCTATTTGAAAGGCATTTTGGAATATTCCGAAGATCCCCTTGTATCGGTTGACATCATTGGCAATCCTCATTCATGCATTTTTGATGCTGATTCTACGATGGCAATGGGGAATCTCGTGAAAGTGGTTGGTTGGTATGACAATGAATGGGGCTATTCAAACAGAGTGGTCGATCTACTCGTTAAAATCTCAGCGTAAATGTTAATGGCCTCCTTCGTGGACTGCACCCCAAAAGTTTGACATTTTTGGGGGCAGTATACCTAGGGGAGTCCACGTGTTTGTCGTTGTTTTGTTTTCTTCAACACCCTCACTCAGTCTGTCCGCATTAAAACTATATTTCTGTCAACCAGGGACTTGAAAGTTGGGAAAAAGAATATTAAATGCTACTATTTTATTACTTGGCATTAAATATAGCTATTATCCTTTTTGTTATACTTGATTTCAATCGTAGGGTATGGGATTTATCTCCGATTAATTGTAATCACGCCTTACAGGAGCAGTTCGGACAAATACCAGTCAACAAAAAATGTGTTTCTGTTACAACATACTCATCTGGTAATTTGTACTTGGGCATTTTATGATTTAAGCAAGTAACCCCATCACATTTCAAACAACTAAAATGTAAATGCTCATCATTGTGAATATCTGAGCAATCTCTACACTTTGCATATTTGAGAATTCCGTCTCTGTTAATTACCTTGTGTACTAACCCCTCTTCATTTAATCTCTCCAATACTCTGTAAATAGTCACCCTATCGCAAAAATCATGAAGAAACTCATGAATTTCAGTATGAGATAAAGCGGTCTCAGATTCACTAATTAGTTTTAGTACTTCAGTCTTTGCTAAAGTGTTTCGTGACTTTTTCATGTTTTTTAAAAAAATATACATGCAACACTGTTGCATTATCAAAAATTGATATATTTGTATCAGTAGTAAAGATGAGTCTTAATTATTATAGAATAATTCATGGAACAGAATACAAAGGCGAGTTATGTGTATGGAGATACTCCAGAAATACTACACAGAATATCTGAATCTAATAAAAGCATTGCGATTCTGCAAAGAGATATTGACTTTTTAAAAACTGAACTTATACAATTGATACAACATAAAATCAAATTCAATTACAGAGGTTCAATTGAAGAAATCATTGATCAATTGAATAAGCATACCATTATACATAACTGGCAGTGTCCACGAGTATGTGAGGACATCATTTCAACATTACACGTTTTCTCGAAATTATCATCTTCTACTATATACAGTCTGACATTTGAGCGAGTTGAATCAGATATGTGCAAGCGATTCCACACCGATATTCATGATTTGAGACTATTGAGTACTTATGTGGGACGAGGAACTTTATGGCTATCGGAAGACAATGTAAATAGAGGTGCATTATATTCACATAGCACAAATGATGATATAGTCATTGACCAAAATGACATTCATGAAATCAGTGTTGGTCATATTGCGATTCTGAAAGGAGAAGAATATCCGCAGAGCAAATCAATGGCATTGGTACATCGAAGTCCAGAGATTGAAAATGATCAAGAAATCAGACTTTTATTACGCATAGACACTGATAAATTTAGGGGGGCAATTTGAGGAGATATACTTCTGAAAACATGCATCAATAAATCAAAACGGATACAATATTACTTCTGAACCAAGTTTGTCGAGAAATTAACGATTAAGATCAAGGTGATATTAGTCAAAAATAGTAGCAAATGTCTCTAAATATTGATTAAAGATTATTTATCAAACTAATACTAGTAGAAACAAAGATGAAGAAAAAAATAAAGAAATTGCCAGTCACGGTTCTAAGCGGATTCTTGGGAGCAGGTAAAACTACTCTTCTGAATCATGTTTTACACAATAAAGAAGGAATGAAAGTCGCGGTGATAGTAAATGACATGAGCGAAGTGAATATAGATGCACGGTTAATTGAAAATGAAAATACCTTATCCAGAACAGAAGAAAAATTAGTAGAGATGAGTAATGGATGTATCTGTTGTACACTTCGTGAAGACTTGATGATTGAAGTTGAAAAATTGGCTAAAGAGGGGAGATTCGATTATTTGTTAATTGAAAGTACAGGAATCAGCGAGCCGGTTCCAGTAGCACAAACATTTTCATTTGCTGACGAGGAACAAGGTATAGATCTATCAAAGTTCAGTTATATTGATACTATGGTTACAGTTGTTGACTGCTTAAACTTCTTTGCAGATTTTGGATCAGCTCAATTGCTACAAGATAGAAAGTTGACAGATATTCAAGGTGATGATAGAACAATAGTGAACCTGCTTACCGATCAAGTTGAATTTGCAAATGTAATTATATTAAATAAAACTGACTTGGTTGATGACCATGTACTTGGACTTTTACATTCAACAATTAAAAAACTCAATCCAGGTGCAACCATAGTTCATTCAACATTTGGGAGGGTACCTATTTCTGAAATTATGAATACAGGACTATTTGATTTTGAAGAAGCCCAAACTTCTGCCGGCTGGCAAATTGAACTAAATGCCGATCGTCATACTCCTGAAACAGAAGAGTATGGTATTGGTTCTTTTGTATTTCGGAGTAGTTTGCCGTTTCATCCTGAAAGATTATGGGATTTTCTCAATCATCAATATCCTAAAGGGGTTATTCGAGCAAAAGGATTATTCTGGTTGGCTTCTAGACCGAGTTATGCAATTACATTTTCACAAGCAGGTGGCTCCACCCGAATTGGACTTGCCGGAAGATGGTGGTGTAGCATGGCACTCGATGAACGGTTACAGTTTCCATCATTTATTGAGAATAGAGAGTATATCGAAGATAAATGGCATTCACAATGGGGAGACAGACTCAATGAACTTGTATTCATTGGAATGTCTGTAGATAAGGAGAAGGCAATGGCTGAACTTCAGCAATGCTTGCTTAAACAAGATGAAATCGAATCTTATTATAATCAGAGTTTAAAAGATCCATTTCCTGAAGAAATATATTGATAAAAATGCCCCAAATAGTGACTTACTTTTTAATGGCCTCCCTCGGGAGGCCGCTTTTTTAGTGTATTATTCGATCAGTTGTACCACTTTCATCGCGGCTTCGGTGACATTTGTTCCGGGACCGAATATCGCCTTCACACCTGCCGAATATAACTCTTCATAGTCTTTTGGAGGAATCACGCCACCTGCAATCACAATGATATCGCCAGCGCCTTGTTGTTTGAGTGATTCAATCAAAAGAGGAATCAATGTTTTATGTCCTGCCGCCTGACTCGACACGCCAATCACATGCACATCACTTTCAATGGCTTGTCTTGCAGCTTCCTCAGGAGTTTGAAAGAGGGGGCCAAGATCAACATCAAATCCGGCATCGGCAAAGCCCGTTGCAATTACATGTGCTCCTCTGTCATGTCCGTCCTGTCCAAGTTTTGCCACCATGATGCGTGGCCTTCTTCCATGCTTTTGCTCAAAAGCGATTATCTCATCTTGCACCATGGCAAATCCTGTATTTTCTTTATTGTAGGAAGCATAGACACCGCTGATGATTGAAACAGTTGGCTCATATCTTCCAAATGCTTGTGCCATCGCTTCAGAAATCTCGCCCAATGTTGCGCGATGTCTTGCTGCAATGATTGCTGCATCTAATAGATTACCTTTTCCTGACTTTGCAATGTCGTGAATAGATTTCAGTGATGCATCCACGAGTTCTGTATTTCTATGATTTTTGATTTGTTCAAGAGATTGCATCTGTGAATGTAAAACGGCTGTATTGTCAATGTCCAATACATCCACATCCATTTCTTCTTCGGGCGCATATTTATTCACACCGACGATGATCTCCTTTTTCTGATCAATCAGAGCTTGTCTTCTCGCCGCGGATTCTTCGATGCGCCTCTTTGGAATTCCTTGTTGAATGGCCTTTGTCATGCCACCCAATTGATCAATCTCTGACAAGATTTTCTTGGCTTCTTGATAGAGTGAATCCGTAAGTGATTCCACATAATAAGAGCCACCAAGTGGATCTGCCACATCGATGATATGTGATTCCTCTGCCAAGATCAATTGCGTATTGCGAGCAATGCATGCCGAGAAATCAGTGGGGAGGCCGAGCGCTTCATCAAATGAATTTGTATGTAAAGATTGTGTACCACCAAGAATAGCGCTCATAGCCTCGATGGTTGTGCGAATCACATTATTATATGGATCCTGTGCTGCTAGTGACCATCCAGAAGTTTGACAATGCGTTCTGAGCAATAAAGAAATTTGTTTCTTTGGATTGAATCTTTTAATCTCTTCTGCCCACAACTTACGTGCCGCCCGCATTTTGGCTATCTCCATGAAGAAATTCATGCCGATGCCCCAGAAAAATGAGAGGCGCGGAGCAAAGTCATCAATGTGAAGATTTCGTGCAAGAGCACTTTTCACATATTCCAAACCATCGGCAATCGTATATGCAATTTCCTGAACAGCACTTGCGCCTGCCTCATGCATATGATAACCGCTTATGCTGATGCTATTGAACTTAGGCATATGCTTGCTTGTAAATTCAATAATGTCGGCGACTATTCGCATTGAAGATTCAGGTGGATAGATGAACGTATTTCTTACCATGAATTCTTTGAGTATGTCATTTTGAATTGTACCAGACAATTCATTCATCGAAACACCTTGTTCTTCACCGGCAACAATAAACATTGCTAATACGGGAATCACTGCACCATTCATCGTCATTGAAACCGACATCGTTTGAAGTGGTATTCCATCAAACAATGTCTTCATGTCTTCTACGGAATCGATTGCAACCCCTGCCTTTCCTACATCTCCAACTACTCGAGGATGATCCGAATCATATCCTCTGTGTGTTGCAAGATCGAATGCAACAGAAAGACCTTTTTGACCGGCAGCAAGATTTCTTTTATAGAAGGCATTTGATTCAGCAGCAGTTGAGAAACCGGCATATTGACGAATAGTCCAAGGTCTATTTGCATACATTGTGGCATATGGACCTCGCACATAGGGAAAAACACCGGGCATTTCTTCACCGGACAATTGAGCGGGAAGATCTTGCGAAGAATAAACGGGCTTTATGACAATCTGCTCTGCCGAATGCTTATGCAGAGTGTCGGTTGATACACCTTTCAATTCTTTTTCGGCTAATTGCTGCCATTGCTCAAATGATGATAAATCACTCACGAGATGTCTCCGAATCAAAATGAGAAAGGTTTACTGATATATCGTTTTGCTTCTTCATGAGATTGCTGTCTATCATCCCATTTCAAAACTTTCTTGTATTGTTCAATTGCCATGGATCGTTTTCCTTGAACATCATAGATATTACCGATTTTCATATTGACTTTAATTGTGAAGCCAGACACATCCTCATCAAGAAAACGTCCTGCCTCATCACATTTGTAAAAATACGTGAGTGCCGAATCCAGCTGTTTTCTGTTCATTAGGGCTAATCCCACATAATACAATCCTTCTCTTGCTGTTTGCTGATCATATCCTACATGTTTATTGATGCAGCGATTGACAATGCTTCTCCATGTCTGTTCCAATTCGGTCCATTGCCCGAGCATTACTTGACACCTTCCGACATATCTATGGAAATATGGATTTTTAGGATAACGCGTATACAAATCCATTGCTACAGGCAAGGCTTCTATAGCATTTTTCTCGAATTGATACCACACTTGAAGAAGTGATACTTTCGCTTCTGTGGCAGCATATCGTGCACCTCGGCCTGCAGCTTGCAATTGCATGATCCCGAGATTCTTATCACCTTTTGGAAGGAACATCATCACTGCCTTAAGAGCGGGATATTGTTCAGGAAGAGCTGATGCATAGTAATTATATAGTCCTGTCCCCAGCATGATATCATGATTACCGGGAGCCAATTGCTGACATTGCTGCAAAATTTTGAAAGCGACATGTCCATCATCTGCTGCCTTTATCCAAGATTCCCGTCCTGCATAATACCGTCCTCGAAATCCTAGTGCACCACCTTTGAAAAATAGTGCAGACAAATCTTTTGGATTTTCGGCAAGCAATTCATCACAATGCACGATGACTTTCGCACATTTATTGAGAAATACTTCATCATTGTTTTTCTTTCTTCTATCTGCTTGGATTCGCCACCATTCCACCATGGCATCTAAAAAATATCCTGCAGGATGCTTGGGATACATATCTATGACTTTTCCAAATAAAGCAGATGCGGCATCGAATTCCATATTATAGATCATTGTAGCACCCATCTGCACAAGCGAATCCGCATCTGAACGCATCATGATCCATTGTGATTTCATGGGAACACAGTGCGCAAAAAGCGCAAAGAACACCATTGTCAGATAACGGCGCATTATCTTCTTACACATATTGGATATCATCCTATGGTGAATCATGTTCTTTAAATCATTATTGAGTGATAGCATATTCCATCCTGAAGATCCGGGCCTGTCTGTGTGGAGGGATTTGTATTGTTGATATGAATATTCCAATTGCAATTAACGCCAAAGTGCAATAAGCCGTTCCTTCAATGCCATATGGACTCATAAACCATGGGGAAGGTATATCTTGTGAAAGAGTGACTTTTATGAATGATTCAGATATTTCGAGTCCTGAGAGGGTCATGCCTGTCATGAACAATGTACCATTCCAAGAAACATGCAAAGCTATAGGTAACCAAAGTGAATGCATATGATATCGAGCAAAAGAAAAAAGCAAGCCTGCAAGGAAAGTATTAATCATGGATAGCGTATCAAAAGAAGGATTAGCAATATGCGCCGATGCAAATAAGGCAGAAAATAGCAATGCAGTCGGAACAAATGAAAAGCGATCTATGCATGCCTGAAACATCATTCCACGAAAAATCAATTCTTCAATTACAGCATATAAGATGATTGGGACAATTCCACTCAAAAGGAATGTTGAACCATATGATATTTGCGCTAAATCAAACAGGGACATTGCAATAATCAGACTGACAATAGGTATCATGCCAAGAGCAATAGCCATGATCAATTCTTGAAATGTCATGGAGTCGAGAGGGAAACCCGCTGTATGAAAAGAACCACCTCGAGCATATTCAATCAAAATCATACCTGCAAAAAGAATCACCAATGTAATCAAACCTTGAATAGGAATGATATCCTGAACTACATATTCCGAGAATATGCCAAGTGACAGTAGCATCACTGCCAAGAGTATTCTCACGATCCAGGAATCATATATGTTTGTCAATTTCATCGAATAACAGGAATAGTTATCACTTGATTGATTCCATGATTATTTCTAACTCGGACATGATACACACCAGCAGAAATAGAAGAAATGGGAATTGGGATCATGCATTGTTTTTCAAAGAGTGTGAATTGCATATCATCTGCGGCAGCTCTACCAATGTGATCATATATTTCAACCGTAAAATCAAGAGGTGACCCTTGATTGATGCGCTCAATGGTAACATATAGATAATTACCATTGGCCGGCAATGGATGCAAACTTGTTTTGAACAATACTTCACTTTTATCATCTATGGAATTGAATGAATCGGCATATGCAAGTACTCTGACATTTCTGATTGCAAATCCATTGAATTCAGCTCCTTCATCTGAAAGCATACCAAAACGAAAACGGACATGTGGCTTGAGAACGCCTGAAAGATCAGCCTTTTGAAATTCCCATTCCGGCATATTTCCTTGAAATCCAAAACCATTGCTTGGCTGTTTGGCTCCTGAGATACCACTGCCCTTCACCATTCTAGATGTTCGAATAAAGTCCCAGGTTACTCCTCTATCTGTGCTGACTTGGATGACCCCAAAATCACCCATGGGCTCGATATTCCACTGAGTTTCTAATTGTAAAATTGCGCGACGATATTCAGACAAGTCCAAATCTTTTGCATAAACAGCATAATTATCAGTCTTTGGCTTATACATGAATCCGGGGCTATCTTCCAAATATGGAATGGATGCTGAAGTTGTCATATTCCAATTATCCAAATCAAATGAAGTTCTATCGGACTCTTTTACAAACAGGTCATATACTGTTGGTCTATACAATATGATGACCGCAGTATCTGTTCTAGATATACCATGCTGAACTCTAGATATAAGAAAACGAGCTGGATCACCATTTCTGTAATTTTTTTGAACCCGGAATTGAATATTATGAGATATTCTTTCTCCTGAGGAAATACTATCGATGTTTATGACTGAATCAAGAACAATTACATCTTCTCTTAAAGAAGATATTCTCACTGTTCCAATCTCTTTAAGATGGAGTCTTCCTATATTCTGTACATCAATGGTCAAACTACCAATGGAAGCATTATTCATGACTATTGTGTCTATATTGTTCTCAGCGAGACGTATACATAGATTTGACCCCGAACTCCACAATGCTTGATAATTCATATGAAGGTTCTCTTTTGCATGTGGAAGAATGCGCGTTGGAGATGGCCAGAACCCATCGGTTATTGCTCCTACTTCCGGAGTGAATGCCAGTGCATTGTGCTCAAGATATGCCCAATCATCAGAATTTCCTCTGGTGGTATATCCGACTGTCTCCAAATCACGTCCGGCAGAATATGCATTGAATCGAGTGGCATCCGCAGCAAAACCTCTGAACGTTGATGAATCTTCAGTTTCACGACTCAATGCAGCAAAAGGATAGATCAATAGATTGCTATATGTATGATAATTGAAAATGCAACCAAATGCATATTTCTCACAAAGTGACTGTATTGCTTTGGTTTCAGGTTCCGAAAAGGGAACTGTACCACGATATAGATCGCTATTGGGGTCCGTAGATGAACCACCATTATTGGCATTCCAAAATGATTCCGGTCCATAGTTACGATTAAGATCCACACCAAATGTTTTGGCATCTATGATGCGTCTGTTCTTTCGCCATAAACCACCGCCTTCAGGCTTTTGTGATTGATTGAAGGCATACCCATCAGGATTGAGGCATGGTACAATAACAAGGGTACGCTCTGTCAATAGATATTGTGCTTCCTTATCATCGTCATTTGCTCTTTCCAATAAGTCCCACAAGAAATAGAGCAAAGTGGTAACTCCACCGGGTTCTCGTGAATGATGTAATGCGGTCAATAATGTTGCCGGTTTTTTGAGGTCTTTTTGCGAGCCAAATGTCCAAGATATGATCGGTCTATTTTCATGCGTAATGCCAATCGTGTCCAATGAAATGAAATACCCTTTGGAATATTGAACCAATCTGTTCATTTCTTTGTAGATTTCCTCCAGAGTATAATAACCACCCATGCTTCCTGTGACAAAATTTTTTGGAGCAAGTTTTGATTCGGTCTGAAGCTGTTTCAAGAATGCGGAATATTCACTTTTGAGTCTTGATTCATAGAATGCTTCCATATCTGAATGAATTTCTTCAAATGGAATTGCATTCTTGCTCAATTGAGAAAGAGCATATTTGCTGACAATACTCTCATAGTATGTTCCATTCTTGTGAATACCATGATCATCATCAAGACCCAGATCTTGCAATACCTGAATGTCTGGTGAGGTTGCTATGGGAATTCGAATCAATGAATACGTGTTCTGCTGCTGAGCTTGGCTGTCGGAACAAAGGAACATATAAGCAAAACCAAGGCAAATAGCCTGCAACAAGTAGTTTTGTGCAAAACCCCGAAATTGAGCAGATGGAGAAGTCATGGAAAAAGTATCTGTTTGTTATGGTTATTACAACAAATTTACGGGTAATTACCGTAATTTTGTTGGATTGAATCCGTTTTTTGAAACTAATGAGAATGTTACATGAATACGATTACAAGCACAAATCCTGCTGATTATGACATATTGATTCGCCGTTATGATAATGGGGCAAATTATGCCAGTTATTGTCCTCAATTGGCACATATGATTAAGGGCACAGCCCATGAAGAGGTGGAAAATGCGATGAAAGAGCATGTTTTGCAGCATATTGCTGCACTTCAAGACAAAAAGGATTGACGCTTGTCACAGGGTTCAACCACGGTTCATACTACTCGCATTCAATCAATGCGCTTTCATGTAATGGCTCATGAGGTGTTCTGGGGTCTCATCTCCATACTCTTGCAGTTATCGATTGCATGGCTTACTCCTGAACTATTATACTATTCAATCATTATCCAATTATTGTTGATGTCAATTGTCATGCACCCCTCGATCATTGGGATTCAAAAAAATGCTTTTGATCAAGCATTTCCTGCAACTGTATTCCGAGGGTTTCTTTTTGGATTTTGCTATGGATTCCTTTATGATGATATACAGATATCAATTCTGCAATCGGTCAATATTTTACTACCATTGACTGCAAGCATATTTTTTTCTGCCGGATATTTTGCTGAATTCATGCGAAGAAGAGGCTTCAGTGATTGGATCATTGTGATATGTTCTTCAATCATCATGTGTTCTTTCATATTCATCCTTCTTTCGGAAATTCCGGGCATTCGAGATATAATATTACTCTTTAGTTCAATCGCTTTTGCAATAGCAATCAGATTGCAAAGCAATAATGTGTGGGATGCCTTACTTGTTCTATTGTTTCTCCATATTATTTCAAGTAATGCAGAAGCGCTCTTCCATTTATTCACTTACTTATCTTAATCATGTCACTCCTTCGCATTGATCTAATTGCAGCAGTTCCTGACATTTTTCAATCTCCCCTTGATTCAAGTATATTGAAACGAGCTCAAGAAAAAGAACTGGTTTCAATTCATGTGCATAATCTTCATGACTATGCAAAAGATACTTATCGACATATTGATGACACTCCATTTGGAGGCGGAGCTGGAATGATACTTCAATGTGAACCGATTTTTGAGTGCATAGAGAAACTGATCAGTGAAAGAACCTATGATGACATTATATACACAAGTCCTGATGGTGAGGTATTCAATCAAGATATTGCGAATGAATTGTCACTGAAGGGAAATATCATCATCCTTGCAGGCCATTATAAAGGTATCGATCAACGTGTACGCGATTTTTTGATCACGCGTGAATTATCAATAGGAGATGTTGTCCTAAGTGGGGGAGAATTACCTGCTCTAATGATCACTGATGCTATAGTTCGCCTTATTCCTGGCGTACTTGGCGATTCAGAATCTTCCTTGTCTGATGCTTTCATGAATGACGGACTATTGGACTGTCCACATTATACACGCCCGGCAGTATTCCGCGATATGGAAGTTCCTAAAGTGCTAAGGAGCGGAAATCATGCCTTGGTTGAGCAATGGCGGAAGAATCAGTCGATTGAAAAAACAAAAAAAATCAGACCCGATCTTTACAAACACTATACTGACAATCAATAAAAAAGCCCTCCAAATTGGAGGGCTTAATGATTTTCATCATTTGATGCAATGTAACGGTATCATATGATGTGCATTTCCGATTTTCACCAGAGCATATCGCAATCCCGTCTGATCACAGGGGATCATCAATGAACCATTGGCTTTCGACATCCCAAGCAATCTTCCATCAATACTATATGTAGTGACTTCAATTTCTTGTTGATTTGATGAAAGAAGTATGCCACCATTAACGATATTCATCACTATTCCGGATTTTAACAAATCATCAGTAATACTGCTTGGTGATGAAATGGTTAAAGTTGAAGTCGGACCGAATGGTCCATAACCCATTTCATGATAGGCCTTAGCACGCCAATAATATGTTGCACCAACCTTTAAGTTACCTACAAAGATTGATGTGTCTCGTAAGACGGTGTCTTGTTTGAATAATGTTTTGAATTCATTGTCTTCGGACAATTCAAACCAGTAAAACAAACCTTTTGGGAGGAATGGATTATTCTTCAATTCCTCTGTATCCATATAATCTTTGCGCCAAATGAAACGAATATTTCTATTGGCAGTAGAGAACCCATTCACGGGAGCTACAGGAACAATTCCTGCCGGAACTTGAACTGTGTAGAAAATACCGGGCTCCGTATACTCATTCCACAAATCACCATTGAATGATTTTACACGCCAATAATATGTCATGTCATAATCAACCTTTAACTTCTTTGTGGTATCAATGATCGTTGAATCCTCGAATAGGATTTCTTCGAAATATTCATTTCCTGCCAATTGAACCCAATAGCGCACTGCGGTTGGATCATTCTTTTTCCAAGTCAAAGACAATGTATCTCTGTATATCGCCTCAAAATTCTTGGGATATACGATTTCACAATCCTTGGGATAAATGCGAATCTGGAACATGTATGTTTCAGAAAAATCTCCCCATCCTGCCTGCGTTTTAGCGCGAACTTTCCAGTAATAATCTTTTGCATTCTTTAAAGATCCAAACACCGCACGTGAGGTATCGGTAGTTTCAATATCAAGAATGGGTGAATCAAACGCTTCATTGTCTGCAAGCACGAAATTGTACAATGTTGTACCCATGCTTTTATACCATGCAAAGCTGATGTCTTTAGTAACTTCAGTCTGCTCATTAGGAGGTGTAATAAGTGATACCATACCGGGAAGTGCCGATGTGATGTCTACTTTTACATTTTGCCCTTGCAATGAAACTGTCTTGGTCACAACGCCGCCAAGCCCTGGTCCCGTTGCGGTAACAGTTACAGATCCTGTAAGACCTGTGACGGGTACGGCATATCCGCCCGAAGTAGAAGTCACAGCAAATTTATTGCCTTTTGACAATTCGATTTTCACATTTGGGAGACCTTCCCCCATATCATAAAAACCATTATTGTTATTGTCTTTATAAGCTACACCAGTGATATATCGATCATTTCTAGCACCAAAATTGTGAGTTATGATATATCTTCCAACTTGTGTGCCCGGATTATTATCTTCCAATACACCAACACCAATCTCAGTAAACAATGTACCGGAATAATTCATGATATTCTGACGATGCCCAAGAGAAATCTGATTTTCTTCACCCCAATCAATATTGAAGCCGGCATGAGCATGCCACATGCTTTTTGCATAAGAAAACACATTTTCACCAATACCACTCCAGCCGGAATAATTTGCCTGATTGACTCTCTGCGTCATACTGCTTCCATTGGAACCTGAATGACTTTGAAAATCATTTGCACGCATATCACCAGAATGACCGCGGGCGCAATCAATCAAACGAGGGTGAAAAGCCAGTGGTGGACGAGCCGGATATGAACTAAACTGTGACTTGACAAGGGACTTGCTGATTTTAAAGAATGAGATTGCTCCTTGCACATCCGCATCGGGATTATCTACCAAGCGAATGCCTTCTGCCGTTGGATTTGCTCTTGCTCTGTTTATCAATTCCAATGTATACTGTTCCTCTACCGTTGGATCACCATGGCTATACTGCACCAATACTTTTTGTGTCTTTGGGGTTTTATCGGTATTAAGTGTAGTATTTCTTGTCACAGTTGGTGGGTTCAAGGCAGGAGCTTTGAATGACTGTGCCTGCAACACAATGTGCAAGCACATGCTCAAAAGCAATATGCTCAACATTGTGGGGATCTTGGAATGTATAAAAGATCTACTCATGGTAAACTACCTTTATGTGTGTAAATTTGGATATCGTGTTTTTGCTGCATTTCAAAATTAGTGATAGTTTTTACAATCACAAAACACATGCTCCAATTAATTCCAATATCCTTAACTGCTTAATAATCAATGAGATTACTTCAATTGTCACCTCAGTTTCCATTTCCTCTGACCGATGGAGGAAAAATCAGTATTGCCAATATGTCGAAAGCATTGGTGGAACAGGGTTGTGCGGTTGATGTTTTCTGTCTTACAAAGCAGATGCCCGAGTCTGAATTGATTATACAATTTGAAGCATATACAGGGGCTGACATCCAGTGCATACAGCATGATACCGGCAATTCATTCAGAGCAATCATGTCATCATTGTTTGATGGAACCAATCCATTATATGTGAGAAAGCACCGAAATAAGCTGTTTGAGGAGGCTATCATGCAGCATTTGCAACAAAACACTATCGATGGAATTATATGTGATCACAGTGCAATGGCTGAATATGGATTACAGGCATCTCGCATATGTGGCATTCCTGTGATTATGCGGATGCATAATATCGAACATGTGATTTGGCAGCGTTATGCAGATCGTTTTCACGAACTTGACCCGCGCAGACTCTATATTAAGTCCCAGGCAGCAAAGCTGAAACAAAAGGAAATTCAATTTGCTGCATCGATGAATTATTGTGCAATGATAACCTCTCATGATGTTGACGTTTTGCATTCAATGGAAAGAAATATCAATGCAATACATATTCCCGTTGGTGTGGATACTCTGACTTTTTATCCTAAGGAACAAGAGAAGTCCATTCACAATAGATTGATCCATGCCACCACCTATGATTGGATTCACAATGTGGAAGCTGTCGACTGGTTCATAACAAACGTACTCCCATCAATCAATACATCGCATGGGGCCGAATTGCATTTGTTGGGCAAACATATGCCCGAACGATATAAAAATAATTCCACAGCCGGATTGATTGGTCATGGTTTTGTTGAAGACATGAATGCAATGCTGAACACGGCATCAATGTATATAGCTCCTTTATTCGTTGGAGCCGGCGTCCGCATAAAGATTTTGGAAGCAATGGCCACAGGATTACCGGTAATTGCAAGCAGGATCTCTGCTGAGGGGATTCAAGCAAATAGGGAAGATGGACTCATAATCTGCGATGATGCCGATCAATTCATCAAGGAAATTTCGGGTCTTATCATGAATCCAGAGGAAGCAAATAGACTGGGAGGAAATGCTCGGTCTTTCATCTTGGAACATCATTCATGGGAAAAGAGCGCGCAACAGATGATTACATTATTCAAAACTGCTGTGAATATGTAACTCATCCAGATTTTTTTATTAATGCCAATGCTATGCGTAATTCCGCATATTCATATCCATCGCCCAACTCTGCTCTGAAGTGTTTCAACAAACCATAAGGCATGCGCTTATACAGCGCTCTCATTTGTTCGAGCAAATCTTGTGGAACCATACTCATGCATTCAGACTGATACCCTGATTCAATAAGTTGCTCTATGTGTTTTGCAATCGTACCTATTGTTGCCCGGCGAGTTTCAGCAATACGAAACAATGAGTATCCTTGCTCAATGAATGCAAGTGTCGTTTTCACAGTTTGTGATAATTCCGCTTCATCATCCACTTGATTGAATGCAGCGATTGTGGCAATGAAGGTAGCACCATATTTCTGTGCAATGTCCTTGGGTATAGCACATAATGATTGAAGCTCTTCTTCATTACTCGGCCGAGCATTCATCATGAGCTTCAACATAGGATCACTGAAAAATGTATGAATCAATGCATCATTCTTCCCAAATTCAGAACGTGTCTTTTTCAATGTTTTCAGCAAGGTCTCTTGTGGTGTTGAATGAAGTTGGATAGGCATTGGATTTACGGGTTCAAGCAATTGAGACTCGCCCTCTTTTGTAATGCTTATAATCGGATATTCACCCGACTTCATAGATACATAATGGTGATTGATCAAATCCTCAAGAGCTTCGCGTATCATGAATGAAGCATATCCTTTGAGAATGCCAAAATATTTGGAACGATTGAGTGCATATTTTTTGACATTATAATCACCGATATCTCCCCTGATACAAGAAATGATGGTTTTCTTACCAAAGTGCCCGCTCAATTCCGCGATTTGAGACAATAATGATTGTTTTATTACCAGGTCGCGTGCATGAAGAGTATCATCAAGTTCAGGTGTATGATCCTTGCATGAAGAGCATGTTCCACATGAAAGCATAGTTGATGATTCATCACGGAAATAGTCCAATAAGAAGCGCTGTTTACAAGTTGGTGTTACCATATATTCAATAACACTATCCAATTTGGAAATAGCATGTAGATGGCGCTTGTTCAATTGCTCGAAATCAATTGGGATTTCATCAATTGGAAGCCTTTGTTGCAACAAAGTGATTCCTGAATGTTGGGCAGATTGCCCAGTTTCGATAAGCCCAACGGCTGAAAATCTGGAAATTGCCTCCGTAACATAGACACTCTGCAAATGATGCGTTCGAATCATTTTTTGTATGTCGAAAGGTACATGTCTAAGCATGGCTTCAGGTCCGATGGTCCGCAACATCGCCATCATGATTCCACGATCATGATCCTGCATACTAACTATTCGCTGTTTCAGTTCATCACTTTGAGCTAGTATGCGAATTGTCTTATTGCTTACATGTCTACCACCATTGGACAATATTCCATTGCGTTCCATGAGCTGAACGATTGTACTCACTTTTAGGGCATGAACTCCACATGCATTTCCAATCTGTTCAAGAGTAAGGAGAATTGGCTGAGTTAAATATCCATATAGGGGTGTTTGGCCAAACAACACATTATAAACAGAAATGATATCTTCTTTCTCAGGATATGTGCATGATATGAAAAAGTCCATCAGATCCCGATCTTTGGGCGAATATAAAACGATGCAGTCTGCATCAGCACCATTCCTACCTGCTCTTCCTGATTCTTGATAATAGGCCTCCAAAGTGAGCGTAATGTCACAATGAATGATACAATCAACATTGGCTTTGTCAACACCCATACCAAATGCATTTGTAGCTATAAGAATCGAAGAGTGATCCAGTAGAAACTCATCTTGGACCCTCTGCCTCTGAGCATCTGGAAGGCCTGCATGATATGTAAGCACAGGTATGGACTCTTGTTGTAATGCTTTCGAATATTCTTCAACTCTTCTGCGTGAGCCACAGTAAACGATTAATGCTCCATTTGGTTCTTTTGATCGCTTTTTGATGAAAGCACTAAGCCAACGGACCTTATTATCCGCTTTAACTACTTGATAATGTAAGTTCTTACGAAAGAATCCACCCACATGGACAAAAGGGGAGCGCAAGAGTAATTGCTGTATGATATCTTGTTGGACTTCAGGTGTTGCAGTGGCAGTAAGAGCGATGATTGGTGGCCTATGTTGTAACTCGTGAAGTGCTGTTGAAATGGACGTATATGCCGGTCTGAAATCATGCCCCCATTCTGATATACAATGCGCCTCATCAACAGCTATGAATGAGAGAGAAATCGAGCGTAAGAATGACATGAATTGGGGGTTTTGGAGCCGTTCCGGGGATACATACAGCAATTTTACATGACCATTTTGAACATCATTTAGAATAATCTGTTGATCATATTGCGTAATGGTGCTGTTGATTAATGCGGCTGGGATATGTCTTTTTATTAAAGCATCAACCTGGTCCTTCATGAGTGCAATCAATGGCGAAATTATAAGCGCCGTGCCCGGTAATAAGAGGGCAGGAATTTGATAGCACAAAGACTTGCCACCACCGGTTGGCATGATGACAAGTGCATCATTTCCATGTACTACTTGTTCAATGATTTCATATTGTCCGGGACGAAATCCTTCGAAGTGATAATACTGTTTTAATACCGAAACTGCCGAACTATGTAGATTTGATGCGGTCAAAGGGGGATGTCCCAATATTAACTTACTTTACATAATGCAAATTATAATGCATATCTATGAGGTGAATTTTCACACTATATTTACAATCTACAGCTTTGTTAGGATAACGGTAGTACTGTAATTCTTCCTGAATACACCATGAAAATTACTATGCTGATGGGTTTCTATAAAGCCAAAAGGTTTGCATTACTCCACGGCCTTTGAGTGTAATCTCACCTCGATTCTTACACATAAATTCAGGATGACCTGAAAGCAATTGTTGAAGTTCTTGACTTATATGAATTTGATCCGGCTCGCATATTGCAATTGTTTGTAGCGATTTACATTCATGGATAAGTTCCTTTATCGGAGTGATACAACTGTTGATGGATTAATTCCAACAACATACTTTGAACCAATCACCTGATATTTTGCATCATAGAATTGTATAGAACCTGGCAAAGTATAATTGCGTGCATTGCAAATATACATCACATTGCGAATGGACCCAATGCGGTACCATTGATCTCTTGTTTGATTAACAAGTACCGTATCCAACACGTCAAGATTGGGCGAATAACTCACGACCATATTTCCATTCAAGCAATGCAATAATGAGTTAACTGTAATCGGCTTCCCGATAAATTTACCTCGTATCTCTCTAACTAGATTATAAGCACCATCGAATACCTGCATACCTCCAAGCGAATCAGGTTCGGTAGTGAGATGAGAAAATTGTATCAACCATTGATTATGTTCTTTGAGAAAGGCTATATACTGTGGATTAATACCCGTAGCACGATGTATTGTTGATCCGGTGTTTAGATCATAAAAAGCAACAGTAGATGCAAATTGTTCGTTCTTTCGAAATATCCCATATCCGGAATTACAAATGGCGATCGTGCTATTTCCAATGGCAATTCCATCGGGTGCGCATAGCCCCTTTATTGGCAAAGAATCGAATCTCATTGTAAAATGATTGATGGTATAGACTTTATCGGCATACAAATCTGTCATGGCAATAACTGAGTCATTCAATATGCAGGCCTGTTTCAAAAAGTGACCCGAACCTCGTAATTGACCTGAGGCAATCAATTTCCCTTCCCTATTGATTTTTATTATCTCATTACTTGTCGAAACAAGAATAATTGATGTAGAATCATTAACTGCAAGAATATCATTTGCAGTATCACCCAATCTTCTATTGTTTCTACATGAAAAGAGTTCAACGGATTGTCCTTCTTTTATGCCCCATAATGTAGCATTGTCATATCCATACATTCCCTCACATAGCACCAAATAATCCGGTGATGTAACATCCTTGCATTGCTCTTGCAGGAGAACTTCATCTGCGCAAGAAGACAATAGAAGTAAGATAATTGGAATGATAAATTGAGAATTCATAAGAAAAAAAAAGGTGCGCCATATGGCACACCTTGAACCTGATGTATATAAAATTCAGGAAAAATATTCCATTGACTCTGACAGATACGGATCATTATGGGCCAGACCACTCACAGAATTCATACGTCTTGCAGTAAAGAACAGTAATAATCCCATAAAGAACAATACTGTACCGGCTGCTGCAATAAGTGCAAACACATCAAAATGATGTATGCCATGATGTCTAAAACCGGGGATGATAATCCAAGAAAGATCAATAAAATGTGCAAAAAGCAATATGCAAGCAGCAAGTTTCAAGACAAGTTGATTTCTTTTCACATCTTGACGCAAGAGGAGGGCAAAAGGGACTATAAAGTGAAGTACTAAAGAACTCCAGCCAAGAATTTGCCAACCATCCTTAGTCCTATCGATATAGTAAAATGTTTCTTCAGGAAGATTACTGTACCAGATCAGGAAATACTGAGAGAAATGGATATATGTCCAGAAAATCGTAAAGGCAAACATTAATTTTCCAAGATCATGCATATGTTCTTTGGAAATATAGCCTTTCAACTCTCCTGTATTCATAACAGACATTACCAGTAAAGCAAGCACAGACAGAGTGGAAACAAAATTTCCGGCAAAATAATATAGACCAAAAATGGTGCTGAACCAATGGGGTTCAAGTGCCATCATCAAGTCGAACGCTGCAAATGTAATCGTCAAAGCATACCCCAGAACAAAAGGAGCACTTCTTTTATAATTTTTTACAGTTGGAGTGTAATCATTCTCAAGCGAATCTTGCTTAAAGGAGTTTCCAACTATATATCTATGCATCCAAAACCAGAATAAGCAATAACCGATGATTCTAGCAATGAAGAAAGGGGTGTTCGTATATGGGGCCTTTGAAGGGATATCTTCAATACCATGAAAAAAACTATTTCTGAAAATAATAATAGGCAATAAAATCAGAAGTGCGAATTGAGCAAACCAACCCATCATTTCGGGAATTCTTCGTAAAGAAGCACTCCAGCCTGCACGCACCAAAAATTGTAATGCAGAAAAAAACAAAGCCGTGACACTAATGCCGATCACATACATGGCTCCAACAAGATAAGCCGGTAACATTGCTGCACTATTGAGAGCTATACCTGCAATTGCGAGAACAATACCAGATCCTATACAGATCATACCTGTTCTGTTCACATTACCTTGAAAAGCACTACCACTGAGATTGACGGGGTTCATAATTCCTCTATGGGCTTATAAGTCTTCGAAAGTTCAATTGATTATTTCACTATACCGAGTTTTTGCATTTCACGTATATAATGAACAATAGTCCAACGGTCATTTGGTTTGATTTTATCGCCGTAACCATTCATGATATTTTGTCCGGCAGATATGATATGAAAAATATGAGCATCTGTTTTGGCCTTTGTAACAGAATCACGAAGATTTGGTGGATTTTGAAATCCTCGCTTAACTACAGCACCATTACCTTGTCCATCATAATTATGGCAAGGTGTGCAGAAAGCTTCATATCTATTCTTCCCTCTTGACAAAATATATTGTCTTTTTTCAGGAGTGGAGATTTCCAGTGGATTTGCGCCGACAACCGAATCTGCTTTTTCAAAATCAGGTTTATCCAAAGGATATGCAGATCCTTCGATCGGAACCGTATTGGGCAATGGATCTCTACCGCTTTTTCTATCTGTGTAATATGAAGAGCCAACTTGTGGTTTAACCTTGAATTGATCATCCATATCATTGATGATCATGATCGGAGGATCTTCTGAAAACCATGTGATTGATCCGCTGAGCACACCGACTACAAAGCCTGCAATACCCAAACCAATCACAATCTTGAGATAGAATCCAAAACCTTTTGTGTTTTTTTCATGTTCCATTGTTTGCAGATCCTCTTAAGCTTCAATCCGGCGTACATTGTCTGCGCCGAGTTCATTCATAAATTTTTCAGTGGTATCAAGTGAAAATCGACTATCGGATGAGAATATGCTCAGAACAAATGTATCATCCACTGCTCTTTGAAACCCTGCATCATCTTGCAAGTCTGAATACCATTTTGGCAAACCACACAAGAACCACAATCCGAAGAATGTTGCAAGTGCAGTCAAAAGAACCGTCAACTCGAACATCACCGGTATACTAAATTGAAAGGCAAACAATGGCTTACCACCAATATTCAATTTATAATCAACGGAGCCGGTCCACCAAATAAGGAACACAGCATTGGACAAACCGAAGATACCACCTGCAAATGAGACATAAGGAAGAATCGAACGCTTCATTCCCATTGCTTTATCCAAACCATGAACAGGATATGGAGTATAAATATCAAATTCCGTATATCCGCTTTGATGAACTTTGGCAGCCGCATCCATGATCTTGTTGGGATCTGTAAAGTTGCCGAGTACTGCTACTGTTTTCTTTTCACTCATTGTATGATCTCTAACTTTCTGATGGACGAAGATTAATGATGCTCATCACCATGATGAGTTGGCTGTGATCCAGGCATGACACCTTTGATCTCTGAAATAGCGATAACAGGCAAATACTTCGAAAAGAGAAGGAATAATGTCAAGAACAAACCAATTGTACCAACGAAAATACCTATCTCTACAATCGTTGGAGTATAATAACTCCAACTTGATGGTAAGAAGTCATGATGAAGTGAAGTGGAAATGATCGTGAATCGCTCAAACCACATACCGATATTCACGAATATTGAAATGATGAACATCAAAGGTATATTTCTTCTTGCCTTTTTGAACCAATACACTTGTGGTGAAAGAACATTGCATGAAACCATCGACCAATATGCCCACCAGTATTCACCAAATGCGCGATTGATGAAAACAGTTCTTTCATATTCATTGCCTGAATACCAGGCGATGAAGAACTCCATAGAATAAGCATAACCAACCATCATTCCTGTCGCTAGAATGATTTTGTTCATATTCTCAAGGTGTTTGAGTGTAATGAACTCTTTCAATCCAAGGATTTCACGGGCAATCACAAGCAATGTCATAACCATTGCAAATCCAGAGAAAATAGCTCCTGCAACAAAGTATGGAGGGAAAATCGTGGTATGCCATCCCGGTAATACTGAAGTTGCAAAGTCCATTGAAACGATCGTGTGAACAGAAAGCACAAGTGGAGTGGAAAGTCCGGCAAGAATCATATACGCAATTTCATAATGATGCCAATTGCGCATTGAACCTGTCCAACCCAAACTGAATAAGGTATATAAACGCTTTGCTATCTTCCCTTTTACAAAATTTCTCACTGTTGCAAGATCGGGAACCAAGCCCATGAACCAGAACAAAGCAGAAACTGTAAGATATGTGGAAACAGCAAATACGTCCCACACGAGAGGCGATCTAAAGTTTACCCACATTTGCATTTGGTTTGGATATGGAGTAAGCCAATAAGCCAACCAAGGACGACCTGTATGAATAACAGGAAAAATTCCTGCGCACAATACAGCAAAAATTGTCATCGCCTCTGCAGATCTATTAATGGCAGTACGCCATTTTTGACGGAACAAATACAAAATCGCCGAAATCAATGTGCCTGCATGACCAATACCAATCCAAAAAACGAAATTGGTGATGTCCCATGCCCAGCCGATTGTATTATTGGATCCCCAAACACCGATACCTGTCATGACTGTTTCGCCAATTGCACCGAATCCGGCACCTGCAATGGAAGCACAAATCAACACTGCTATCCAATATTTGAGATTTGGTTTGCCTTCAATGATGCCTGCAATTTTAACAGTGACATCATGAAGAGAAGGATTACCAAGAACAAGCGGTTCACGCATTGGTTCTTCAACGGGATACGGATTGCCTTGATATGCAGAAGCATCCAAATGCTCAACAACATTTCTTGGGGCAGTCTTTGTGACAGTTTCAACCAACATACTGATTTCCTGCTTTATATGTTCTTGTTATACTTTCGGTAATTGATCTGTATTGCGAACTTTCACAAGATATGTGACTGAAGGTCGCACATTGAGTTCGCTCAGCACTTTATAAGCACCGTTCTTTTCTTTGTATTCTTGCGAATGATTTCCACGATTAATAGTGGCAGCTTTTGCAACTGCACTCTTTGAATCATTGACATCTCCGAAGAAGATTGCTCCTGCTGGACAAGCTTGTTGACAAGCTGTTACAACCTCACCATCTTGAACTCGTGAATGACCTTGATCTTTTGCATGCATTTTTGCTTCATTCAAACGCTGAACACAGAATGTACATTTTTCCATGACGCCACGCATACGCACGGTTACATCTGGATTAAATGCCATATTGAGTGGAGTTTTCTTGTCTTTATGCCAATTGAGGAAATTGAAACGACGCACTTTATATGGGCAATTGTTCAAGCAATATCTTGTTCCAACGCAACGATTGTATGTCATTTCATTCAAACCTTCAGGGCTGTGAGTTGTTGCCGCAACCGGACAAACATTTTCGCATGGTGCATTCTCACAATGTTGACATAACATTGGCTGGAATACAGTCGTCACATTACCTGAAGCATCTTCTCTGTAATAACGATCGATTCTAATCCAGTGCATTTCACGGCTATTGGCAACATACTTTTTACCAACTGTGGGAATATTGTTTTCTGCTTGGCAAGCAACAACACAAGCTGAACAACCTGTGCAAGCACTCAAATCAATTGCCATTGCCCAGCGATGACCTGTATATTGAAATCCATCAACAATGCTTAATGTATCGGCAATATGATGAGCATCGTGTCCATGTTCTTCATGAGATCCACCTTTAGCAGCTGCAAGAGATGCGAGTGTGATATACCCCTCCTGAACTCCCAATATGTCTTTTGTTCTTTCTTTCCAATCATTGTCAAAAGGACTTGGTTTATCATAACGCTCAATAGCATGATGTCCTTGCGTTGTGGCAATCTTTTCTGATCTACCTACTTTTTCTGCTTTTGCCGAAATATAATAACCGGCATTTGCAGAAAGAATGGAAAAGGCATTTGCACCAACTCCCTCCAACACTTTTCCTCCTGCTGTTCTACCAAATCCAAGACCAATGGAAACAACATTGTTTGACATGCCGGGTTGAATAAAGACCGGTAACTCAATACTTCCCGCTTGAGTTGAAAAGCGAAGAACTTCACCTTGAACTGCACCCAAAGATTCTGCAGTTTGTTTACTCATCATTGCAACATTACCCCATGTCACCTTTGTGATTGGGTCAGGCAATTCTTGTAACCATGAGTTATTTGATTGTGTCCCGTCAAGCAATGCATATGAGGGAGTAATGGCCAATGTTAAACCACCACTGACATTGTATCCATTCAATTGAGCTATTCCACCGGGCGTTCCTGTTTCAAACGAAGAAGTTTTTTGACTTACACCATCTCGAAGCAATTGTTCCCAAGCACTTTTTGATGCATAATCTGATTGCATCTTTCTAATAAAATCATAAAAAGTAGGTGTATCGGCAAAACATGAAGCATTAATGAAATTTGCAACCAACATCATGAAATCTTGTGCAGATATAGCACTTTGATTTAGTGGAGCAATGATAGGTTGCTGAATGGAATATGCCCCGTCAAAATTTATGGCATCACCCCATGATTCCAAATAATGAGTGGTAGGTACAGAAACCGAACAGAGTGTTTGTGCCGTTTCATGTTCAGCAATTGACAATGCGGCTGAAAACTCGACATTCTCAGCTAATAATTTTTTCAATTCTGAATCAGAACAATATTCAGGATTGGTTTCTACATAAACAATAGAACCAATCTCTTTGTTTTTCAAGGATGCTCTAAAACCTGATATCGAAGCTGATGCATCAGCGCTATTGTACAGTCTGTGATTCAAATTGATAGGCTTGCCTTCACCGACAGAACCAAGCGCCTGATTAATCAATTGCCCATAAGCAATTGCTTTGGCGCTAAGATGCGAACCAACTAGTACAACTCCACTCTTGGAGGAAAGCAATGCTTTGGCTGTATTGCTGACTGCAGTGTTATTTGCGCCTGCTTGCATTCCGGAAGGGATTGATAATCCTTTGGCAGTACATACTTGAGCTACAATTCCTGCCAACACAGATTCAAATTCTGATGGTTGAATCGCATGACGATGATCAGCATTTGCTCCGGTCAAACTAAATCCTGCTTCAATGGCATGCAATGCATTCATTGATGGTGAATCAGCAGTTGGTTTTCTATTTGTTGAAAATGAAGCTGTATGATAGACACTATGCTTATCTGTACCCAAGAAATCATTGTCAACTGAAACAATAACATCTGCTTTTGATAAATCAGGAACTATTTCTGCATTAACACCAAATACCGCACTATTCGCAAGTGGTGCATTGGAGATCAAAGTGGGAAGTGTAATTACAGAAATTCCAGGTATGACTGTTGAAAGTTGATTGCATAATGCAACATATGCAGGGGAACAATGTTCATCAATGAGGAACACCGCTTTTTTTCCGGATGCTATAGTTTTTTGAATTGCCTGAGCAATGGTATTAGCTGCATTGTTGACGCTTGAGTCACCCCCATTTACTCTCGGACGACGAATTCTATCAGGATCATACAATGAGAGAAGCGTTCCTTGTACAAATGCAGAGCTTCTTCCAAGTGAAGCGGAATGCTTTGGATTACCATCAATTTTGATTGGTCTTCCCTCTCTTGTTTTAATAGCCAAACCTATGGCCGCATTCTTATGTTGATATACCGATGTATAGTAATTCGGTAAACCGGGGACCAAATATTCAGTAGGATTAGTTGATGCGACCAGTTTATGTTCAGGTCTACGGCAACTTGCCGCCGCCATGGCCATCGAAGCCGAGAGAACCGTCATGAATGTACGGCGATTGACACCGGTATCAAAAAGTGTTGATCCCGAATCACCATTGAATTCCTGACCATTCATATCTACTGTAGGATTGTCTATTTCACCATAATGGCGAAAGTACTGTGAATCGTCTCGGTTTGACATTGCTAATTGCTTCTATTATTGATTGTGTAATTCTGAATTTATCAATGATGACATGAGGAACAATTCTCAGGTCCATATTGCGCATGCTTTGGCGTCAACATACCGGCAACCATCGGCTTGGGTAAATCAGCTGTTTCAACCATACCATAATGCGGTGAAACGATTTCACGCATTTTAGCAAGAGTTGCTTTTGCATTCGGATCATAAGAATTTGCCTTTACGCCGATGAACTTCTCAATTGAAGATCTATTCTCATAATCATAACTGTAAATACCTGAAATCGGACGAGCCGGAACTATGAATTTATCGGGATTTCTATGGCAATCCAAACACCAACCCATTGACAATGGTTTGTATTGAGATATGACCCCCATTGTTTCAACAGGACCGTGACATGACTTACAATCAATCTGAGCGCGAATATGTCTGCTATGATTGAAGTGAACATAGTCAGGCACTTTGTGAATTCGAACCCACTCTATAGGTTGATTCTTTTCATATGCCGTGCGAATCAATTCAAGTGGACCGGGATTACCACGCTCATTTTCCAATTGCATTGGCAATACATGGCAATTCATGCATGTGCTAGTGGTGGGAACAGGAGAATGAGCAGATACTTCGGCTTGTGCATGACAATACATACACTTTATGCCAAGGCCTTTCATTTCTGTTCCATTATGTGAAATTGTTTCTTCACTTGCATGGAGCTTATGAGAAAAAGGTATGGGCTGTACAGGGCGGTAACCTACATCGGTCACTTTATTGTTTTGCCCAAAAATAACGATCAAGGCAAGCGTTAGCACTGTGCCAAGGCCTCCGATCGCAATTCCTTTGATTTTCTTGTCTGTAGCTTTGTTGAACATTGAGAGAACTCACAAAGAGAGATATATTCACAAATCAGTTTTTCTATTTTTTTTCGCCGCATACGCTATGCGAAGCGATATGAACGTTACGATGGCAATCGGCATCAGGAGCATGAATAACACACTCCAAGAATAACTTTCGCCTATACTCGCTCCGGTTGAACCCGGAGTATATGCATCTTTACAATTTGGACAAGCTATTGCTTGACCAATAATTGTAAACGCAAAAAGCAAAATCAACACTATAACTTTCTTCATAGTACTTTTTCCAAAATTGATTCCAATGAATCAACTTGCTGTTTGTCCAATGCATCAAAGTATCCTCTGATGCGAGATTTAGAATCCAATAAAATCAATCGTGCCGTGTGATTTTGAGGATTTTCTGCATAACCAATCAACATGCCATTCATAAATGATTCTAGTATGGAATCATTATCCATTCGAACAAATGACCAACGCTTATCAGTGAATTGCATGAGTTGCCTATGCTCACGCAAATGACTTGGTGTATCTGTGAGCGGATCAACGGTCACTGATATGAAACGCAAAGATTCACTTGCATGGTTATTGACAATCCGGCTCTTAACCAAATTGAGTTTAGGACAAATATCTCCACATGATGTGAAAAAGAAACTGATGATTGTTGTCTTGCTCTTGAGCAGTGAAGAGTTTGCCTGCTTATTCTCATCAGTATATCCTGTAAACTCAGGTAAAGAACCATACACTTTGAGAGAAGCAAATAGATCATTTGATTGTTGTTGTGTACGTTCTGATTGCACACAAGAATTGAGAAAGAACGAACTTGTCAACAAAATCATGATACATGATTTTGCAAGTGTTGAACACATTTTATGGACCTAATACATTAAGGGCGAATGTGAGGACAAAAAACAGAAAAATGGGTACGAACACAAAAGCACGTATGAACTTATTATCAAACTTCAAATGCATGAAGATATAGAATACCATAAATGATTTTACGACAGCAATCAAAAGTCCGATGGCGATATGCAAAGTATTACCTGCTTCACCCCAGCTTTTTGGCACCCAATCCAATGCTGCCAAGACAGTCAAAACTGTCAATCCAAACAATGCAATCGCAACTCTGATATAAGAACCAAACATTGCATTAGAATCAGGATGATGTCCACTCATGTGCTTTGCTCCTTAATGCGAAGGAAAAATGAGATACAATACCGGGAAGAGGAAAATCCAGACAAGATCCACAAAGTGCCAGTAAAGACCCAATGTTTCAACTTTAACAGGATGATTATATCCCTTCTTGGTAAATGCCTTAATGAACATGAATGTCATAGGTATCATCCCAGCTATAACGTGAATCGCGTGAAATCCGGTCATCAAGAAATAGAATGAGAAAAAGACATTAGTCCATGGAAATATGTGATGTCCGAATTTTGTGGAATATTCAATTGTCTTTACAATCAAAAATCCAAATCCACAAAGTATGGTCAGTCCAAGAAACAACTTGAACTTTCCTGTATTCCCTTTTTCAAGATTCAATATCGACAATGCCATTGTCAATGATGAACCTATCAGAATGAATGTATTCAAAAGTGCAAGCCATTTATTTAATTCACCCGCAGAATGAGAAAACAATTCCAAATTGGAATTTCTCAATACGATGAATGCACCAAAAAAGCCGGTGAAAAACATGATCTCAGAAGCAAGAAATATCCACATGGCTAATTTTCCATGAGGGACTTTGCTTACCGGTTCATGTGCTAAAGATAGTCCTGATGACATTGTGTTTACAGTTGTTTATTGACAAACACCAACAAAAATATTCCTGACAAAAAAGCATAGGATGCATACAATTGCATTTTCGCGCTTTTTCCATCCTGATTGCGTAGAAAAGCAATGCAGGCATAAAGAAAAAAGAATGAAAGCACTATAGCTCCTATTCCAAAAACGAAACCAAGTGGGGCATATTTCCACATCAGCGTTGATGCAATCCCACCAAGAACGGCATAAACAATTGAAAGCATAGCGATTGTTGTTCCTGTGGAATCACCACCCTCGGTATGCATCTTGAATCCGGCTTGCTCATAATCGACTCTATAAATCCATGCAAGAGCCAGAAAATGAGGTATTTGCCAACATATCAATACCAAGAACAATAGTATTCCGGGTATTTCAATGCTATTGGTACATGCAGTCCAACCTCCGAGCGCGGGCAAGGCACCCGGTAAAGTACCTGCATACAATGACAACTTGGTTTTTCTTTTTAGTGGTGTATATAAATACACATAAGAAAGTATTGACAAGAATGCCAAAATCGATGTTAAAGGATTGACACAGAAATACAATATGAACAATCCAATCAAAGAAAGAGCAATACCGAAAATAGATGCAGACTGCTTTGAAACAATTCCTGATGGCAATGCTCTATGAGCTGTTCTTTTCATGGATTTATCAAATTGAATTTCCATGACATTGTTCAGGACACAACTTCCGGCAGAGGTAAGTGCAGTTCCCAACATTGCAAACATGAAGGGCAAAAACATCCCGCTCGTGGAGACGAATATCTCAAAATGAGTATCAATCGCTAGATAATACCCTGTGGCCGCCGTTAAGACGATCATTCGGGTAATGCCTGGTTTCGTTAATTCAAAGTACGCTTGTAATGTATTGACCTGATGATCTGTGTCTTTAGTAGCCACGGTAATACCGCTAAATGGTGAACAGTGATCAGGTCATCCTAATCTTATACATGCTGACTTGAATGAGAGTCTTTCGCCACAACTTCTTCCGGTTGACCTTGCGGTTCTTCCCATTGAGGATAGAAATCAGTGGTTCTACCAGGTACTGAAAATTCATAAGGACCACGATATACTCGGATATCCGTATCAAAATTTCCATGTCCGGGATGCGCAGGTGCCGCCCATTCCAATGTATTGGCCTGCCAAGGATTTCTTGGAGCAGCCTTACCATATTTGAGTGACCAGAATATATTGAAGATTAGAATGAGCTGAGAAAATCCAAGAATGATTGCAGCAAATGTGATAAACTGATTCATTGGTTGGAATTGTTGCAAAAACTCATAGATATATGGATTGTAAATTCTTCTCATGTGCCCACCAACACCTAAAATGTGCATTGGATAGAATGTGAGGTTGAAAAATACAAATGACCAATAGAAATGCTTACGACCTAAACTCTCATTAAGCATTTTTCCATACATTTTCGGGAACCAATAATAGATTCCTGCAAATATTGCAAACAAAGCACCACCAAAAAGAACATAGTGAATGTGAGCAACAATGAAATAGGTATCGTGGATATAGATATCAACCGGAGCAGATGCCATGAACACACCGCTCAATCCACCAATGATGAATGTTGCGATAAAAGCAAGTGCATTAAGATTTGCAGCTGTGAATCGAATATCACCACGCCAAATCGTACCAAGCCAATTGAAAATTTTAATTGCAGAAGGTACGGCAATGACGATTGTTGAAAGCATGAATGTTGTACCAAGGAGTGGATTCATTCCGGATTGGAACATGTGATGTCCCCAAACAACGAACCCTAAAAATGCTATAGCCATGATAGCAAAAATCATCGCCTTATATCCGTACAGTGGCTTGCGTGCAAAGGTTGCCAATACATCAGATACAATGCCCATTCCGGGAAGAATCATGATATACACGGCTGGATGAGAATAGAACCAAAACAAATGTTGCCAAAGAATTGGTTGACCACCACCGCCAAGCAATTGTTTATGCTCGAGTAGTTCATTTCCTTTTTGTATAAATGCACCGGTCAATACAGAATTGTCTCGTGCACCAACAAGAAGATTGTCAGGCATAAAAAATGACGTGTGCAGATATTGGTCAGTCAATTGCATTGAAATGGCAGCAGCAAGCACGGGTGTGCCTAATATGATTAGAATGGCTGTAATCAACAATGCCCAAACAGTCAATGGCATTTGAAAAAACTGTAAACCTTTTGCTCTCTTGTTAACAATGGTTGCAAGATAGTTTGTGGCACCCATGATGGAAGAAAATCCAATCATAAAGAGCGAGATGAGCCATGTTGTTTGCCCTGCTCCACTCGAAGGACCAAGTGGCGGATAGCCCGTCCACCCGGCAGCGGCTGCTCCTGAATCAAAAAAGAATCCGGATAACAAAATCAAACCTGCAGGAGGCACAAGCCAGAAAGAAAACATGTTCAATTTTGGTAATGCCATGTCATCTGTTCCAATCATCAAAGGAATGCAGAAATTTCCGAACATACCCACGGCAAGTGGAATGATGACATAGAATATCATTACTGTACCGTGAAGAGACAGTAGTTGCGTATAGAAATTGGCCGTTACAGCTCCATCCGATACCCATGTATCAGGAAGAATATTGCCAATCAAAGGTATTGCTTCACCCGGATATGCCAATTGCCAGCGGATGAGCAATGCAAAAAATCCCCCAACGAAAAGGAACAATAGCGAGGCAAGCATGAACTGCTTGGCTATAACTTTGTGATCCGTTGAGAAGACGTATTTTCTTATGAACGAGACATCGTGATGATGAGCATGATCTCCATGTGCAGCGTTCCCGTGTGCATCATGTGCATGAGCGATTGCCGTTTGCATATGTACCACCAATGGTATTCGTTAATGGTTAATTTTTCTTAGTTGTAGTGGAATCAGGTGCTACTGCCAAGGCTGCGGTCGAATCCGCAGCAGGTGCTGTTTCTGGTTTCTTGAGTTTATATTGTTGATCTAACCATGCATCATAATCCTGCTGGGAATCCATGATCAACAAACCTCTCATGTTATAATGTCCTGAACCACAAAGCTCGGCACATGCTATTTCATATCTACCGGCTTTAGTCCCATTAAACCATACCTTGATCCACTGACCAGGCACCGCATCTTGCTTCACTCTGAAATTGGGAAGAAAGAAACTGTGCAAAACATCATTGGAAGATAGGTTCACCAAGACATTCTTGTTAATGGGCAAATGTGCTTCAACCGGACGCGCTCCACCGGGACTGATAATAACCAAATCGTCTTTTCCATGCACATCATTGGAATCTATACCAAATGGATTTGCACTGCTGATTTGATTACGTTCCTTTTTGCCGAATACACCGTCCGGTCCTGGATAATGGAATTGCCAACCAAATCCGGATTGATAACCGAGAACATCAATTGTAACATCGGGATTTGGAACTCTGTATGCTGACTTTGATTTAGTCCAAGCATCATCACTCCACAAGCCGATTCCGGCGAATAAAAATGTAGGCAATAATGTCCATGTGAATTCCACGAGATTATTGCCATGATAATGGTATGCCCTTCTTCCCTCTTGATGCCTGTACATAATGATGAAGGCAATCAAAATTCCATAGGTAATGAAGAAGATGGCTACCGAGGCATAATATATCATCGCGAACAATTGATCCAGTTCGCTTCCAAATGTGCTGACATTTTCCGGAAAAAACGTGAGCATGTCTTTATATGCCCACTCCATCGCTTTCGAAACATCAAAACTCATTGTAATTTGCCCATAATACGGTGAAGGAGAAAATTATCAATTCAATTCAGATTCTGTGTATGCCGAACTTCTACCAGAAGTTTGGTCTCTAGCAGCCTTTACTTCATCAGGTGTAACGGCAGCTGCGGAATTACCCCAGCTGGATCGCACATAAGAGAGCACTTCTGCAATTTCCTGATCTGTCAATTGTGACCAAGCTGCCATGACGCCATTATATGTATTGCCATTTCTTTCAATCTGACCTTGAAAACCATGCAAAACAATGCGTATGGGTTTTGTTGCATCAGCATTCTGAGCCAATGCAGATCCAGCCAATGGTGGATATGTTCCGGGAACACCCTGACCTTTGGCTTGATGACATGTGGCACATACTTGCTTGAAAGTAGTTGCACCGGGAGAAGCATCGGCTCCGTCAGCGCCACCTTTTGCGGCGGCTGCATCCTGTGCAATTGGAGATTCGTATACAGGATCATCTTCATATGTTGTAAAAAAGCCCGAAACATTGCAACCAGACAATAGTGTAATGAATGGAAGAACAACAATGATGAGAACAAGAGGCAGAAACAATTTTTTCATAGTGTATCAATAAAATTGTATTCAAATCAAAAGTGATGCTGCAATCACTCTGACACCACAAAAATACATGGTATAGGAGTCATCACCAAAAAGAAAAGTGCATATCTCAATAAATCAGATATGGACAAAAAGATCAAGACCAAGCCATGAATGGCAAGCAGCTCTGCAACCATTGAATTTGCAAGGAGTTACAACTCCGAAGCAAAATTTTGCCCATTATTGAAGACAAATACAGGCTTACCTTTGAGTCTTGTGCCGAAAAAGGGACTATTCTTGGATTTCGACTTCGAAGTCTCGGGAATCGGTGTCCATTCAGTTTCAATATCTATGATTGTCATGCAAGCAGACGCTCCTTCTTGCAATGAGGGCTGCTGTAATTTCAAAATTCTTCTGGGACCTATAGAGAGCAATTCAATCATTCTTGATAATGAAATGATTTCTTTTTCAACCAAGTGGGTAATGGTCAGACCAATGCAGGTTTCCAAACCCAATATGCCGTTTGCAGCCAAAGCCAATTCGCAGTGCTTTTCATGTTCGGCATGCGGAGCATGATCCGTGGCAATTGCATCAATTGTTCCATCGGCCAATCCTTGAAGGATAGCTTCCACATCTTTATGCTCGCGCAATGGGGGGTTCATCTTGGCTTGACTGCCATGAGTTTTGATTGCATCATGTGTCATCATGAAATGATGGGGTGTTACTTCACAACTTACTCTTTGGCCTCTTTGCTTTGCATCTCGAACGAGCTGCACGCTTCCACTTGTACTCATGTGAGAAACATGATAACGCCTATTGCCACAATGTCTGGCCAATTGAATGTCACGAGATACTATCAATTCTTCTGCAATTGAAGGATATCCCTTCACTCCCAATTCTGCTGATACTTCACCCTCATGCATCACAAAGTCTTGGGTTAGACTATGCTCCTCACAATGCTGCGTCAGCAATCCATCAAAAGGCGCAAGATAGTCGAAAGCTCTGCGCATCATTTCAGGTGACTCTACGCATGATCCATCATCTGAAAACATGACGGCACCTGACTCCATCAATTCTATCATAGGAGAAAGAAGTTCGCCTTTTCTACCAATGGTGGTTGAGGCACAAACATGGACATTGACAATATTGTCCTGTGCTTTGTTTTTGATATACTCAAGAATGATGCGACTATCAATAGCAGGGAGTGTATTCGGCATGCATACAACATCTGTGAATCCCCCATTGGCTGCTGCAGCTGTTCCTGTTGCAATTGTTTCTTTGTTTTCTTGGCCGGGTTCTCTGAGATGAACATGCATATCAACAAAACCCGGAGCGGCAATGAAACCATTTGCTTCAATGACATGCAAAGGGGAATTGTCTAATCTTTCTATAGTAACGGGATAGGAAATAATACCATGCTCATCAATCATGAGATCACGAATCTCATCAATGTCTTCATTGGGGCTGATGACGCGAATATGTTTGAACAGGTACCTACTCATTTCCTAAAATCTTGCGGAGAAATGTCCGGCGATGATAAGCTGATGGGCCATGGAGGACTATTGATTCTCTATGTTTCGCCGTTCCATAACCTTTATTTTGTGCAAAATAATAAAGTGCGGCGACTTTCTCGTCGAGTTCTTGCATTATTCTGTCCCTTGTGACCTTTGCAACTATAGAAGCCGCTGCTATGGAAAAACAATGAAAATCACCTTTTATGATGGTTGTGAACGGAATGGAGTCATGGAAAAAATGATTTCCATCAATCAATGCATGAAGATTTACTGTATTTAATGAAGTAAGAGATTCCTGCATGGCTATGACGGTTGCATTTCGAATATTGACTGTATCAATGATATCAACTTCAGTGATACCGATGCCAACTTCCAAAGCATCATTCAAAATCAATTCGAAAGCAGATTCTCTATCCTGAACTGACATCAGCTTAGAGTCTCTGCAACCAATTTCATTTTTAGTGCCTTTGGGAAATACAACTGAAGCGGCTACCACCGGACCTGCAAGTGAACCTCTTCCCGCTTCATCAACGCCCGCAACCAATAGACCCTGTTCCCAATACAGGTGTTCTATTTGATTATCCGGGATATGCAGTTTGGAATGGGATTTCATTCACGGATCAGTGTAAGGAATTCATTCCGGAGCGGTAATTCATCACGCAAACTTCCACGCATGACGGATGTAACCATGGAAGCCTTCTCTTCTGATTCATTCACACCACGAGCAATCATGCAATAATGTTTGGATTCTATCACTACACCAAGAGCCTTTGGTTTAATGATATTTTCAATGAAATCAGCAATCTGCTCTCCAAGTTCTTCCTGAATCTGCCCACGTCTAGAAAACCATTCAACTATGCGAGATAATTTCGATAATCCCAATACATAGTCACCCGGAATATAGCCAATCGCACATGTTCCGGATATAGGTTGCCAATGATGAGAACAAACAGACATCACAGTGATATTTCTGCTTATGATCAGCTCGTCAACTTGCTTTCTATTTGGAAAGACGGTGATTTTTGGAGCAGGTTCGAATCTACCGGCAAACAGTTCATTCACCCACATTTTTGCCAATCGATGAGGTGTATTCATGCTATTGGGGTCATTGCGATCAATGCGAAGAATATTGAATATCTCTCCAAATTTGGCTGATAATTCTTCAATCATCAAATCGCGCTCTTCTCTGGAAACGGGAAAATTGCCATTGGCATCGAACAGGGCTTGCCCTAAATCATTTGTTTTTGGGAAAAAGTCCTTGACAAATTCTTGGATCAAATCATCCGAAACAGAAATATTTCCGAGTGCTTCTTTTGTTGCTTTTATTAGAGGTGTTGATGAAATTTGTTTTTTCATGAAGCCACCTCAGAAGCCATTGTTACACCTAAATTATACACAGGTATGCTCACCGGTTCTCCGAAATACTCAACAAAATTCGCATCTGATTCAAAAAGTTTGATTGAATGCAATGTACCACCTGTGATTTTTGATTCGAGAATGCTCCAAAAACAAATGGCAAGATTTTCGGCTGTGGGAATGATGCCCTTCAAAAACGACACATCATGATTCAAATGTTTATGGTCTACATGCTCAATGATATGTTCTTCAATCAAATCTCTCAGAACTTTCAAATCGATGACATATCCCGTCTCAGGATCAGGTATGCCCTTCACAGTAACTTCCATGGTATAATTGTGTCCATGACCCATAGGATTGTTACATTTGTCAAAGATTTGATTGTTTTTTTCATGTGAAAATGTAGGGTTGAACAAGCGATGGGCTGCAGAAAAGTGCATTTTCCTTGTTACATAAACCATATTTTTACTCCTTATTGAATGAGCTTTGTAACATATTTGCTCTCGGAATTGTTCCAAAAGCACATCAAACCTACAAAATTCCGTAGGTATTCAACCATGAAGACTGAAGTTTTCCACATATCGCACTTAAATGTATTGATTGTCAAGCAGTTGAAAATTGCCGCCCTATCTTTATGCTTGTGTATTGCCGCGTGCTCCACCATAATGGCCAAAGATGATCCGGTAGCTATACTCATAAAGCAAGCAGCTAGTCGCAGCAAGCTCTTGAACTATATGAAAGTGGAAGCAGAAATGAGCATTACGGTAAATGAAACAACCAATGGTGCCAATTGCCTCATGCAAATGGCAGGAAGGGACTCTCTTGTAATGGAAATCAGTGGTCCTTTTGGCATCAGCGTGGCCAGACTGTTTTCGAGTTCACAATTCTTTCTTTTTCATGATATCCTTCAGGGACGCGCAATCCAAGGGAAACCAACCAGGGAAACTCTTTCGGATGTTACATTTCTTCCTTTATCGTTTGATGATTACGCTTCATTGTTCCGAGCGGAACCACCTGGAAATATCGCATCTTTTTCTCTTGTGGAAACCTATTCAGACAGTGTGAAATTGCTTTTCAAGCGAACAATTGATGCAACAGCCACTGAATTTTTGTTATGCAATAAATTTGATGGTACCATCAAAGAATATCAAAGGAAAAACAAAGAAGGAATTATAGAATTATCAATGGTATATGATCAATATTCGACTGTAAATGGCATTGCGATGCCAACTATAGTCTCTCTCAATTCTCCACTACGCGGAGTGAGTGTTACCATTACGGCACAGAATATCTCTGTGAATGAAGCCATTCCACCTGTCATGCGTTTCCCCCTTCCCAATTCCATCACTCCATTACGCATGGATTGACCGGATGATGATTGTCTATATCCAAAGAATTGTGTTTCATGTGATGATTGCTGCATGCTTGTGTTCATCATTGCATTTGGCTGCACAACAAGTTGCCGACACATCTGTGGTGCAGACCAAAAGATCCGGGCTTGATTCAACAGTCACATATTCTTCACGAGATAGCACGGTTTTTTCCTTAAAGAAAAGAACCATGCTATTGAAAGGCGATGCAGAAATTTCTCTCAAGCAACAAAAACTCAATGCTGAGTCAATTGAAATTGATTTCAAAGGATCGATTGTAAAAGCGGAAGGCGTTCAGGACTCAATCAATGGAAACATTGGATATCCTCGTTTCGAAGACAATGGTGAGGAATTTACGGGAAAAACAATTCTCTTTAATCTTGAAACAAGAAAAGGAACGATCACTCTTGGCGAAAGCAAAGCAGATGAGGGTGGATATTATTATGGGGCAAAGGTGAAGAAAGATGCGGATAATACATTGTTCATTCAAAACGGTTGTTATACCACTTGCACCAAACCGCATCCCCATTTTTACTTCGGTGCTTCCAAGATGAAGGTTGTGACGAATGATCGCGTATTCATGGAAAACATATCTTTTGTTGTTGAAGATGTACCAATCATTACATTACCACTTGGCATATATGTTCCTAACAAAACAGGGAGAACCTCCGGATTACTATTCAATATTCCATTTGTATCGACAGCTGACGGAATAGTCGCACAGAATTTGGGATATTTTTGGGCAATCAATGATTATATGGATGCTCAGTTCACGGCGGACATGTTTAGCAAAACAGGATATTTACTCAGAAATGTTTGGCGTTATGCAGTTCAGAACAATGTTAATGGGTCATTGTCGATCGAATATGGTAGAAGAAGACCCGATGCTCAATCAGAATATGTAAATAGTTGGAGAATCATTGGGAATCATCAGCAAACAATCAATCCGCAATCTCGGATCACTGCAACATTCAATATTGCAACATCATCTTTCATCAATCGATTTGCCGGTGAATTGAGTGATCGCCTGACTCAATCATTATTTTCCAATGCCGGATATTCATCGTCATTCGACAATGGAACAACACTTGGAATTGATGTTGCTGCCACCCAGAATATTGTTACAAAAGAATATTCCGTAAACCCGAACATAACCTATAATGTTCCAACATTTTTTCCCCTCAAGGGTTTAACAAATGGACATTCATGGTTGAATGATATTGGTATATCATATTTTGTTCGCGGTGCTTTTTCACATAATTCTGTACGATCAATCACTAACAGAATACCGGGGAATCCTTTACTTAGTGATACATTATTTCAAGAACGTAATAGTAGCGTCATTCGGCACAATCCTTCAATAAGCATTTCTCCTAAGCTGGGTTATTTTTCTTTGACTCCAAGTATATCATATTCTGAAAATTGGTATTTCAGATCATTGACTCGTTCAGTGAATCAAATTGATTCCGCAATCACAGAATCTGTTGAAATGAGCGCGCTTCCAATGCGTGAAACGCAATTTCAAGCTTCACTTGGAATAGGGACTCGATTATTCGGCTTGATTAAGCCACGTATGTTCGGCATAAATGCGATTCGCCATACATTTTCACCAACGCTTTCTTTTTCATATGTTCCTGAATACACAGCCCGGAATTCGAATAATATCAGAACGTATCGAGATCTTCGTTCAAATAGAGATGTTGAATATTCACGTTTTGAATTGGATGGAGGTAGAGGTGCAAATCGAGGATCCACATTTATTAATTACTCTTTGAGTAATCGATTCGAAGCAAAGTTGAAGCAAAACGATACAGCAGACAGAAATGCCGAACTTTTGCAATTTGATGTATCCGGTTCTTATGCAATGGCTTTGGACTCGCTGAACTGGAGTGCCATAACGATGGCCTTTCGCACGCCTTCAATCGGCATGTTCAATCTAAATGGAAATGCAGGCTTCACTCTTTATGATGAAGAAAAAAATAGTTTTGGCGTAATGTCTCCTATCAATGCTTTATTGCTCGAAAGAGGTAAAGGTATAGCGAGATTGACATATGCATCAGTGAATATAACGGCGCAATTTGCTTCGGGTACAATGTCCCTAGGATCCGAAAAAGATGACTTATCAAGTACTCAACAATGGTCTTATACCGGAGATCGTTTCACAGCTCGGACAATTGATGAACGCGACAATGTGGATTATTTCGGAGAACGTGGCATGGGTGGAAGGCCTTTGCAATTTCCATGGTCGATGTCAACAAGCGTCACATACTATTATGGAGAACCTATCAAAGGAATGATCAACAGAAGATTTGATGCAAGAGCAGATATTGATGTACGTTTGACATCAACACTCAATATTCGATCATCGTTTAGTTATGATGTGATCAATGCTATGATCGTTGCTCCAAGCATCTCAATCATAAAAGATTTGGATTGTTGGGAATTGTCAGCTAATTGGTATCCAACCGGCTTTAATCAGGGATTCATCATTCGATTTGCAGCAAAGGCCTCGCAATTGCGAGACCTTCAACTTATAAAGAGGAATTTGCCAATCTTTAGATAAGCATATTACTGAAATGCAGTGGCAAGAAACATGTGCTTTTCATATTCATGTTTTTTGCCAAATCCTGTTGCCGGACTTGCTGCTTCTGTGCGTCCCGCATAATACAAGCGTTGTCCACCGGAAAGTATATCACTCAAACGAGGAGCGATGAAGAACCAAGATCCTTGATTCTTGGGTTCTTCTTGCACCCACATCACATGTTTAGCATTCGAATATTGCGCAAGCATTTCTCCGGCAATATCATCCCTGAAGGGATATAATTGTTCAACTCTGATAATGGCTACAGATTGCTGTTTATTCAGCTTCGCTCTTTCGGCTATCAAATCATAATAGACCTTGCCCGAACAAAGCAATACTTTTTCAATAGCAGAAGGATTGACAATAGATTCATCATTAATGATTTCTCTGAATGATGGAACCAAAAGATCATTCAAAACCGAGATGGGTTTGCGTAAAATCTCTTTTGGTGACATTACAATCATTGGCTTTCTATATGGCGCTTTCACCTGGCGACGCAGTGCATGAAAATACTGAGAAGGTGTAGTGAAATTGCATACAAACATATTGTTCTCAGCACATAATTGCAGGAAGCGTTCCAGACGTGCGCTTGAATGCTCGGGTCCTTGTCCTTCAAATCCATGTGGCAAGAGTAATGTAAGATTTGAATGCTGACCCCATTTTGCCTCTGAACTACTGATGAATTGGTCAATGACAACTTGTGCACCATTCACGAAATCTCCGAATTGTGCTTCCCATAGTGTAAGACCATTCACCAAAATGGTGGAATATCCAAATTCGAAACCAAGGACTGCTTCTTCAGACAATGGGCTATTATACATCCTCAATTGACCTTGATCTTTCGACAAAGTATTCAGAAGAATCAATTCTTCTTCTGTATGAAAATCACGAAGTATTGCATGCCTATGACTGAATGTGCCACGACCACAATCTTGTCCGCTCATGCGAATATCATGGCCTTCAAGCAATAGAGATCCAAAAGCAAGCGCTTCGCCCATCGCCCAATCAATTGCCGGTTGATCTGAATCAAGCATATGTGAACGCTTATTCAACAAATCAACAATTTTCGGATTTGCAGTAAATCCATTCGGGACATGCGAAATACTGTTGACAATTGATTTCAATATCTCAGGATCCACCCTCGTTTCCACATAAGCAAATACGTCAGCTCCTGAATATGGATTGAATTGTTTTGTGGAAGTTGAATTGCGGGCGGAAAATGCGGAATTCAATTCTTGTTTCACTTCATCCATTATTTGTGCTAATTCTTCATCAGTGAAAACACCACCAACTTTCAATGTATGAGCATATTGAAGGCGAACAGGAACTTGTGCCTTAATTTTCTTATACAGCAAAGGTTGCGTATAGCTCGGTTCATCTGTTTCATTGTGTCCATACTTGCGATAACAGAACAAATCAACTATGACATCATCATTGAATTTTTGTCGATATTCAAATGCGAACATTGCAGCAATACGAACTGCTTCCGGATCATCTCCATTGACATGAATAATGGGTACTTGCAGCATTTTGGCAATATCGCTCGCATATGGAGTAGATCTACCATCATCGGGTGATGTTGTAAATCCAATTTGATTATTGATAATGACATGAATCGTTCCACCAGTTTTATATCCGGTTAATCTTGATAGATTCAATGTTTCAGGAACAACGCCCTGCCCGGCAAATGCTGCATCTCCATGAACGAGAATTGGCAAATGAGAAGCAAAATCCTTATCATCAACCAAATCATCGAGGGCTCTTGCCATGCCTTCAACCACAGGATTGACTGCTTCCAAATGGCTTGGATTCGGTGCAAGCATTACGCTTACCTTTTCTCCTGTCCTGGATGTAAACACTCCTGTTGCACCAAGATGATATTTCACATCACCGGAACCTTCGAAAGAATTCGGATCATAGTTTCCTTCAAATTCATCGAATATTTTGTCATAGGGCTTATTCAGGATATTCGCAAGAACATTCAAACGACCTCTATGAGCCATTCCGATGACAACTCCACGCAATGTTTCTCTCGAAGACAACTCAAGTGTTTTTTCGAGAAATGTGATTGTTGTTTCTCCACCCTCGAGTGAGAATCTCTTTGATCCCAAATATTTAGTATGAAGATATTGTTCGAATTGCTCTGCTTTGGTTAGATGCTTATAAATGTGAAGTCTTTGTTCTTTTGAAAATGAATAAGAGAATCGAGTTGGTTCAACCCACTTTTGAATAAAGCGTTCTTTCACAGGATCTTGTACATGCATGTATTCGATACCTAATTTGCCACAATAGGTATCGTGAAGCATGTCAATGATGTCCCGAAGTGAGGCGCGATGAATTCCACCCAATCCACCTGTATCGAATTCCCTATCCAAATCCCAAATTGTGAATCCGTATGCAGCAGGATCCAATTCAGGGTAATAATAGGCCTGAAGACCCAATGGATTCACATCTGCAAGAAAATGTCCTCGCACTCTATAAGCATTGATCAGTTGTGCCACTCTTGCTTCTTTATCCAGTGACTCCAATTCATCCTGAGGCATGAATGGATTGATTCGATTGTCTTTTTGCCAACGGACAGGTTCGAAAGGGATATGAAGATTGGCGAAAATCTGATCATAAAAATGGTCTTCACCCAGTACCAATTTGTGAACATATGCAAGAAACTCACCTGACTCTGCACCTTGTATGATGCGATGATCATAGGTGCTGGTGATTGTCAATACTTTGCTTATAGCCAATGTGGAAAGAACATCAGGCATCACTGCTTGAAACTCAGCAGGATATTCGATGGATCCGGTTGCAATAATCAATCCTTGGCCTTCCATCAATCGAGGCACGGAAGAAACAGTCCCAATTGTTCCGGGATTCGTCAAGGAGATTGATGCTCCGGATAACTCATCAACAGTGAGTTTATTTGATCTCGCTTTTGCGATTAATCCATCATATTCAGAGCAAAAATCAGAGAAGGTCAATGCCTGAGCATTTTTGATGCTTGGAACGACCAACATTCTCATTCCGTCTTTTCTGGTAACATCAACAGCAAGCCCAATATTGACTGATGAACGTTTGATTCTATGTGGTATGCCATCAATGACTGAAAATGCATCATTCATATGTGGATACTTTACCAAACCCTTTACAAGAGCCCATGCAAGAATATGCGTATAAGAAACTTTCTTTTTTTTCTGTCTGTCCAGATGCCTATTGATGAGTCTTCGATTTTCTTCAAGGACCTTTACGGGAATCACTCTGAATGAGGTTGCAGTAGGTACATTAAGAGACTGAGACATATTGGATGCAATGCGCATTCCAATGCTTGATAATTTTTCCGGGACATCTGATGAGGCAAGTGGAATTGAGGTATCTTGTCTTGTCTGTGATGATTGGTGCTCGGCTTTTTGCTCTTGTCTGATTATCGGTGTTTCCTGAACAACTTCAATCATATCATCTGTTAATAGAAAAGATTGCTGTTCCATTGAAGAAATGGTGGCATCTTTTCTTGCTTGAAAATACGCTCTCCATTCTTCACCGACAGAATTTGGATCATGAAGAAAATCAGCATACAAATCATCGATATATGCGCTATTTGGGGTCAACATCTTGCAACTCATGAAGTATGTATTCAATACTTTATGATCGACATTCACAAAGTGTTTTCAAGCAAGGAAAACCACTAATGACTTGCCTTGATTAACGACAAGCCATCAATGAAAAACATCAATCATCGTGCCCGGGGCGGGACTCGAACCCGCACGTACGTTGCCATACCCGAGATTTTAAGTCTCGTGCGTCTGCCATTTCGCCACCCGGGCAATAAGTATTGCAAAATTACTGAATTTTAGCCAATAACAGCATTGAAATTAACCTTGAATACAAGGTTTTTTCTTCAGTTTTGAGGGTTCGGTCTTTTCTCGTATTTTCCACTGCAGTTACATTCACCACATTACTCAATATACTAAGCTATTATATGGATAAACCAGTGCATATCATCGGCTTCCCCATGGACCTTGGTTCAGGACGAAGAGGCGTGGACATGGGGCCTTCCGCACTCCGAATTGCAGGTCTGGCAGAGAAGATTCGATCATTGGGCTATACAATCATAGATGAAGGGGATATTCCTGTTGCAAATCAGGAAACATGTGAAATCTATAGCGAACAATTGAAATTTCTGCCAAGCATACAGGATGCAAACGCATTATTGGCATCAAAGGTTGAATCTGTTTTGGACAATAATGGCTTTCCTCTCATCATCGGCGGTGATCATGCCATGGGAATTGGAACAATTGCCGGAATTTCCGGTCATTGTAAAAAACATGGCAAAACACTCGGTGTACTTTGGATTGATGCTCATGCCGACATGAATACTCCTGAAACAACTCCTTCAGGAAATATTCACGGAATGCCTCTGGCAATTTCCATGGGATATGGAGCTGATGAACTCGTGAATCTCCATTATCCCGGCCCCAAGATCAAGCCCGAGCATATTGTGATCATTGGTGCACGTTCGATTGATTCAGGTGAACGTGATTTTATACGTGAAGTCGGCGTCACTACACATACGATGGTATCAATTGACAAAAACGGAATCTATGATATCACAATGCGAACGCTTGAGCGCATGCGATCAACCGTTGATCATTTACACATTAGTTTTGATTTGGATAGTGTTGATCCAAGCGTTGCAAAAGGAGTGGGTACACCGGTACCCGGCGGACTGTCTTACAGAGAAGCTCATCTTATCATGGAAATGGCTGCGGAAAGCGGACTCGTTTCATCCTTTGAGGTAAGCGAAGTGAATCCAATTTTGGATGATATGAATTCCAGTGCCATTTTCGCCACGGATATTGTGGCATCATGTATGGGAAAACGCATTTTATAATCTATCAAGGAGGATATCATGAAGTTCACCATAACTGCCAGACATTTCAAGGCCTGGCCGGAATTGCAAGACACACTGGAACATAAAGCCGAGCAGTTCTCAAAAGCACATCCTCAAGTCACAAGCACAGAAGTTGTATTGTCTGAGGAACATGACAAAGAAGTTGAATTTATCGTTCATGTCAATAATCATGTGTTAAACTCAAAAGATTCAGGTCATGATTTTGATAAAGCTATTCATGCAGCAACTGATAAAATGATGGCTCAATTACGAAAACTACGTGAGAAACAATCAGACTATCGCAGAATGTAAACATGGAACACTCATGAGCTTGCTTGATCACATAAAACCCATATCAAAGGAAATGATTCCGGTACATCTCCTACTCAAAGCTCCGATTCAATGGACGCAATTGACAGGTGAAATCGGGTTGGATAATTTCATTACAGATAAAAGTCTGCACAGACCGCAATTAGCTCTTGCAGGTTTTGTTGGCTTGTTTACATTTCACAGAGTACAAGTCTTTGGAAATACAGAGATTTACTATCTGCAGTCTTTAACGCATGAGGAAAGAATTGAATCATTCAGGAGATTGGCTGAATTTGCTATACCATGCATCATAATAACAAATGATCATGAGATCAATCAAGAAATCATAGATATTGCCAAGCTACATAAAATCGCAATGTTTAGAACTCCATTTGGCACTACGAAGACGATTGCTTTATTGTCTGATTTTTTGGAAGATCAATTTGCCGAGCAAGCCGTTGTTCATGGTTCATTTGTTGACATCTACGGCGTTGGCGTTCTGCTTCACGGAAGAAGCGGCATCGGTAAAAGTGAAATTGCACTTGACTTGATTGAACGAGGGCATAGACTTGTAGCCGATGATGTGATCATGCTCACGAAAAAACGTGAGAATGTGCTCATGGGCACCGGTACTTCCCTTGTAAAACATTTCATGGAAATACGAGGATTGGGTATCATCAATGTTGAGAAAATGTTTGGCATTCGAGCAATTCGCTTTCAAAAAAGATTGGAAATAGTTGTAGAGCTTGAAGAATGGAATAAAGAAGGTAACTATACGAGAACCGGTCTTGATGAAGACCCATTTTCCATTTTGCAAGTTCCTGTTTCAAGAGTGATTCTTCCTATTTTTCCGGGCAAGAATGTTACTGTTATAGCAGAAGTCATAGCATTGAATTATCTTCTGAAAACATATGGATATCATGCTGCAAATGTATTTTCAGAAACCTTGGAACAGGAAATTCAAAAAAAGACGGATGAATTATCATCCCTCCATGACGATCGACTGATTTCGTATTTCCAAAGCGATATAGAATAAATACGTTCACTACCCCGTGGCAACAATGAACATAAAGCACATTACCCCAATACTCCTCGTGCTCTTCAGCATCTGTTCTTTTCGAATAGTTGCACAACCGGCATGCGATAAAGACAGATCATGCGTGGGAAGAGCCGTTCAGATGTCAGTGAATACCGGTAGAGGTGCTCACTTCATAGAAGTTGCTGGATATTCAATACCTGATAAAAAACAAACTGCATTAACGGTGGAGATGTGGGTTAAAGTTGAACGATTGCCGAATACGACACAATTTCTGGGTGGATTATGGGGACCTGGTTTTGACAATAATGATTCATGGCAATTGTACATCAATCAAGCAAATGAATTGGTCTTTGAGATTAATGGTGATGGAACAAAACTACGCGGGAATGACAATACCAAGACATCTGTTCCATTTGCATCATATTTCAATACTTGGACCCATGTGGCTGCGGTCTTCAATGGTTCATCCAATGCTGTTTTCATCTATGTGAACAGTCTTTTGGTTGCAGGCCCAAACAACAATCCCACATATCCAGCCGCTTATCTTCGTCCACCGGAAAAACAAGGTTTGAAACTCATGTTTGGAAGTACGAATGGTTTGTCAGATAATACAAGTCTCAACAGAACATTCAGAGGACAAATGGATGAAATAAGAATTTGGAATAAAGCACTCACCCCGGAAGAGTTGTATTGCAATATGTCCAAATCGCTTGCATGGAATACTCCCAATCTCGTTTTGTATTATCGCTGCAATGAAGCTGATGGGGTGGTTTATCTCTGCGATGCCACAGGAAAGAATTTTACAGGCACTATGTTTAGCGGAACGCGATGCATCGCATCAGATAGAACTCTTCAACAAAAAGTTGTGGTTCAACCTTCATCTGTAACGGAGGAACTTCAATGCTTGCAAGAAAAAACATTTACCTTTATTATCACAGATACATCTGTTTGTGGTAGCGGTGCAACCTATATCATGGACAATGTTGATAAAAATGCATTCACCATCAGCAAAGCCTCATCAACTTTGTCTCCGGGCAAACCGGACACAATAAGTGTAAGAGTACGAACAAGCGTAGTTGGACCACTTATTGCAGACCTTAAAATCAGACCCACAAATGCTTGCGGAAGAGAAATTATCGTTCCTATTCGATTAAAGAGAAAAACGGAATTGTCTTTCCCTAGAACGCCAATCAATTTTGATACATTATATGTTGGCTGCCCGCAGCAATCATTCAAAGATACCACCTATAGAATTTGCAATGATTCTGATTCTTTAGGGCCGGGACAAGGTCGTGCAGTTTCAATCATCAGCATATTGAACAAAATGCCGGGAAGATTTACCGTTATATCCCCTTCTTTGCCATATCTTATCCCCCGAGGAGCATGCATTGATGTAAAAGTAAGATTCAATGTATTTCCTACAGATACATCCTCCATCTTTTTTGATACACTCACCATTAATACCACAGATAAATGTGAGCCGAAATTCATCATAGTACCAATGCGTGGTGTGATCAGAGAAGTTTTGGCAGTAACAAATGAAGCAGGTAATAGAAGAGTTGATTCAATCAGATGGGGCGTTGAATGTATCAATACTTTGTCAAATCCAAGCATGTGGGTTTGGAAGAATTTGACATCAAGGCAAATCACGATTGATACCATCATTGTACCCCCGGGATTCACAGGTAGAAGACTCGGAAACAAACCGGTGCTGAATCCAAATACAGGTTATTCAGCAAATTATTTCAGATTTTTCCCTCAAAGATCCGGTGCCTATAAAGACTCAGCTATCATCAGATATACTCTGAAAGGAATTTCCTGCACATTCGAAAAGAAAATCTATTTATCGGGTACGGGATATGAAGCAAAAGTTCGATGGACTGCACGAATCATCGATTCAGGTGACTGCATTGTCGGACAACAAAAACGCATCATAGCATCAATTAAAAATGAGGCCGTGGATCCTTTGAATATCTCATTCTATTTTGAGGTTGGCGAAGTGTTTTTCTTTCCCGGCGGAAGATCATTCAGCATTGCTCCCGGAGAAACAAAGAATGTACTCATAGATTTTAAACCTTTGAAAGATTCCCAATATGTTGACAAACTCTGCCTTTTTGAGACACGCTGTTATACAACCGATTGCATTCAAGTAAAAGGCAGGGGTGTATTGGAGACATTCAAGTTCGACCCAATCATGATGAAAACTGAAAATGTATTGGGTTGTGGTGAACAGCTTGATACATTGGATATACTCAATATCGCAAATTTCAATCAGCGGGTGCAGAAATTCACATTGGCTGATCCTTCGGGAAAATATTCAATCATTTCTCCTTCGAATATTTCGACCCTCGATACGATCATACCTGTATCCGGTAAACTACGAGTGATTTTCAAGTATACACCGAATGATATCACAAAAGATCGTGCAGATAGGGCCTTTTTGAATTATGAATCCAATACCGTTAAATGGTCCGCACCTTTGTATGGCACATCGGCCAATCCAAAATTATTCGTGACAACTCTTACCACTTTCGGAACGATTGAAGTCAGCGATACCACAACTCAGACAGTTCTGGTTGAAAATGTATCATTCCTTCCTCTTCGAATCGACTCACTGACAATTCCGCAAGGTTTTACAATTGTCTCAATGTCAAAATCAATTCCAACCACAATGGCACCACGAGATTCCATTCTGGTTCAAGTCAGATTTCAGCCCGACTCAGCAAAAACCTATACAGGGCAGATCAAAGCTTATTCACAATTCCCGTGTCCAATATCCGAAGAAGGAACACTCACGGGAAGAGGAATCATCATACCGCTGGATGTTCCAATTTCACTGATGAATTGGGGATATACAAAACCATGTGATTGCATTGAAAGAAGACTCCCTTTGGTTAATCAATCAATTGTGCACGGTATGATTGTAGATTCACTCATTATTGACAGTATCGGCATACCTAATGGCACACCTCAATTCTGGAATTGGACTTCCACATATTCACCGCGTGGCGTGATCCCATATACAATACCAAAAGATGCAACAGATACGGTTAAAGTGTTATTCTGTCCAAGAACTCCTGCTGAAGACAAATACATCAATTGTGCAGCACAAATTCGGATCAAAGCTCATGGACCTGGTTGGTCTAGAAATAATTTCCGTGTTGTATTGGCAGGAAAAAGAGCATTGACATATAAACCGGAACCGATTGCATTGACATTTCCACCAACTCCGGTTGATACAACATTGAATCCTTTGTTCGGACGTGTGACGATTCCATCATTTGATAAAAATCCCGATCAATTCCCCATCGTCATTGATTCCATATCTTTTATCCCTGATGAAAGAGTATTCACAGCCGCGCAATTTGATGGGACTCCATTTCAACAAGTTACCATGAGAAGTGGAGATACCCTGAGATTTAGATTGAACTTCAAACCAAGAGCACCACGCTTATATCAAGCTCGAGTAGTTTTGCATGTAAGCCAACCATGCGCCGAGAAAGACACAACAATTTTAGTTACCGGTATTGGGCAGGCAAATCCTTTCGGTATGTCACTCACGTATGACAATCTGCGAGTTACAAGAGACACATTCATTGCCACGCAATGCGATACAATACAAGTTCCAGTTTATGCATCTCGCGATATCCCCGCAGAGTTGATTGATGTTCATTGTGGTTTGGAACATGACACCACTCAATTACAATTTGTCGGGATGAAAAGTGATTATGCAACAGTGATTTGTGATCCCGCTTATCCACCAAATATGTCGATAGGATCGTATCCACGAGGAACGATGGTGAAAGTGAAGAATTTCTGCAAAGTTGATTCAAGCAAGCCGATCTTTACTGCATTGTTTCAATCAAAGACAAAGAAACGAGCATCTCTTCCAATTACCATAGACAGCGTTTTCTTTGACACAGAAAAAGTCATCCTTTATAGGATATATGCTGAACCGGATACAGGACAAGTGGTTATTACACAATCATCATTGAAGGTTTTGAATGCCATCGATTTTGATAGTGTACGCATTTTGGATTGTGTTGATACGACTTTGTACATTTTGAATGATGGCGACATTCCGATCAATATTTCAAATTTGACCGGTCTTCCAAGTGGGATTACATTCATCGGATCTAATCCACCACTTGATTCTCTTCTTCAACCGAACGATACAATGCAATGTATCATTAGATTTTGTCCACGTTCAACTAAAGACATACTATCAACGATTGATGTAAACTCTTTGGTACCTTGTGCAATTCTTGATTCAACTTCCATAGATGGGAAAGGATATGCCCCGAATCTTTCTGTCCCCTTTTCGATTGGAAAGAATATCATGATGACGGACACCGTATCGGGAGCTCTTGGTGATACTATTTCCGTTCCTATATTCATTGGTGAAGATTTTTCAACAATATATCGTCAAGTGAACTATTATTTAAAATCAGTTTCATTTGCTTTGACACTGAAATATAATCCGTATGCATTAAAGTATGATGGTCTTCAAAGTGCATATGGAAATAGCTTGTCGATAAAACATGATCCGGGCACCCTCACAATTATTGCCAAGCAATTGGATTCGGTAAAAAAAGGATTACTCGCGCAAGCTCACTTTACTGTTGCTGTCCCTGATTCAGTAATATCATTGATGTATATCGATCCAATCATTGTCACAACCGATTCATTACCATTCGTGAATATCATTCCCCTACTTGAGAATGCGACTCTCGTCATTTCACCAAAATGCAATCTGCATACATTGTCCTATGAATCAGAACTACCCACTACAATGGAACATGTACCCAATCCGGTGAATAATACGGCTGAGATACGCTTTTCTTTAAAGGATAAGGCCACGTATACGCTTGCTTTATATGGTTCAGATGGTGCTTATGTCAAATCTATAGCACAATCTTCAATAAGTTCTGAAAAGGGTGATTATATGCACCTTCTGGATGTTTCCGATCTACCAAATGGAACATATTTCTATGTTCTCGATACAGGAACATTCCGGGCCGTACGTAAAATGCACGTGATCAAATGATGGAATATCCTTTGGTGCGAAAAGCATATTCACGTGAATTGCCTATTTTTGCCATATTCAGAATTTGATCAACTAAGCCATGTTGCAAGTAGTCCAATACCAAAAGAATGGTGAGATGTCATTAGTGGAGTTGCCATCTCCTCAATGCAAAGTTGGGGGCATTCTTGTCCGAACATCAGCTTCATTGATTAGTGCCGGTACTGAAAGAACATCTGTTGTTGGTGGGCAAGCATCATTGCTTGAAAGAGCCAAAAAACAACCTGAACAAGTAAAGCTTGTACTTGAAACGCTCAAGCGTGATGGAATTAAATCCACCTATGATCGCGTGCAAGCAAAATTGGATTCCTATAAAACACTTGGCTATAGTGCCTCGGGAATAGTAATTGAATCACAATGTGAAGAATTTTCTCCCGGTGACAGAGTTGCATGTGCAGGGGCACAGTATGCACATCATGCAGAATTTATCAGCGTCCCCAAAAATCTTGCCGTCAAGCTTCCTGAATCAGTTTCATTCATGGATGCATCATATACTACGCTTGGAGCAATTGCTCTACAAGGAATTCGCCAGGCGGATTTGCGATTAGGTGAAACAGTTGCTGTCATAGGACTTGGTCTTCTTGGACAATTGACAGTACAAATGCTTAAGGCCTCTGGCTGCAGAGTCATAGGACTAGATCTTAACGATGAAGTACTCACCCTTGCAAAAAAATATGGATGCGATATCACCCTTCAAAGCAATTCCTCATCGGTTTCAACAATCATGAATTTCACGAGAGGAATTGGTACTGATGCAGTGATTATAACAGCAAGCACAGATTCAGATGCTCCAATTCAATTGGCATTGTCTATTTCAAGGAAGAAAAGCCCGATTGTCATTGTCGGCGCAGTTCCAATGAACATACCACGTTCACCATTCTATGAAAAGGAACTTGATCTACGCATTTCCTGCAGCTATGGACCCGGAAGATATGACCCCCTCTATGAAGAACAAGGCATTGATTATCCAGCAGGTTATGTTCGCTGGACTGAACAACGCAATATGCAGGCTTTCATAGATTTATTGGAACAGCAAGTTGTAACAACAGCACAATTGACAACCCATACATTTGCTATTGGTGATGCATTATCTGCCTATGATATCATTTCAGGAAAAAATCCTGAACCTCATTTAGGTATTGCATTGCTGTATTCTCCTGATGCGATTCCCCAATCAACTATTTCTCTGCAGAAATCAGAAAAGCAATTGAACAATCCAGGAATCGGATTTATCGGTGCCGGAAGTTTTGCTCAAGCACAATTGCTACCGCCATTAAGAACTCTTGGCATACGGATGCATGCTGTTACCACATCCAATCCTGCAAATGCACTTTCAGTTGCAAAGCATTTTGGTTTTGCACATGCCGGAACACACTCAGATGAATTGATTGCAGATCCTTTGACTGATATCATTTTTTGCGCAAGCAGACATGACACCCATGCTTCATTTGTACTTTCTTCAGTGCAGAATGGCAAACCCATTTTCGTTGAAAAACCTTTGTGTATCAACCGAGTGGAATTGCAAGACATTCAATCTGCCGTAGAAACGCATGATGGAAAAGTTATGGTTGGATTCAATCGCAGATTTTCCAAACCATTCAAAGACATCAAGTCATTCTTTTCAGAAAGAACTTCTCCATTATCAATGATGTATCGTATCAATGCCGGTTCCATTCCCCTCTCCAGTTGGATTCAAGATCCCAAACAAGGAGGAAGAATTATTGGAGAGGCATGTCATTTCATTGATTGCATGGTATATCTTACAAATGCAAAACCAATTGAAGTCTTTGCCAGAGCACTTTCACATGAAGGTCGACACATAGCTCATCATGATTCAACGCATATAACCATTCGCTTCTCCGATGGTAGCATTGGTACAATATTATATCTAGCCAATGGTGATGCATCTGTTGAAAAAGAATATTGCGAGGTTTTTTCTGAGGGCAAATCAGCTATCATGAATAATTTCACTTCTGTCTTGTTTTCAGCGGGCAAAAAAACCAAGCAGCAAACCTATGATGGAAAAAAAGGTCACAAAGAAGAGGTTCATGCTTTCATTCAAGCAGTGAAATCCGGAAGCCCCCTTCCAATCTCCTTCGAAACCATCATGCATGTGACTGAAGCCAGCATTGCTGCCGTTGAATCCATGCAACAAGGAAGTATCATCACACTTTAATTCAATGATCATGTCGACATCAATTCCGTCTCTTATCACTTCACCAAAGGTTGATAAACAACAACGCATTTCATTTCTCAAACACATGCTCATGGCAAGGGAATTTGATCTTGCAATGCAGCGATTAAACAGACAAGGTCGTGCATTTGGAGGGGTCTATTCACAAACCGGGAATGAAGCTACAAGTGTCGGTTCGGCATCAGCATTGGGTCCTGATGATGTATTGTTTCCAATGCATAGAAATATCGGTGGTCACTTTGTATTCGGACAAGAACTCGACGTATTGATGAAAGCATTTCTTGCGCGTGAAGGAAGTTTGATGAGAGGCACAGACGGCACTGGTCATTATGCGGATCCTCAAAAAAGAATTTATGGAAATATATCCCATCTGGGTGCAATGATTCCTGTTGCCGCAGGCTACACAATGGCTTCCAAACTTCGTGGTGAGATGTGCGTTGCCATGACATATATCGGTGATGGAGGTTCACAAACAGGGGAATTTCATGAAGCATTAAATTTTACTTCAGTTCAGAAATTGCCACTCATTCTAATTATCGAGAATAATCAATACGCTTATTCTTCCTCTAATTCCATTGAGTTTGCATGTGAGCGGCTTTCAGACAGAGCTCTCGGATATGGATGCCATGGTATCACGATTGATGGAACCGATGTGGAACTTGTTTATGAAACATGCATTGATGCAGTGGCAAGGGCTAGAAACGGTGAAGGCCCTACTATCATAGAAACCATCACAATGCGCATGAGGGGTCATGCCGAACATGATGATTTTAGCTATGTTCCCAAGGAACTTCTTGCACATTGGCAATTAATGGATCCTGTTGACAGATATATCGAACATTGCATTGCAAAAAAAGTTTTGAAGAAATCCGAAATAGAAAGCATGCGTGAAGCAATCATTCAAGATATGCGCAATGCAATCGATGCTGTCATAGATCTTCCATTTCCTCCAGCAGAGGAAGCATTCCGTAATGTATTCATGGATTAAGTAACATGTTACCAAAAAAAATAATGCTTCTTGGTTCAGGAGAGCTTGGGAAAGAGACAATCATTAGCGCCCAGAGACTCGGAAATCATGTCATAGCAGTTGATTCTTATGCAAATGCACCGGGCATGCACGTGGCTGATGAATGCGAGGTGATCTCAATGTTGGATGGTGATGCACTTGATGCGATCATTGCAAAGCATAAGCCTGACATCATCATCCCTGAAATCGAAGCCATAAGGACAGAGCGATTTTATACCTATGAAGCTCAAGGGATACAAGTAGTTCCAAGTGCAAAGGCCGCAAATTTCACGATGAATCGTAAAGCCATCAGAGATCTTGCCGCAAAAGAATTGTCAGTTAAAACCGCTCGATACGGATATGCAACATCAATGGAGGAAGCAAAAACCATTGCAGATGAAATGGGCTATCCATGCATCATTAAACCACTGATGTCATCTTCCGGAAAAGGCCAGTCAACAATAAAGAGTCCTGCAGACCTAGAATCTTGTTGGCATTATGCAGCAACAGGTGGCCGTGGTGATTCAAATGAAGTGATCATTGAAGAGTTCATTACATTCGATTATGAAATAACATTGCTGACAGTTACACAGCAAAAAGGTCCTGTTCTGTTTTGTCCGCCTATTGGTCATCGTCAGGAACGAGGTGATTATCAAGAAAGTTGGCAACCATGTGCAATGTCTGAAATAGCTTATGCGAAAGCATGCGCGATTGCAGAACAAGTAACCACTGCTCTTACCGGAGCCGGTATTTGGGGTGTTGAATTTTTCATCCAAGGAGATGAAGTGTATTTTTCTGAATTGAGTCCACGCCCGCATGATACGGGAATGGTCACTCTTGCGGCGACACAAACATTTTCTGAATTCGAATTACATTGTAGAGCTGTTTTAGGATTGCCCATCCCCTATGTCAATCTCGAAAGACCTGGTGCCAGTGCGGTTATTCTCTATACAGAAGATGATCATTGCAAGCCCTCATATGATGGACTGCAAGCAGCATTAGCGATTCCCCAATCGGATATACGACTTTTTGGTAAACCCTCGACTCGTAAATACAGACGCATGGGTGTTGCGCTCGCTTGGGGTGATGCCGATACATCAATCGAATCTCTCAAAGAAAAGGCCAAAACCATAGCCAATTGCATTTCAATTCACTCTTAAAGAAATTAACAAGGTACACTATGCCTGTCATGACATATCTCGAAGCGATATCGGATGCATTAAAAATCGAAATGAGAAAGGATGAATCCGTGTTTATGATCGGAGAGGATATCGGAACGTATGGTGGAGCATTCAAGCTCACGAAAGGATTTCTTGATGAATTTGGGAACAAGAGAATTATTGATGCGCCCATTTCGGAAGCAGCGATCATTGGTGCAGCAATCGGTGCTTCACTCAATGGAATGCGTCCCGTGGTGGAAATGCAATTCATGGATTTCATCACTTGTGGTTTCAATCAATTGGTGAATGTTGCAGGTACAACAGCGTATCGCTGGGGCATTGGTGTTCCAATGGTCGTACGTGGACCAGCCGGTGGAGGTGTAGGTGCCAATCCATTTCACTCCAGAAATTCCGAAGCATGGTTTGTGCAAGCAACAGGGTTGAAAGTTGTTTGTCCTTCTTCACCTGCCGATGCAAAAGGGCTGATGACAGCATCAATACGTGATAATAATCCGGTTGTGTTTTTTGAGCATAAGGGTTTATATAGAAAAATCAAAGAAGAAGTGCCTGAAGGTGAATATTCAATCCCCTTGGGGAAAGCACGTACTGTTTGCGAAGGAAACGATGCATCTATCATTTGCTATGGGAGCGCAGTACACATGGCGATTGAAGTTGCCGAAAGAATGAAGAAAGAAGGAGTTTCAATTGAGGTCATTGACATACGAACATTAGTGCCATTTGATGAAGAAGCCGTACTTGCTTCGGCAAGAAAAACAAATCGGGTACTCATAACACATGAGGCAACTTTGACGGGCGGATTTGCGGGCGAGATCTCTGCAAGGATCACAGAAAAGGCATTCGACTCACTCGATGCCCCCGTGAAAAGGGTTGCGGCATTCGATTCTCCAACCCCATTCGCACCAACGCTTGAAAAAGCAATGTTGCCCAATGCTGATATCATCGAACAGGAACTTAGAGCATTACTTTTGTATTGAAACCCGCAATCCAAGCACAACATGATGTCATTTTTGGATAAGATGGCATATTTCTTGCTAAAATAGAGTCATGTCATTGATACATCTAAAGATGCATTATATTCTTTTGGCGACTTTTCACCTTTTATTGATGTGTATGCACACAATGATGGGGCAAGACAAAGGTATGATTGATTATGGTTCAGTTCCAGATTCCATGATGGTTTTCAAATCTCCTAGACCGCTAATCAATCAACAAGAGGAAACAATGCAGCATTCATCTTTTTGGAGTATTGAATTACTGTTTTCGGGCAATGGATTTGGAGCAGGATGTTCTTATACCAAACAATTGAATCCATCATTATCAATGAATGCATTGCTGGGGATGACCGGCAATAGAAACAGCGATGAATTAGAGTATATAGATCCTTTTACCGGAAGCACTTTCATACCGAATAAAGTCAATAGGCTATTTTCATTTCCATTGACAATCGGCATGCAACAACGATTATTCAGAGAATCTCTATCTGATTCATTTAGACCATTTATTGGTTGCGGTGTTGGATATGCAATGATTCTTCAAGTACCTTATGGTCAGAATCTTGTGCAAACCGAACAAAGAACTCTCGCTCATGGCAGGCCGACAGGTTATGTGAGCCTAGGTTCAGCATTTGGGAATGAAGGAAGAACATCACTATCTGCTTTGATACGGTATTATGTGATTCCTTATGGCGGGACTGGTCTTGAAAGCATAAAAGATTTACCCATAACTGATTTTGGCGGACTATTCATCGCATTGGGCATAGCATTTGGTAATTGACACTTTATTTTGTGAGGTTTGAGGTTTATGAATCGGATACCTTTGAATGGGAAACAATTGACATTAGTGGTTTTAGGTGCAATAGCATCTTTGACATTGGGATGGGGTGCTTGTGGAAATACGCCGGGTAACCCACAAGATCCAAAACCTAAGAACAATGCCAAAACCAAGAAAACAGCTTCAATTGATACAAATCGTAAAGACAGCGCACAAGCAAAGAACAATGCCAAAACTCAAGTTGGTTCTGCTGGACAGATAATCACGTACACAAAAACAGTTATTGCAAATGGAAAGCATTTAGATTCCATTCGAAGAGCATATAGAAAAGTTGATACTGTTCAGAATATTGCATACAGAGCATTCATTACCGTCAACAGAAAAGACCTCCATTATTTCAGAGTTGGCGACACCGTCATCATTCCAAGCTTGCTGTCACCAAATCTTACTGATTATTCTGTATTCCCTGCTGAATATCATGCCTTGGATTCATTACCCAAAATCATCATCGTATCCAATGCATGGCAGAGTTATGCATGTTATGAATATGGAAAATTGGTACGCTTCGCCGCTTGCAATACAGGCGAAGAACGAAAAGCTACATTTCCTGGAAAATATGCACTGAATTGGAGACATATCCTGCGTAGATCATCTCTCAATTCCAGTTGGATTTTACCTTATACATGGAATTTTCATTTGCATGCCGGTAGTGCATTTCACCAGTTTGATATGCCAGGAAGACCGGTATCTCACTCTTGCATTCGCCAATTCAGAGATGATGCACGCTGGCTATTCTATTGGGGTGAAGGCGCAAAGCGAGACACAATAAAGCGCCGATATATTCCCTTTTCGGGTACCCCTGTCATCATACTTGACATGTTTGATTTTTCCAGAAAAAAGGGTGGCCCTTGGTGGGACATTACAGATAATACCTTTAAGATCACGCTTCCTGAAGATCCAATGAATACTGAAGAAGCTTGGATTCCTATATCGCAAGTTCCACAAAGCGCAAGAGGCGGTTTGCCAAACAAGGAACGATACATAGCCGCAGAAGACACATTAAGAGTTCGCGGCATAATCAGAGATGGTGTGAAATTACGTGCATCAGTTCAATATTCTCGGAAAAAGAAGCCTGCCGCAGCTGGTGCCACACCTGCTCCGGCTATTCAATCAAAGCCTTCTAATTGATGCTCGAACATCTTGGAAATGGCTGATTTGGAAAAACTTTGCTATTTTTGAAGTGTCAACGTTAGGTTTTTCTTTGGCATTTCATGACGATCACTGAATTGAATGATAGACTCAATGAGCTATTCCCTCCTGAAACTGCCTGGAGTGGAGATGCCATTGGCCTACAAATCGGTCGTTATCCAAGCAATCTTGAAATTCGAAATTTGCTTGTTGCATATGAAATAAATCAAGATGTCATTTCAGAAGCCGCTTTACATGACATTGATTGCATTTGTGTCTTTCATCCGCTGATTTTTTCGCCTCTGAGAACGATCACCAGACAAGACAGAGTCTCATCCCATGTGCATGATCTCATCCGATACAATATCGGGCTTATCGTTGTTCATACGAATTTCGATACTCATCCTCGTGGTACAAATGCTCTTGCGGCTCAATCTCTGGGACTTGAACGTTCTACATTGAGACCACTCATTCCGGACAAGAATCTCGAACAATTCGGCATGGGAATTATCGGATCCCTTCCCGAGAGCATGAATTCGATTGAATTCGCTGAACATTGTTCTCGAGTCTTCGGAGCTCCTGTTCGATTCACGAAAGGAAAGTCAGACCATATTCAGACGATTGCCATGGTTTGCGGTAGCGGTTCTCAATACATGCAGTCGGCTTTGGATGCTAATGTTGATTGCTTCATCACTGCAGATGTGAAATATCATCAATTTCACGAAGCAAAAGGAGCAATTATGTTGCTTGATCCAGGTCATGCGGAAATGGAACAATTTGTTGTGTCCGGCATGATTTCAATCATCAAACATGATGAAACACTCAAGCACTTGACAATCATTGGTTCAGAAGTTCATACTTCACCAATACAATACGCTTAATTCGAACGTTAATTAGATTCAATCATATATCACCAAGAGCTTATTATGAACTCTCTCGCTACTATGCTTTCAACCATGTCAGAAATTGATGCAATTCTTGACGACCTTAAGGAAGAGCTTGGCGATCTGCCTCAGCAAGTGAAAGAAGCAGAAGAATTTGTTGGCTTGAAAACCAAACAAGCAGAACAATCACAAAAGGACATTCATGATATTGAAGAGTTTAAAAGTCGCTCGCATATTCGCTTACAAGAGATAAAAGACAAAGAAGATCAGCTTGCACAGCAACAATTCAATGTCAGAAACAATAAAGAATTTGATGCCATCACGCATGAGATTGAATCACTAAGAGATGAGCGCAATAAAATTTATGATGACCAAAGAACAATCGGTGTAAAAGAAGAGAATCTTCGGTCAATCATGGAACAGAGTGCTACTGAATTGGATGAAGCTCAAAAGCATCTTGCTGAAAAAGAACAAGAACTCACTTCCATTTCTCTTGGACACAATGATGAGATTCTTGAACAAACAAAAAAACGAGCTGCACTGGCAAAAGAAATCCCAACCACCATTTTTGCTGAATATGAACGCATCAGAACATTCCATAAAGATGCTGCAGTAAAAGTAAAGAAGAATAGCTGTTCAGGATGCTTCAGCGCCGTTCCTCCTCAAAAAATTGTTGAAATGAGAAATAAACCCGACTTGATGTTTCTCTGCGAACATTGCGGAAGGATTCTCGTCGGAGAATAACCACTATTGACGGGGCTGTCGGAGAAGCGCGCCGTGTTTTCACGGTGAGGAAAGTCCGAACTCCAAAGAGCAGCGTGCTTTGTAACACAAAGGCGATGATGCATTTCGCAAGAAATGAGAAGTCGACGGAAAGTGCAACAGAAAACATACCGCCGATTTATTCGGTAAGGTTGAAATGGCGAGGTAAGAGCTCACCGCATTCATGGTGACATGAATGGCATGGCAAACCCCACGCGGAGCAAGGCAAATAAGAAAAAGGTGTCTTCGGACAATCGAATTGCTCGTTCGATATCAACTTTTTCGGGTATGCCGCATGGAAATCAATGGCAACATTGATTCAAGATAAATGCTTCTCCTCCCAAGGGAGACAGAATTCGGCTTATAGACAGCTTCGTTTCTTCTTTCTATCCTATGTTGTGTTTACTGAATCATACCAGACCCGAATGGGTTGATATCGCTGCTGCTGATATCAACTCCCTACTCATTGATCATGCACATTGTGAAAAAAAAGCTGCTACAAATGCTTTGTCGATGATTAAACTATATCCTCAGCATGAGAACATCGTCCGTGAGATGTTAACCATTATGAAAGAAGAGTGGGATCACTTTGAACAAGTGTATAATCGGATTCGCAATCAAGGTGCCCATTTAACCAAAGATCGCGGCAATGAATATGCAAAACGTCTCTCTGATCATATTCGAAAAGATGAACCTCAGAGAATGCTCGATCTATTATTGGTGGATGCATTGATCGAAGCTCGTTCATGCGAACGTTTCTCACTATTGGCTGCATGCCCTTCGATTCCTTCTGAACTCCGTTCTTTTTATAAGGAATTGTTTGCAAGTGAAGCAAGTCATTATACCACATTCACAGAGCTTGCGAGAGCTCACTTCCCTTCTGACATTGTAAAACATAGGCTCCATGAATTGGCAATGATAGAAGCTTCCATCATTGATACTTTAGGCAATCTGCCCACAATGCATGGGTGATGCAATGAATACTCCTTCCATTATATTCATGGGGTCACCTGATTTTGCTGTTCCGGCATTGCGTGCATTACATGAAACCTTTGGCTTGACTGCCATTGTGAGCGTACCTGATAAACCTGCCGGCAGAGGAAGAACACTCCAAACTTCAGCAGTCAGTAAACAAGCAATGTCTCTCGGCATTCCTTTGTTAACACCGGAACGATTAACCGATCCTGAATTCATCGATCAACTTTCGGCTCTACACCCGGATATCATCGTTGTCATCGCATTCCGCATACTTCCAAAAGAAGTATATTCACTTGCAAAGCTCGGAGCATTCAATATTCATGGAAGCCTGCTTCCTAAATACAGAGGTGCAGCTCCGATACAATGGGCAATCATAAATGGTGAAACAGAAACGGGTCTGACTGCTTTTCTTCTGAATGAGACTGTTGATACGGGTAATATCCTTGCTCAGAAACACATTCATATTCCGGATGACATGACATCCGGAGAACTCTTCACCACACTCATGAACCCTGCGGCAGAACTTGCGGTGAGCACTTGTAAAGATTTATTGTCTGGCAATGCAATTGCACTGCAACAGCAACATGAACTTGCAACCCCGGCTCCAAAGTTATTTCGACAAACATGTAAGATCGATTGGAGAAAATCCTCGAAATCAATTCTCAATCTGATTCGTGGAGCAAATCCCAAACCCGGTGCTTGGGCGATGTTCAATGATAAAACCCTGAAGATTCTAAAAGCAAGTATTGGCGATCCATCTTTGAAGATACATCAATCTTCGTTTATCATCAATGAACATGGCTTTTTCATTGGCACTTCAGATGGGAATGTATCACTATTGCAAATTCAAGAAGAAGGAAAAGCTGCTATGCCAGTTTCAGATTTTCTACGTGGTTATCGCGGTTTGAAAGAAGGAATGTGCTCATGATGGATCCCCTGGAGTTTTGGACAATATGCAATGCAAACGGGATTCTACTCACTCGAGAACAAATGGAAACATTTGAGAGATTCCATAATGAGTTGCTGTATTGGAATGAAAAGGTGAACCTCATATCAAGAAAAGACATGGATAATATTTGGATTCGGCATTTCATGCATTCTCTCAGCTTTGTAAAAACACATTTGATCGAGCCCAAAAGTCGGTGTATGGATGTTGGCTGTGGTGGTGGTTTTCCCGGAATTCCTGTCGGCATTGCCAGACCCGATATTCACATCACCCTCGTTGACTCCATCGCCAAGAAAATGAAATTGACAGCCATGTTCGCAGATCATACCGGACAAAGAAATTTTAAAGCAGTCATCTCTCGCATGGAAGACGTAGCTTCTCAAAAGGAACTTCGAGGATCTTTTGATCATATTCTTGCCAGAGCAGTAGCTCCTATTTCCTCATTGATACAATGGACAAAGCCGTTATTGAAAAACAATGGTTCCTATATTTTGCTGAAAGGTGGAGATCTCACCGCTGAAATCAATGATGCCAAACAGGCTTTTCCCGGACTCACTATCAATGAGATTCCTATCAAATGGATAGGTGTTCAATGGTTCGAAGCAGAAGAAAAGAAACTTTTGATTTGCTCCTTCAGCAAACATTCATAATTCCCCTCCCTATAGCCCCATCCGCTCAAGATGATCGGAGTATTCCAAGTCTTTACTCAATACTTAGATAGTAAAGAGCATGAATTTCTTTCGTATGAGATCGAACAAAAAAATCTTGCATAATTTTGTATCTGCATTTATTTTCAACGACTTGCTGTCTTTCTTGTCAATGTAAATGAATGTAGTATAAAATGCAGGGGTATGATGAGTCATATACCCGTATCCATTATGTTTTTCAAGGAAATACAAACGCAAGGCGAGCAAAATGAAGGATTTATGAATTTTTTTCAATTTGGGTAAGTATCATGCATCAGGTATATTGGAGTTCACATCGAGCAGCATACGATGTGATAGTTTTACACACTATCTAGGGAGTTACCGATGATAGGAATCATCAAACATTTCTATGGCTTCTGCATTGTGTCCATTGGCATAATGCTGTTTCATGCACCACCCTCTTTCGCACAAGGTACCGGAAATCAAGCCGGCAAACAGCAACAAACCCCAAGCATCGGCATCGAAGCCCAGAGTACTGCCAGCAAGGTTATTTCTGAAAAGCTCGAGAGAGCAAGGCAGAAGTATCTCAAGGCATTAACTGCAATTGAGAATGACGATACTTTATCCATTCCAAGACTCTTCGAAGATGCGGTTCAGGCTCTGAACTCCCTGGCAAGCTATCCTGGTATTGAATCTAATGAAGATTTTGCCGATTTGGCTCAATCCATCATAGACGACTATGAAAGTTATGTTCAAATCATTGACAGTTTGCCTGAGAGCTCTTCAGCATTTATGCTTCGGAACAAAATCTATCAGGAAGTTGAGGAGATTGACCCAAGTTCACCGGCAATGTCGACATTGCAATTTACAAGTTTGAGAGTATCAGGTGCTCCCGGCGTACCCGGGATGACAATCCCCTTGGACATGAATGAATATGTTCAAAAGAACATTACGTTCTTGTCTCAGGACAAGGGAAAGAAATTCTTCAAAAGATGGATTGAAAAAAGCACAAAGTGGTTTCCTCTTTTGAAGAGAATCGCCAAAGAAGAGGACATGCCAGAAGAGATCATCTACCTTTCAATGATAGAAAGTGCATTAAATCCAAATGCGGTTTCATGGGCAAAGGCAGTCGGAATGTGGCAATTCATGCAGGCAGCAGCAAGTGATTATGGTCTGAAGATGAATTCATGGGTTGATGAAAGAAGAGATCCTGAAAAGTCGACTCGTGCAGCGATGCGATATTTAAAATGGCTTTACAATGAATTTGGTGATTGGTATCTGGCTCTTGCAGCATACAATAGCGGACCAAATGGCCCTGTTCGTCGCGGTGTTTCCCGTATTCAAAAAGACGCACCAACATTTTGGGATATTCGCGAGTTTCTACCTAAAGAAACCAAAAACTATGTGCCTTTATATATCGCGACTGCAGTCATTTGCATGAATCAGGAACAATATGGTTTCACAAAAGATGATTTATCTTTTGAACCTGAATTTGTGTATGAAACACATCCTATTGATGGCTCGATTAGTCTCAAAGTATTGGCTCAATGTTTAAATGAAAGCGTTGAACAGATCAAAGAATTGAATCCGGAATTAGTAGGAATAACAACACCTCCAAACAGTGATGCTCCTTATGAGTTGAAAATACCTGTTGGAAAGAAAGAGTTATTCGTGCAAAATCTTGCAAAACTTACGCCTGAAGAATTAAACCCTTGGGTGCTTCATACTGTTGATAAAGGCGAAACAATCGAAGGCATAGCTGCACAATATGCAGTGAATACGCAAGATATTACCGGAAACAATGCTCTTTCATCCGGTAGCAAACTCAAGAAAGGTATGTCCTTACGCATCCCAAGAGAAGCTCTGGGAACGGCAACTGTAGCGGAAAGCAAGACAAGCAGTGATTCAATAACCGGGATACCCGCAACAGGTGAACAAATCTCAAAAAGTACTGCTACAACTTCTTCCACCGCTGCAAAGGAAACGATTCAGCCAACGATACCTAGTCAGGCAATTGCTTCCAATCCGCAAAAAAATACCACTCAGAATGAGTTGATAGCAAAGGCAACACCTTCTATTTCTTCCAATCCCGCAAAAGCGACCATTCCTGCGGCTAAGGAGGAACAAATTGCATCTGATGAGAATGATGAAACAACGATTCCATCTCCATCAATATCTTCACAGCAGATTCAATCACAATTGTCAAAAAAGGAAACCGCTGAGCCAAATCCCATCACTCCAAAAAAGAGTGTTCGTGCTCTTGTGAAACATATCGTACGTTCAGGAGAAACATTATACACGCTTGCACAGAAATACGGCGTGAGAATGACCGACTTAAGAAATTGGAATGGAATCTCATTTGATACACATCAATTATCAGAAGGCCAAGAGCTTATTGTTTCCTCAACTGCGAGCCCAAAACTTGTATACATACAAGAAAAAAAACATAAGAGTCCCGCTCAATCAGTAAAAAGAGGAAATAAGCATACCATTAAAAAAGGCGAAACTCTAGCTCAAATCGCAGATGATTATGGCGTTGACATTGAATCTCTTCGTAAGGCAAATAATATAAAGAAATCCGGTTCAGTCAATGCCGGTACCAACTTGCGTATTCCCAAGCAGACTTACTCCGATGAGCGTTCATCGAGAGCTGTATCAAAGAAAAGAACATCCGCGGCCACCTTGAAAGTCCATTCACTCAAAAAGGGTGAGTCGCTTTCAAAGATTGCAGCAATGTATAATGTGAGCGAAAGAGATCTACGTTCATGGAATCCCGGTATCAAAGCCAGTAAGGTTGTCCGTGGACAAAAAATCAAGGTATATTCCAAAGTTTCAGGAAAAGGAAGTTCATCAGATTCAAAAAGTCGATCTTCCTCCCGTATTCCAAAGCAATACAAAGTACGCAAGGGAGATTCGATGAAAAGCATCGCAAACAAATTTGGAATTTCACTTTCGCAATTACAGAAGAAAAATAAGAAAGCCAAAAGTGGTTTGAAAGCAGGGCAAACTCTCCGCATTCAGTAAACCTTTTCGTTTTTATGCGTTCTAACGGCAAAGCAGTATATTGTTTTGCCGTTTTTTTTTCTGGCTTATCATGATCAAGTTCCTATTTGTATACTTTCTGTTTATTGGTAGCATTCATGCTCAGCAAGCTCTAAGGACCATCCCCAATGAGGCATTTGGTTTGGGGGAAAGACTTGAGTATAAAGTTGGCTATCAATTTGTGAAAGCTGGTGATGCGTACTTTCATGTGCAACCTAAGTCTTTCATGTTCAAGGGCAGACCATGTTATGATATACGATTTGAAGTTCGCTCAATCAAATCATTGGATTGGCTTTATAAAGTGCAGGACATCTATCGTACTCTCGTCGACATTGATGGCATATATCCCTATTTTTTTGAACAAAAAATACGTGAAGGTGGATATAAAAAAGATGCCAAAGCTCAGTTTGATCATCAATCCAAAAAAGCATTTGTGGATGATAAATCATATCCATTCCCTACCTTTTCTCATGATATAGTCTCAGCTTTTTACTTTGTGCGAACAATGGATTTATCATCAAGGAAAAAAGGAGAGATGATACAGTTAAAGAACTTTGTTGATGATAGCACCTATACGCTTGGCGTACGAATTCATGGAAAGCAGACCATTAGCGTTCAAGCCGGAACTTTCAATTGTGTTGTGGTTGAGCCAATGGTAACCAAAGGTGGTCTCTTTAAAAGTGAAGGAAAGATACTATTATGGTTGACAGATGATGAGCGAAAAGTCCCTGTAAAAGTCAGTACAAAAGTACTAATCGGGGCAATAGAAGCTGAATTGACTAATTTTTCGGGGACAAGGGGTCCTATCAAAGCAAAAATCAAGTAAAATGAAGACTTACAGCGGATGAATTGTTGAAATTCCAGTAAATTTGCACAAATGTTGAACTCCTTATTTCGGCAATGACAACCTATGTCCATACAACAAACAAATCATGTTGTTGAACCTTCAACCATTGAAGATGTACGTCATCTCTATGATGAATTGATAACTGAACTCAAACCAGAGGTCAGGAGAATTCTTGAGCAATGGGAAAACACCACGCAGAATTACCGAGATGATGAATTCACTTATACCGTTCGAAATAAAGAGATCAAAGTTGAGAATTTCATTGAATCTCTTAGTCATACAAAGATTCCTAAAATAGCAACGCCTCAATTCAAAGACTGGGGAGAGATCGTTCGTTGGACCATGAGAGAGAATTTTCCCGGTGAATTCCCTTTTACTGCTGGTGTATACCCATTCAAAAGAACAGGAGAAGATCCTACCAGAATGTTTGCTGGTGAAGGTGGACCTGAAAGGACCAATAAACGATTCCATTACTTAAGTCATGGGATGCCTGCTGCTCGCTTGTCAACAGCTTTTGATAGTGTTACCCTTTATGGAGAAGACCCTGATTTCAGGCCTGATATTTATGGAAAAATTGGCAATAGCGGTGTTTCAATAGCCACACTGAATGATGCAAAGAAACTCTATTCAGGTTTTGACCTCTGCAATCCCAAGACATCAGTTTCCATGACCATCAATGGTCCTGCACCGATGTTGCTGGCATTTTTCATGAATGCAGCTATTGATCAAGAATGTGAAAAATATATCATAGAGCATAATCTTATCGATGAAGTGAGAGCCAAGATTGAACAAATCTACGCTCAATCTCAGCATGGAAAACCCTCGTATTGTTCCGATCCTGCAACACAAGCACAAGATCTTCCGGATGGCAATACGGGTCTAGGTCTTTTACTTCTTGGCATAACAGGCGATAAAGTATTGCCGAAAGATGCATATGAAGCATGTAAAGAACGCGCACTGAAGACTGTACGTGGAACAGTTCAAGCAGACATTTTGAAAGAAGATCAAGCACAGAATACATGTATTTTTTCGACTGAGTTTGCCCTCAAAATGATGGGTGATATTCAGAAATACTTCATAGACAAACAAGTACGTAATTTCTACTCGGTATCCATCAGCGGATACCATATTGCAGAAGCAGGAGCAAATCCAATTACTCAATTGGCATTTACATTGGCAAATGGATTCACATTCGTCGAATACTATCTTTCACGCGGAATGCACATTGATGATTTTGCGCCGAATCTTTCCTTCTTCTTTTCGAATGGTATAGATCCCGAATATGTAGTAATTGGTCGTGTTGCCAGGAGAATCTGGGCGAAAGCCATGAAGAATATTTATGGTGGAAATGAGCGTTCTCAAATGCTCAAGTATCATATTCAAACTTCTGGAAGATCATTGCATGCTCAAGAAATAGACTTCAATGATATAAGAACCACATTGCAGGCACTCTATGCCATTTATGACAATTGCAATTCATTGCATACCAATGCATATGATGAAGCCATCACAACTCCAACCGAAGAATCTGTAAGAAGAGCAGTTGCGATTCAACTTATCATCAATCGTGAATTGGGTCTGGCCAAAAATGAAAATCCTTTGCAAGGATCATTCATCATAGAGGAATTAACCGATCTTGTTGAGGAAGCTGTATACGCAGAATTCAATAGAATTTCTGAAAGAGGCGGTGTTCTCGGGTCAATGGAGACAATGTATCAACGAAACAAAATACAAGAAGAATCCTTGTACTATGAAACATTGAAACATACCGGAGAATATCCGATCATAGGAGTGAATACATTTTTGTCAAAGAATGGCTCGCCAACAATCATTCCTCAAGAAGTGATTCGATCTACAACAGAAGAAAAAGAACAACAAATATCAAATGTGCATGCCTTCCAAGAACATCATGCTAGTACAGCAGATATAGCTTTGAAAAAATTGAAACAAACCGCCATTGCAGATGGCAATATATTTGAAGCTCTCATGGAAGCGGCAAAAGTGTGCTCGCTTGGACAAATGTCAAATGCATTGTATCAAGTTGGCGGACAATACAGAAGAAATATGTAATTCATTTATAGAGGTATATCATGAAAATATTTTTGAGATCAGTCTTCATCTTGATTGTGATGGGGCTTACAATCGGAATTTCATCATGCTCCGATGATACAACAACACCAACTCCATCTGCCGACATTATGCCACTCACAACAGGTAGCCACTATGTCTATAATGTCATCAGATTGGATTCATTGACAGGCCAACGAGACTTGAATGCAGTTCAGGTAGATTCGATGGTTGTTGGTGGATCATCTCTTAAGGATGGAAAAACCGCTTATGCTTTTGATGTATTCAGATCAAATGTAAAAATCAGAACAGACTTGTATGCAAAGGAAGGTCAAACTGTATGGGGCTATTGGCAGTTTATCCCACCGGGGATTGTGTTGACTGAATTGATCAATACCATCATTCCTCAAACAAGACGTTGGTCTAAGTTTGCGGACTTTAATGCAACTACGGAATGGACAATTGCAGATACGAATGTCACAGGTGTATCAGTTCCATTCAATGGAGCAACCATTCCATTATCTTCAAATATCTCCATGAAAGGAAAAAAGCTTGAAACATCAAGCGTTGCAATCAATGGAGCTTCTTTCCCAAATACTACGAAATTTGAATTAACATTGACTTTGAAGCCCTCGATTACGATTTTCGGAAATACCTTCCAAGTGGATCCGATTGTGGTTAAACAATATATCTGGATCGCTCAAAATGTAGGTATTGTCAAAGAAGAGTTCCCTGCTTTGGATTTGAAAGTAACTATCCCAGGAATTGAACCAATACAATTCAAAGGTGATGGTTTTGTAAGAGAATTACTTCGCTATTCAGTAAAGTAACTCGAATAGTATGGAAAGATTTAAGGCCCCAAGATGTCGATCTTCGGGGCCTTTTTTATTCTACTACATGTCCAAACAAATCAAATTCTGCCGCATCATCAATCTCAACCCAAATCATGTCTCCAGGATTCAGAGGAGTTTCCGAACGGACATAGAGTTCATTGTCAACTTCTGGAGCATCCCTTTCTGTTCGGCATTGATATTCCCCATTGATTTCTTGCTCGACCATCGCACGAACTCTTTTCCCTATCAATTCTTGATTAGCTTCATGCGATATGTGCTTTTGAATATCCATCAATATTGTTCTACGTTCATCTTTTACTTCCTGAGGAATCGGATCGCCAAGAATATATGCATAGGTATCATCTTCTTGGGAGTAGGTAAAAACTCCCATGCGATTCAAAGCACCTGTACTTACGAATTCACATAATTCTTGAAAATCCTCTTCGGTTTCTCCGGGATAGCCAACAATGAATGTTGTTCTTAATGTAATGCCTGGAACAGAGTCTTTGATATGATGAATCAATTCTTCGGTTGCTCTTCGTGTAATACCGCGACGCATGGATTTCAGCATTTGTGTTGAGATATGCTGCATCGGCATATCGATATATGAACATATATTATCCCTTTCGGCAATCACCGGAAGGATTTCTTTCGGGAACTTTGAAGGATAGGCATACATGAGTCTAATCCATTCGGCACCGGAAGCATCACTGAGTGCGCGCAAAAGTGAATCCAGACTACGCTTTCCGTAAATATCCAATCCATAGCATGTTGAATCCTGAGCTACCAGAATCAATTCTTTGACTCCCTGACGAGTCAATGATTGAGCTTCACGCACAAGCTCTTCAATAGGTTTTGAACGGTGTTTCCCACGCATCAGTGGAATAGCACAGAATGAACATGGATTATCACAACCTTCGCTAATTTTCATGTATGCATAATGTTTTGGCGTGGATATGACTCTTTCTCCTAGCAAAGCATATTTTAAATCAGGAGAAACCACTTTCAAAATATTGGCATAAGCTTCAGTTCCGAAGAAGTGATCAACTTCCGGAATTTCTTCTTTGAGATCATTCCCATAGCGTTCAGACAAACAACCGGCTACAATCAATGTTTCTATTTTCCCTTGTTTCTTAAGTTCCGCTGCTTCCAATATTGCTGAAACACTCTCTTCTTTCGCCAAATCTATAAATCCACATGTATTGATTATCACAGTGGAAGCTTGTTCCGGATCGTCCACAAGGGTTAGTTTCGCGGATTGCAGATGACCGGACAAAACCTCGGAATCGACAGTATTTTTGCTGCATCCAAGAGTTATGACAGATACGGTATCTTTGATGAGTTCTTTATTTGCCATGTTTGAATATACTCAGTGATTGATTGCAATGATGCAAAATAGCAAATTGAAAGGAGCATATAGGCATGAGTCCTTTCTAAATTATTTGCGAATTCAGGCTTGTACAGTTCGTATTTTTGCGGCACAATCATTACCTTGCATTTATGGAAACATTATTGAATACGGCTATCGAAGCAGCGCGAAATGCCGGAGCTCTCCTCAAAGAGGGGTTCAGGTCTCAATTTTCCGTTTCTTCGAAAACACAATACCATGATTTGGTCACTGAATATGATCTTCGTGCAGAGGTCATTATCATGGAACATATTCGTGCAACATTTCCAATGCATGCCATATTGACCGAAGAATCAGGTCATCATGAAACAAACAGTGATATTACATGGGTGATCGACCCATTGGATGGTACTGTCAACTTTGCACATGGAATTCCATTGTTTTGCATAAGCATTGCAGCAATCAGCAATAATGAGATTCTCGTGGGTGTGATATATTCACCAATGACAGATGAACTATTCACTGCCGAACAAGGGAAAGGAGCATATTGTAATGGTAATCCAATCAAAGTGACTGACATCACAACATTGACTAAGTCTTTTCTCGTGACCGGATTCCCCTATTCTGTAAGTGATAATCCCGGACATTGCATTGAACATTTCTCTCATCTGGTTTCGATGGGAATACCTGTTAGAAGATTGGGGTCAGCTGCTTTGGATTTGGCATATGTGGCGAGTGGTCGCTTTGATGGTTTTTGGGAAGTCCTATTGCAACCTTGGGATATGGCTGCCGGATCATTGATCGTTCGTGAAGCCGGTGGAATCGTCATTGATTATCATGGCAAACAACTCAACATGAAAGCATCTTCATCGATCATCGCTGGGAATTCAATATTGGCTCATGAAATTCTTATTGAATTGCAAAAAGTGGATCATGTCTATCAAAGCGGAGAATTTCATGAATAAACCGCTGCCATATTCATTCATGCATGGGGCAGGAAATATTTTTTGTGTGATTGACAATCGCGAACTACACTTGTCAATCGAGACACTTTCCGAATTCATCGTTTCAGGTCTTACCATTGATTTTAACGTTGATGGACTCATAGCCTTACGCGAAAGCGAAACCTATGACATGGAAGTTGATTTTTTTAATCCCGATGGTTCTTTTGGAGCCATGTGTGGCAATGGCGCGAGATGTGCTGTCAAATACTATGTTCAATATTTTTTGAATCCAATTCCACATTACGGGGATGTCTTTTTTTCCATGGCGGGAACAGAATATGAAGCCGAATATGTGGATTTTGGCAATCATATAACCATTTATTTCCCTGAAACACAAAGTATTTCTCCCATTACTCTTCCGAATTCACTGCAAGCATTCTATATTGAAAATGGTGCTGACCATGTAGTGATTGATGCAATGCAATGCGTGGAGAATGAAGAAGATTTTAAGCGCTTTGATCTTCACACATTTGCCGAACCAATAAGGCACCTCGCTATTTTCCCAAGAGGCGCGAATGTCAATTTGGTATTTCCAAAACAAGAAAATAGGCTTCGCATTCGTACGTTCGAAAGAGGAGTGGAGCGCGAAACTGCTGCATGTGGGACGGGTGCATTAGCTGTTGGCTATGCTTATGTTTCGCAATCAGGTAGTAAAGCTATATCGGGTGGGCCATATGCATATCCTGTAGAAATCGAAGTCATTTCCGGAGAGATACTACATGTCAATGCCTTGCGTCGCGATAAAATGATCAGTTTATCCGGCCCTGCCGAATTTTTGGATGAACAGGAAGCTCAGCAGTTATTCCTCACTAATCAGAAGAGGATGAAATGATTTTCATGGGCATAGATCCCGGTAGCGTCATTTGTGGTTATGGCGTCATAGAGAAAACAGGAAATGCTTCATTCCGGGTTTTGGAGTTCGGCGTTGTTGAAGCCAAAAAACGATTCGATTCCATGCCACAGCGATTGAGCATGATCTATGAAGAATTGATAGCAGTCATTGAACGTACATTACCTGATGAGATATCATTGGAAGCAACATTTTATGCAAAGAATGCGCAATCACTCATCAAACTTTCGCATGCTCGTGGCGTTGCAATGCTTGCCGGGAATCAAAGAAGCATTCCTGTCATTGAATATTCAGCAAAGGAAGTGAAGCGTGCAGTGACGGGTAATGGCAATGCAAGTAAAGAACAAGTGGGGTTTATGGTGAAATCATTATTGAACATCGAAGAAGAATCACCCTTCTTTGATGCAACGGATGCCTTGGCAGTTGCCCTCTGCCATGGTATGAAAAGAAGCACACCGAAAAAAAACGCAAAATCTTGGATGCAATTCATTCATGAAAACCCAGATCGAATCAAACGATGAAAGACCATCTCTCATTCATAGAATATCTTACCGTGCGATTGCAACAGCCACTACCAGGTTGGGAATATCAACAAAGAATGAGTCCGTATGTTCAAGGTCGACAAACTCTTGAACCACGGCTAATTCCTCCTGATGCAAAACAAACGAGTGTAGCAGCTTTGCTGTTTCCGGGCGAAAAAGGATCTGAATTGATATTTACAATGAGGAGCAACAATGTTTCTCATCATAAAGGACAAATCTGCTTTCCGGGTGGGAAATCTGAAGAACGTGAAAGCATAATGCAAACCGCATTGAGAGAAACACATGAAGAATTGGGCATACCTCGTGAACAAATTTCAGTCATTGGGAATCTGTCTTCATTGTTTGTTCCCCCCTCTCATTCCATGATGCATGTTATTGTCGGACATCTTCCGGATAAACCCGTTATGGATCCGAATCCGATGGAAGTTGAAGATGCCTTTTCCATCGCATTGCATGATCTGGCTTTTGAGCAGGAAGTACAGCATATAACAACATTGCGATCACCCGATATGGAAGTATTGGCTCCTTGCTGGCACATACATCCTAAACATCACCTTTGGGGTGCTACTGCCATGTGTGTGAGCGAATTAATCGGTTTATATCAAGATTTCATTGGAATCAATGTATCAAGTGATTGATCATAGCGATATAGCTTTGAAGAAACTTCGACTTCATTTTCCAAAAGAAGATGTACTCACCTCCCTTCCTCACAGATTACTTTATGCACATGATGCAAGTGCTTATAGAATTGTACCTATTGGCATAGTTTTCCCAAAAACAAAAGATGATATCATCTTTTTGATGAGATGGGCCAAAGAATTTGATATCGGATTAACATTCAGATCTGCAGGTACTTCACTTTCGGGTCAAGCTGTAGGACATGGACTCATAGTTGATTGCTCAAAGCATTGGAAGCACGCATCTTTTGATGATGCCACTAATATCGTGACTGTTGAACCCGGTATCATTGGTGGACATGTCAATCGAATGCTTTCACGACATCATCGTAAAATCGGACCCGATCCTGCTTCGATTCATGCTTGCATGATGGGAGGCATTCTGGCTAATAATGCAAGTGGTATGTGTTGCGGCATTGAATACAATTCATATCATACGATTGATTCACTTGAATGCATACTTCCAAATGGAACTATCTTTGATAGTTCATGGCCAAATGCAGATGTGATTTTGAAGAATGCTTCCCCGGAACTCTATGAAGGACTGCTGGATATTCGAAATGCCATTCTCTCCAATCCGGAACTCATAAACACCATTCGACATAAATACCGGTTGAAAAACACCGTTGGCTATTGCTTGAATGCTTTCCTTGATGAATCAAATCCGGCGAATATCATCAAGCGACTATTGATAGGTTCCGAAGGTACATTGGGTTTCATTTCAAAAGCTCGACTTCGGACTATTCCCACTTTGCCACAGGCAGCAACAGCAATCTTGTTTTTCCAAACCATCGATGATGCATGCCGAGCAATCCCAATATTGGCACAGACAAATCCCGTTGCTCTCGAATTGATGGATCGCTCAGCATTGCGTTCTATTGAAAATCAAGATGGTGCTCCTAACATAATATCTTCATTGGGTGATGATGCCACTGGTCTGCTCATAGAGTATCAATCACAGACTTCCGATGAACTTGATATATTTCTCCAAGCATTCCGTGAGATACTTCATTCGATCCCTTTGATAGAAACTCCTGATTTCACGCAAGACATACAAAAGAGGCAGCAATATTGGAATATAAGAAAAGGCATGTTTCCATCCGTTGGAGCTTCAAGAGCAAAAGGTACAGGAATAATCAATGAGGACATAGCCGTTCCGGTTCATTCATTGAGTAATGCGGTAAAAGATCTTAGAGATCTCTTTGCAGCATATCACTTCGATGAAGCCATCATTTTTGGCCATGCAAAAGAAGGCAATCTTCATTTTGTGATTGCACATTCTTTCGATACTCCTGAGGATATACAGCATTTTGGTTCATTCATGAATGATTTGGCGACAATCATCATTGATACGTATAATGGATCTATGAAAGCTGAACATGGAACAGGAAGAAATATAGCTCCATTTGTTGCTCATGAATGGGGGGAGAATGCTTATCGGTTGATGAAACAAGTTAAGCGTTTATTTGATCCATTATCGATATTAAATCCGGGGATCATCATCAATGATGATCCAAATGCACATATATCGCATGTTAAAGCATTTCCAATTGTTGATTCAATAATTGATTCCTGCATCGAATGTGGATATTGCGAACATGTTTGCCCTACTCATCAAGCAACACTTTCGCCAAGACAAAGAATTATTCTAGACCGCGAACTTGCAATGGCTTCTGACGAAGGTATCAAGAAAGAACTCCAATCATTTGCAACTTTTCAGCAAATACATTCCTGTGCAACTGACGGATTATGTTCACTTGCCTGTCCTGTGAACATCAATACCGGCGAATACATGATTGCAAAAAGATCAGCGCAGAATCTCAAACAACATCAATCTCTACGGGATGAAGCACGCGACATCAAACAAAGAGATCAGAAGATCAAGCGTCGACTTCGTGCCGGGACATTAGCTTCAACCATTATTGGTGATTCCGCACTGAAATCCATAAGTACATTTGTTTCTCAACGTATTGGCACACCACAGTGGATTGCTTCATTGCCGCAAATGTGGGTTCAACAACGATATGAACAATCTACACCCGAGATTATTTATATGCCCTCATGCAGCACACGTTTATTTGCAAAACCATTGGGTGAAAATTCTTCTTTGCCGGATTTGATCATGTCTTTGGCACATAAAGCCGGAATTCGAATTTCCATACCGAATGATGTTGAATCACGATGCTGCGGATTGGCTTATTCTTCAAAAGGTGATGATCAGGCGGCCGAAATTGCATGCAACGATTGGCAATATGGATTATCGACCGACATTCCCCTTTTGACCGATTCCTTTTCATGTCATGCGCATATTCAGAACACGATGCATACAATAGACATATTGGATTTTGCTGAACGACTGCTCGAAACCCTCCCTATACAGCCATTGGATGGAGTGGCGATTCTTCATCCGCCATGTTCATTACAATTGAATAAAGGCATTCAGAGAATCACTGCAATAGCTCAACGCTGCGCTCGAGAAGTCTTCATCCCTGAATCAATAGGTTGTTGTGGCTTTGCGGGAGATCATGGATTTCATCATCCGGAACTGGTTCATCATGCATGCAAAGAAATGAAAGAAGAAATTGCTTTACAGCAACAAGTGATAGGGTATTATTCCATAAACCCCACCTGCGAATTAGGCATGAGCATTGGAACAGGGAATGTCTATAAGTCAATATTGTATCTGGTTCATCAAGCAATCAAATCATGAGTTCTGATTGACATTGTATCTTTTTGAAAAAAGCCACAAAAAACAAATACCTGATACAAAAAACACAATCAATGCCAATAAGGCAGATCGATATGAACCACTTATTTGTAAGCTGATACCAAACAACAGTGGCCCAAGCCAACTGCTTCCTCTATCTGTTAACTCATATATCCCAAAATACCTTGATTCACTGCCGGATGGAATGATTTTAGAGAAGATTGATCTTGCCAATGATTGACTGCCACCAAGAACGAGAGCTATGATGCCGCTCAAAACATAGAAATGCATGGATGATCCCGGAGGCAAGAATGCATAAGCATAAAAAATGATGCTCATCCATAGGAATAGACTCACCATAAGCATACCTAAAGCCGAAGAAGACTGTGCCAATCGTCCAAACATCAAGGCACCGAATACTGCAATGATTTGAACAAGAAGAATAGAAATCTGCAATGTTTCCAAAGGAAGTTGTAATTCTTCGCTACCAAATTGAGCAGCCATTGAAATCACGGTTTGAATTCCATCATTGAATAAGAGAAATGCAATCAAAAAAAGCAAGATCTTTGGTTGATGTATAATCTGTTTTAGTGTCGAAAGTGACACAAACAATCCCTCTCCTTTTTCCTTTTTCTCGCGTTTTGGGACCTTCAGAAAAGGCACGAATGTGAATATTGCCCACCATAATCCAGCCGATGCCAATGCTATCCTGACTGCATGTCCACCATTCATACCCAAAGATTCTTTGGACAGATATAAAGCAAGATTCAACAAAAGCAATAATCCCCCACCGGCATATCCAATGGCAAAACCACGTGATGATACCCTATCTCGTTCATCGTGATCAGCAACATCATTCAACATTGCATTATATGCAACAATAGAAGAACCATAAGCACCATTGGCAATGATGAACAACACAGCACCATGCAAAGCAAGCCCTGCCTCTATCCAATACATACCAATCGTTGCCAATGCTCCAATGGCAGTACAAGAAAGGATAACAAATCGCTTGCCTAGAGGTCCATCTGAAGCATATCCGACCAAAGGAAGAAGTAAAAACTGCATGAATACCGAGGTGGAGACAGCATAAGGAAAGAGTGATTGAGGTGCTATCGGAATGCCAAAAACATATAAAAGTCCGCTTTGACCTGCTTCTGCAAGAGCAATAGAAGTCAAATATGGACCCAAGAACACAGTGATTACAGTCGTCGTGAAAGCAGAGCTCGCCCAATCATACATATACCAGGCAAATCGAGATTGTGATGTCATGACATTGATTTCCATGATTGCTATCGTGAAATGTAAATTACATTTTCTTTTGCATTCATATTGATAGCATATCGATAAATACCGCATTCTTTGGCATTTTTTTCTTGTCTTTCAAAGCCTACTCTCGTATGTTTGCTTCGAATGATTCTGCAGCATAGTTTCATTCACCTTCATTTCACAATCGTGTATCTTCATAGTTGATGCAATAGTCTGCTCCGAATTTTCGGAGATTCAGCTTGTATCCTATGCGGAATTTGTGATGCCATTGAACATATTTTCACATAAAGAAGACCCTTCGGATGTAAGTCCGGAAGCAAGGGCCGGTGCGATAAGTCAACTTATTGTTGTTGGTCTTGTTGTCATTGCCGTCTTGATTTTGGCAATTCGTTGGAAATCAACCCAGCATGTTCAATCAATTGTCATTGAGGGTGTGAAGGTATTGCGTCATGAAGAAATTTTGGCGATAGCCTCATTGACAATGGCAGATACCACGCAATCTGCTTCATCAAAGCGATTGGCCGTGATCAGAGATCGACTTATTAAGCATCCATATGTTAAAGATGTCATTGTGGAGAGCAATGGAATCAAAGGGCTTAAAATCACCATTTTTGAAAAGCAACCATACATTGCATTTCCATCATCAATGGGTAGCATCGATTATGTTGATTCAACGGGGACAGTTCTTCCTTATGAAAAATTTTCGCATTCTTCAGATGTACCAATAATTCATGGAATATATGATGGTTCCAGGATCAATCGCAATATGCTTTCAAGCATAAAGGCAATCATCGAGGCAGCAAAAATGAAAGACATGGGTCTGCAAGAACTGTTGTCTGAAATTGACATCAATAAGCAAACAAATGAATACACATTCATCACCACCGATGGTGAGACGCAGATAAAATTCGGTTCTCCTGAAAACATAGAAAGAAAACTTGAAAAGTTACGGCTCTACATGTTGCATTCAGCAACCAAACAGGGTCATCCAACATATGTCGACATTCGTTGGAAAAATCAAATTGTCATCGGAAAACAACCTTTGCTTGCAAGCAAGGATTCTTGATGACTTTTTCTAAGGATATGCGTATGGCTACAGGTCAATTCAAAGCGGTATTGGATATAGGAACAACAAAAGTTGTTGCATTGATTGCATCAATCGGAAATGCTCAAGGAGGTATAGATATCTTGGGCGTCGGTGCTTCTGTGAATGAGGGCTTGAAACGAGGTGTTGTGATTAATATCGACAAAACTGTAAAAGCCATCAGAAAAGCTGTTGAAGTGGCCGAACAACAAGCCGGGGTTTCTATTTCCGATGTTGTAGTTGGAATTGCAGGCGATCATATTCAATCTTTGCTCACAAGATCCATTATTGCCATCCCAAATGCCAGTCGAGAAGTTTCGCAAGGTGACATACAACGTATCATTGATGATGCTATAAATGTGAAACTCCCCGCCGACAGACAGATTTTACATATTCTTCCTCAAGAATATATCATCGATGGACAGGATGGAGTTACAGACCCAATTGGCATGAGCGGTGTACGCATGGAGGCCAATGTACATGTGATGACCGGGCTTCTTTCCGCCATTCAAAATTTGCACAAATGTATTGAAAGAGCCGGCTTACGAGTGACAGACATGGTGATGGAACCCATTGCTTCAAGTAGTGCAATTCTCGACAATGATGAAAAAGAAGTCGGCGTGGCTCTGATAGACATCGGTGGTGGAACCACAGACATAGCCGTATTCAGGGATAATGTCATCAGACATGCTTCCATCATTGCTCTTGCTGGCAATCAAATCACTGAGGATATATCAGCAGGGCTTGGAATCCTGCACCATCAAGCAGAACGATTGAAACGTGACTTCGGTCATGCAACAGTTGAGAGCATTCTAAATGAACAAACCATCATGATACCGGGCATTGGTGGTCGAAATCCAATGGAAATCAATAAAAGTCTGCTGGCTCGAATAATCGGCCCAAGACTAGAAGAAATCTTCGAACTCTGCTTCGAAGAGTTTAGAAAATCAGGTTATATTCATCGATTACCGGCCGGGATTGTACTCACCGGTGGCAGCGCACTTATACATGGCGCGGATGACTTGGCTTCAAGAATTTTTGGCATGCCCGTAAAACTCGGCATACCTAATGGAGGCGAATTCGGTGGATTTGGTACAGAGATTGAACACCCCATGTTTTCAACTTCAGTGGGACTTCTTCTTCATGGGTCCAATTCTCCTCAAACCGATAAATCATCATCGCAACCGGCAAATCAAGACAATCCCCCTCCCATCCAGCAAACCGAGCAATCCGGCAAGCAGTCATTCATCAAAAGATTTTTTACATTTTTCGATGAACTTTAATTTGACATTTGCCAATTGATTCCCTATATTGTAACGCATGATATATCGTTGCAGCCGATATATTGTCCTTGCAATTTCTCAAACACAATCAATATTCAGCAGCGAAATCGTATGCTCGAAGTGTGTTATATCCATATGACAATAACTAATTTTCCTACACTTTTCCGGGGGGAAATGTGATAACTATCGATACAGATTCAACCAGTTACGGCGCAAAGATCCGAGTAATCGGAGTTGGCGGCGGTGGTGGGAATGCCATCAACAGCATGATTCAGCGAGGCTTGACCGGAGTTGATTTCATTGCAGCAAATACTGATGCGCAAGCACTTTCAAAAAATTCGGCAGGAACGAAACTTCATATTGGCAAAGAGTCAACAAGAGGGCTTGGTGCCGGCGGTAGACCAGAGATTGGGAAAGAAGCAGCTGAAGAAAACGCAGACGACATCAGAGAGTATTTGTCAGGAAGCGACATGATTTTCGTCACAGCAGGAATGGGTGGCGGCACCGGTACCGGTGGTGCTCCCGTTGTTGCGAGAATAGGTCGTGAACTTGGTGCTTTGGTTGTCGGCATAGTGACCAATCCATTCAATTTTGAAGCAAAGAAGAGAGCAAATATCGCCGAGCAGGGCATCAATGAACTTCGAGAATATGTTGATGCACTGATTGTTATACCAAATGAAAAGCTTTTGTCAATAATTGATCGAAATACATCGTTCATTGAAGCATTTCAAAAAGTTGATGATGTATTATACAATGCAACAAGAGGCATTTCAGACATCATTTCAGGCAATGGCTATATCAATGTGGACTTTGCAGATGTTCGATCAATCATGAAAGACATGGGTGATGCATTGATGGGAATTGGAATAGCTTCCGGTGAACATCGAGCAATTGCCGCAGCCCAAAATGCACTCAATTCTCCTTTATTGGAAGGTGTGTCGATTACAGGAGCTCAAGGATTACTTGTGAATATCAGTGGTGGCTCTAGCATGACAATGCATGAAATTGGTGAAGCCGTTTCAATCATTGAAGAAAATGCCGGAAGTGATGTCGATCTTATTCATGGTATTGTTTATGATGAATCACTTGACGACAAATTGATGATAACTGTAGTGGCAACCGGTTTCAAGCGTGGTAAATATCAAGTCACGTCTTCTTTGTCAGCTCCACAGATCAATGTCCAAGCAACGCAACCAGCGATTGAAAGACAAATTCCAACTCAGACTTCTATCCCTCTCGCAGCTGCACCTAGTTCTGCATCTTCAATGAGAACAATTCCAGTTCATGCACAACAAGATGCAAGACAACAAAAAGTGAAAATAAAACCTGTGAAAGTTTATGGCGACATCGATGATGAGCAATCAGCTCCTCAATTGATTCAAGCTGCTCAAGAAAAAGCTCAAGAACCTCAAGTGACTATTACACGAAATCAACCTGCTTTCATGCGAAGAACTGATCCTAATGCAGTAAGACAGGCAAATGGCGGTTCAATCAGAATTAATTCTGTGAATGATTTGCCAAATGGTGTACGATCCAGCTCACAACCGGTGATCATTCGAGATCCGAAATCATCCGTGGTTGAGAAACCGGCATTTTTGAGAAAGATAATGGATTAAAAAAAAACCCTGATATTCATCAGGGTTTTTTTTTACAATCCGCATCGTTCAAAGATTATGTCGACACTTTTCTGAAGGGTTATACCCTTTCCGAATATTTCCCGCAAATCACTTTCAGGGATTATTGCAAGTACTTCTTCATCTTCCAATAAGTTCAATAGTAGGGATGTTTTTTCTTGCCATGTTTTCATAGCTGATCTTTGTACCAAAGCATAAGCTGCCTCACGAGTGAGACCTCTTCTCACGAATTCCAATAGAATTGTCTGTGAAAATACCAAGCCATATGTTTTCTCTATGTTCCCTTTCATCGTTTCGGGGTATACAAGTAATGTATCCATGAGTTGAATGGCAAGATGGAGCATATAATCAAGTGTGATTGTAGAATCAGGGCAAATCACGCGCTCCACGCTGCTATGCGATATATCACGCTCGTGCCAAAGTGCATTGTTTTCCATCGCGGCCATTGCATTACCCCGTAATAATCTGGCCAATCCACAAATACGTTCAGACACAATTGGATTTCTCTTGTGAGGCATGGCAGAGCTTCCTTTTTGTCCCTTAGAAAAATATTCTTCGGCTTCCAAGACCTCAGATCTTTGAAGATGGCGTATTTCTGTTGCGATTTTCTCTAATGATGAACCAATGATGGCAATGACAGACAAAAATTCAGCATGGCGATCTCTCTGGACTACTTGCGTTGAAACCGGAGCATGGGAAAGTCCCAATTTTGAGCAAACAAATTCTTCAACAAAAGGAGAAAGATGTTCAAAGGTGCCCACAGCACCGGATATTTTACCTGTTGCTGCATGTTTGATTGCTTGCTCTAGACGCACTATGTTTCTTTTGCACTCTTCATACCACAAGGCACACTTCAAACCAAATGTGGTAGGTTCAGCATGAATACCATGAGTTCTTCCTACACAAACTGCATACTTGTACTCTTTAGCTTTTGAAGACAGCACACGTTTCAATGTATGAAGAGAGGATAAAAGTAACTCGCCGGATTGTTTCATTTGCACAGCTAGGCATGTGTCAAGTACATCGCTGGAAGTCATACCCATATGAATGAAACGAGAACTCGGGCCGACATATTCAGCAACATTGGTCAAGAATGCAATAACATCATGCTTTGTTGTTTGCTCTATTTCCAAAACGGCTGCAACATCGAAACGAGCTTTCTCACGAATGGTGCGCACATCATCTTTAGGGATTAATCCAAGTTCTGATTGCGCTTCACAAGCAAGAATTTCAATTTCCAACCATATTGCATACTTATTTTGATCTTCCCAGATCGAACCCATCTCGGGTCTGGTATAACGTTGTATCATGATTTAGTTAACTCTTTGTCAATATAGAAATAGCTTGTTGATATTTGGCCGTGATGGAATCAATGATCTGTTGAGGCAATCGTGGTGAAGGCGCTTGCTTATTCCAGTCCAATGTTTCAAGATAATCACGTAAAACTTGTTTATCGAAATTTTCTTGTAGACCCCCGGCACTATACGTTTCTTTCAACCAATATCGAGATGAATCAGGTGTTAATGCTTCATCAATAAGAATCAGCGCTCCATCATTGACCACACCAAATTCAAATTTTGTATCAGCTAGAATAATTCCCCTGGTCCGAGCAAATTCATGAGCGAAGTCATAAAGTTTTAATGAAATTTCTTTTGCTTCCAATGCTCGCTTGTCACAAAGTTCAATTGCTTGTTCCAAAGAAATATTTTCATCATGACCCTCCTCTGCTTTGGTGGCCGGTGTGAATATCGGTTCGGGCAATTGCTGAGATTGTTGCAAACCCGGAGGAAGCATAATTCCGCATATAGTACCTGATTGTTGATATTCTTTCCAACCAGAACCCGCAAGATAACCTCGAACAACACATTCAATTGGGAGCGGGCTAGTTTTTTTCACCAACATCGATCTACCTTCGAGCAATGCATGATATGGAGAAAGAATGGCCGGATATTCTGAGGGATTTGTACTAATGATGTGATTATCGATGATATGACGCGTTTTGTCAAACCAGAACATTGAAAGTTCAGTCAACAACTTGCCTTTGCCCGGAATAGGATCGTCCATGATCACATCAAATGCAGATATTCTATCGGTTGCCACAATGAGCAATGAATCTCCCAAATCATAAACATCACGAACCTTCCCTCTTCTAAACAAAGGAATTCCAGGAATATCAGTGCTTCTAACGGCTTGATTCATAGGTAATTGAACATGGATAAAGTAGAATATTCAATGGTAAAATTACAGAAAATTGCCCGACCTTCGAGCCCGGAGTTTTCAACATTTTCATATCAAGAATTCATGGGTGATTTTGTATCTTTGCAGAACTATTGCCAAGGAAGTATAACATGTCCACAGCCAAGAATAAAAGAACAATAGGTAAGCAAAAGCAAACCTCCATCACATCTGCATCATGGAAATTCCCATTGAATTCCCATAATTACAGGATTTTGGCATTGGGAGCCATAGTAATAGCAATAGGGTATGGTCTTATGTCCACAGGAATCTCTGATGATCCTAATCAATGGAATAATCCAATGGCTGTTACCATTGCTCCTATTTTGCTTGCAATCGGATATTGTGCCATCATCCCCTATGGACTATTGGCCAGAAATAAAGCAAATGAAGAAAACACAAGCGAATCCTGATACATCATGCATGAACATGATCATCAACATACGGAAGATGTGATTGAAAGTATTGCAGGTCAAGTCAATCCTGAAGACGAACACAGGGTATTGAATGATGTCAATGAAAAAGTAAAGACACTTGATCATTCAAACAATTCAACAATCAAAGAATTATTGCAACATGTGAAATTGGCATTTTCAATGTTAAGGGACAAGCAATACAATCTTTCATGGAAATCCAAATCACTTCTCATCGCCGGCTTATTATATTTTCTTCTCCCTTCTGATCTAACCCCTGATTTCATTCCATTTATCGGTTATATCGATGATGCGGCAGTGATTTCGGCAATCTTCAAACGATTGGCTCATGAGGTAAAGTCTTATGAGACTTTTCTCAAAAAGCAATGATCATATCATCTGATGTTGGCCTGCATACATCATTCCAATCATCACATCATTCCAATCATCACTCATTGATTTTCGTTTTCCGATATCGGTCATTGATGGTAGATGTTCATAGAAGTATCGCTGAAACATCGATAGTAAAGACTCCGCAATTTCACCCGAAGAACTGGCAAAGAAATCATCAACTTGCTGAGGAAACAATTCTTTGTCTGTTGAAGTCAATGACTCAAGTACCGATATTAATGTGGATTTCATAGACTATGCAAACATCTTATTGAAGTAATGATAGCAATACTATCAAAAATGATTTCATTTTTGATATGATATGAGTAAATCACCCTTTTTGAGTGATAATTACACCGCATATTGCAACAAGTGCTCCTATGACAAAAGTTTCGCTAGGTAACGTATTAAACAAAAAAAACGCCATAATTGTTGTCAAAACAGGCTGAATATTGTTAAAAACGGCAAGTTTGCTCGCTTCCATTCGCGTTAATGCCACATACCACAGAGCATATCCCAAGCCACTTGTTATCACACCTAAGTAAAAGAGTTGAAACCACATGCCACCTGTATAGTCTTGGGGATTGATGCTCACAGGAAGCAATACAATCACCGGAAGATACAAGAGCAAACCTGTGATCATTGTAATCCCGGTCATGAACACACCACCGTATTTCATTGCATATTTCTTTCCCAAAGAAGTATAAACTGCCCAGGACATGCTTGCAAGCAGAACCATGATATTTCCTACAAATTGATCGCTTCCGAAGGCTAGGCCGCGTTCAAAAAGGACAATAAATGTCCCTATCATGGCTAAAATGATACCAATTCCCTTCATTTTGGTTAAACTTTCACCTAGGAATAGGACGGCTATCAATAATACGAAAGCAGGAGTAAGCGCATAAGCCAATGAAGCATTCGCAGGTGTTGTAAACTTCACTCCCCATATAAACAAGAGTTGATTGATAGGCATATTCAGGGCTCCCAAAAGGAAAAACCAGGGAATATCAGCTCTATCAATGGTTTGCAACTGTTTACGAGCTATGAATATCCACAGACCATATGCAAATGCTGAAAAGCATCCTCTGAAGAACACAACTGTGGAAGGATGTATGAGCATTGTGACATTCTTGGCAAAAAGGTGCGTGCTAGAAGCGATGAGTTGTTGCAGGAGAATGAGTGGATACATGAAATATTAGGGAGAAATGTGTGAATTTGCATTATAGCACTAATTTTGTGCCATACATCATCACTATCGACAAGAAAAGTCACTCATGGACAAATCAATTCAATTTGATGCGGAAATTTCGATCCATCCTTTTTCTGACGGAATATTCAGCAATGAACAATGGGACGCATTGGTTCGAACATCTGATAATGGCACGATGTTCCACTTACGTGAATTTTTAGGGTATCATCCTTCGGGGCGATTCATTGATCATTCCTTATATGTGATCAGAAATGAAAAATTATTTTCTGTCTTTCCCGCTATAGAACAAGAAAGAAATGGAAAACGTATTCTCAATTCACATGGTGGTGCATCATATGGTGGATTTGTATATCCCGGTCAATGCAATATTCGTGATGCATTTTTGATGACAGAAGCATTGATTGAACATGCAAAGAATAACAGTTTTGATACAATTCAAATCACACTTCCTCCTATACTCTATGCCAAGCATCTATCGAATTATATCGACTTTGCATTCATGAAGCATGATTTCACATATGTAAAAAGAGAAATCTCAAGCATTGTGGATCTTCGCAATCCACATGACATAGAACAAGAGTTTAGACCAGAAGCAAGAACGGCTTTGAATAAAGCAATGAAATCAGGAATAGTCATCAGAACATCAGATGACTATGCATCATATTATTCAATCCTGAAACAGAATCTCAGAATGCGGCATGGAGTTCAGCCAACGCATTCAATTGAAGAATTGATTGATCTCTCACAGAGATTTCCTGATGAAATCACTTTATGGGGTGCCTATCTTGATGATATCATGATTGCCGGCGTTTGCACATTCGTTGCAAATAAACAAGTGATATTGGCTTTTTATATAAGTCATGATGAAGCATATCAAGAATATCGCGCAGTCAATCTGTTATTTGCGACAATCATGAAAGAAGCGGCAATTCAGGGATTTTCCTATTTGGATTTCGGTATATTCACAGTAAACATGGATCCTAATTGGGGGCTTGGTCGATTCAAGGAAAACTTTGGAAGTAGAGGGATTTTTCGAGATACATTCATCAAGCAATTGAATGCTGAATGAAGTATTCTATTCTCCATATTGCGCCCGAGAATTTCGCGGGAGTCCCAATGGATTTCAAGCGCATGCATGAACATTTTGGGAATGGTTCAAGACTGATAACCTTCCATGAAAATCCATTGGGTTTCGAAGAAGATATTTGTTGTCACTTTGCAATACCAAGATCCAAGACAGCAAAAGCCTATCGCATGCATCATTCTTTGATAAAAAACGGCGCAGATAACAAGGATGATCTTTTTTGGAGGCCTAAATCAATTCTTGAACGATTGTATTTTTCAGTGCAAACACGTTCAAGAATTTCTACGGTTGAATCATTAATCCAACAGTATGATTTGGATGATTTCGACATCATCCACTATGATGGCGGATTGGATTTCACACGAGATTCTCGTTTCGCAAAGCGATGGAAAACAATGAATAAACCAATCGTAACCTGTTATTATGGAAGCGATCTACGAGCAAGAGGAATCATCAGGGAAATGGATGGTATGTCTGATTTGAATATCACCTCTGAATTTGACCACCTTGCCTTGAAATCAGATCTCGAATATGTCTTCTATCCATATAATCCCTCTGAATTGCCCCAATCATCATCAAATAAAGATTTTTCCCACATTAGGATTGTACATTCTCCGACAAACAGAATGTACAAAGGGACTGATATGATTGTGTCAGTGATTGACAAATTGCAGCGCACACATAAGTTCGAATTTTTATTATTAGAGAATATGTCTCGATCACAAGTTCTTGCTGTGAAATCACAATGCACAATTTCTATCGACCAGGTAGGTGGTTTTTATGGTGGGACAGGTTATGGCAAAGCAGGAATCGAATCATTGGCAATGGGCATACCGACCATCACCAATATGACTAAAGAATATGCATCATGGCTTCCTGATAATCCATTTGTAATTGCAAATAATGTAAAAGAACTTGAAGATCAACTTATACGATTGATTGAATCACCGGATAACTGCAAAACAATTGGCGAGCAAGGTAGAAAATGGGTTGATACATATCATTCCTATGAACGTGTGAATAAACATCTTGAATCATTATACCATAAATATGGGTTACTATGATGATTGTTCAAGATTTGATACATTCATTTTCGCATAATAGATCTGTTCGTTGGGTGATATATGTTTCAGGGATTCTCTGCATTGTAAAATTGGGCTTGCTTTTCCTTCTGCCTATACTTCCTCATGCAATTGAAGATTGGTATATAGCACAACATGTTATTGCCGGACAAGGATATAGTTTATCTCTTGGTCCAACTGCTTTAAAAACACCGGTTTATCCCATATTTCTTATCCCCTTTGCAGCAATGGGCGATATAGGTGCGATTGTTGCTGCAGCAATGCAACATGTGCTGATGTTTATCGGAATCATTGCTTTCACGCGGGCCTGTGAATTGCGATTCAATAGTCAATTTGCCCTGTTTGCAGGGTTATGTTTCACTTTACATCCTGCATATGCATATTATCCATTTGTTCTTGAAACCACATCGCTGACAATACCATTATGCATGTTGTGGTGGTACATGGCTGAATTACAAAAGTCATGCAATCGATATCCACCTCAATTGATGATACTTGGCTTCATCATTGGATTGACGCAACCTATACTTCTCCCTGCAATCATTGTAATTCAGTTATTCTTTGCTTGGCCATTATCAACAAGGGATATCATTGCTTTTGTTGTGACGGGTTTTTTGGTATTTGCACCCTGGACCATTCGAAATTCCATGACTTTCGGACAATTCATACCGCTGAAATCTCCAATGTGGATGAATGTGTATGAGGGTATAGCGCTTAACCTTTCAGCATCAGACAAGTCGGTGATTGAAGCATACCGAAAAGTGAAAAATGATGTACAAATGGAGCCATTGTATAAGAATATTGTCATTAATGATATCTATGATTCTCCAACTCGATTTTTGTATGCATGCATACACAGAATTCAGGAATTCTGGCTTGTTCCGGATAGATATGCAGATCGTAAGATGGAATTCCCCATCCTTGTTTCACGGATCATCCCTCAGATCATATTATTGTTTGGGTCTTTTGCATCTATTTGGATACTCATTCGATATAGGCATCTTTTTGCCGGTGAAACAACAATAATGTGGATGATCATAGGCGTTCTTTCCTATGTGACAGTAATCTATGGATTGACCCAAGCCTCCAATATTCGCTTCAAATTGGATGTGGAATGGCTTCAAATTGTACTCTGCTTCCCCATTTTCAAGGTATTTGGAAAACTTCCCTCAAATAAGGGAACAACTTCCACTTAATCAGCTGTTTTGCCTTTGTTGTGAAGGTGAAAATTGCCTAACTTTGCCAAACAATCGATATTATCGGAATACAATCATGTTCGAAACATATCTGCCTCTTTTTTTGATGATAGCCGTTGGTTTCATCTTCGGTTTGACCAATATTCTCATCGCAGAATTCGTGGGCCCGAGAAAGAACAAATCCAAAGAAAAGTTAAGCGTATATGAATGCGGCATGGAGCCTATCAAGAGTGCCAGAGAGCGTTTTTCAGTAAAGTTCTATCTTGTGGCAATGCTGTTTATTCTTTTTGATATTGAAATTGTATTCATGTATCCCTGGGCAATTCAATTTCAGGCCTTGGGCATGGTTGGATTGGTTGCAATGGCATTGTTCATGGTTTTGCTTTTTGCAGGATATATTTATGTGTTGAAAAAAGGAGCTTTGGAATGGCAATAGATCAATTGACTAAAGATGGTTTTCTGACAACCACAGTTGACGCGGCCATCAGTTGGGCACAAAGAAATTCTTTATGGCCAATGCCGATGGGCATATCATGCTGTGCAATTGAAATGATGGCATTTGCAGGTCCACGTTTTGACAGTGCTCGATTTGGCTCTGAAAAATTCGGATTTACACCTCGCCAATCTGATCTTTTGATTGTTGCCGGAACCGTTACATATAAAATGAGCTGGGTCGTGAGAAAGATTTGGGATCAAATGCCCGAACCCAAATGGTGTATTTCCATGGGTGTTTGTGCCTCATCCGGTGGGATGTTCAGAAGCTATTCAGTCGTTCAAGGTATAGATCAATTCATACCAGTTGATGCTTATGTGTCCGGTTGTCCACCGCGCCCGGAGGCATTGCTCAAAGCACTCATGACAATCCAAGAACAAATTGAGAATACAAAGCCGACCATCATTGACACCCGCAAAGAAGTCGATTTGGAAAGCGCTGTACTCATCGACTAATTTTATAATTCCAAAAAGCCTGTTTCTTTCTTTGAAGCAGGCTTTTTTTATTGGACTTCCCAATGAGAATATCTTTTCTTTTGATACTTACATCACTACTTTTTTCAGCATGTGATCCTATTCAACCCATTACATTGGAAGACCCTGCTAAATATCCTAATTTGAAAATTACGGATTTGGTGGTCGGTACGGGAGCTCAACCTACTTTTTCAAGCAAAGTCACAGTCCACTATGTTGGAACATTGACCAATGGCAAGCAATTTGATTCTTCTCGAGATCGCAAAACGCCTTTCACATTCACCATTGGAGTGGGTGAGGTGATCAAAGGATGGGACTTGGGTGTTTCAACAATGAAGGTTGGCGGTAAGAGAATTCTCCAGATACCACCGGAACTAGGATATGGTTCCAGAGCTGTTGGCGATATTCCTGCCAACTCCACATTGATATTTGAAGTTGAATTGCTTAATGTTCAATAACCCCATTATGATGTTTCAAGCCCGACATCTTGCACTTCTCGTGTATATGTCGGGATTTTTTTTATACGGCTTGATCCCGCAAGTACGTAGTGCCGAACATGTGTCATATTTCCTATGGCTTCATACTATTCATGCAATCAGTGGAATGATAGTGCTCCGATTATATTCTGCAAATGCACCACCTTTAGTATTGACAATAATATTTTTTTCATCAAGAATTGCCGTGATGGGTATATATCCATGGCTCTCTGATGATGTATTTGGATATTTGTTTTATGGAAAAGCAACTCTTCATGGTGCAAATCTGTATGCTCTGACAGCGGATGATCCATCATTGACATATTTAAGGGATGCAGCTTTTGATTTGATGGCATTCAAACCGCATCAAAATATTTACCCACCAATTGCCACGGTATTCATGACAATTTCAGCATGGATATCTTCCATGATTTTCACTTCACTTGAGCATGCTTTGTTGATTTGGAAATCATTGCTTTTCTTATGCGAGGGGCTAGGTCTTTGGATAGTATTTTATGCATTACGTAAAAGAGGTTTGTCTTTTGCGCCATTAATGATGTATCTCTCAATTCCTCTCACCGCCATCGAAGGAATAGGTCAAGCCCATAATGAATTGTTACTCTTACCATTTCTTGGTTTGATCATGATCCTCGCGATAGATTCTTCTATCAAATTTCGGGAAATACTACTTGGAGGTTTATGCGCAATCATCGGAATGATTAAGATGTATCCGATCGTTTTACTATTACCCATCATGTTACTTGGCATGGATCGAAGGCATATATTCAAAGCAATACTATCATGTATTGGAGTGATCATGCTTAGTGCCTTGCCATGGTTTTCAGGGATCTTCATTGGCGACATGTCAGCATTGGCAGGTTATGCCACAGTCTTGTCTTTTTACAATGGCACCTATTTCAATGGAGTCGTACTGTATTTCTTTCGTTGGATTTTTGAAGCTTTACACATTCATGATTGGTGGCTGATTGCACCGAAGGCAGTGTCGATTGTTCGTGGACTAGCAATAATCGGAGCATCCTTTTCCTCGAAAATACAACAACATGGAGTGCTTTATTCCATGTATGTGCTTATGCTGATTACCGTATTCATTTCCCCGAAAGTTCATTCATGGTATCTGATACCCATCATTTTCATCGGCTGTATACAAGTACAAAAAAGTCTGCCTTTCATTTCAGGTATTATGATGCTCACATATGCAATGTATGCCGTATATCCGCCTATGGAGTCCATACCGTTTGAAGTTGCTCTATGGGCATTGATTGGAATGATTTTATATCTAGATTATAAAGGCATGTTACACATCTTCAATGGCGATCAGGGAAAAGTTCTTTCCTGATTGCTGCACGAAAATGAATCGCTTATTGATTGGCGAGGGATATGTCCAGATCTCCTTTTTTACACCCTGGGATGGTATTTCCATATCCCTTTTTTTGGGGAATCCATAGAGCAATGCAATCTTTCCCCTTTGTGTCATGATTCCATCGGACTCTGTAATTGTTTGGAATTCAGTGAATGCTCTATCCGCCCTTCTAAAATATTCTGCCATTGGCTCATCATAAATGCTTGTTGGAGTGGGATCATTTTTCTTCCACCAATCAATGATATTTCTTCGGATTTCTACATCTGAACCTGCAGATAATTTGTCGAACTCATCATCAGTCAACAGATATTTCATCACCTGTCTTGCATACTCTGCACTAATCAATGTAGTTGGCATATCCTCCCATTGACATGCAAAATCAAAACGAGTGCTATCTTTCTTCCCCTTTTTTTCACCATGATGCAATACAAGTGAATATCTGCCCGGAGCTATAACATTGTCCGGAAACTGCACTATCAGAACCTGCATACCATTTGTTTCACTAATCAAAAGCGGAAAAGGTTGAAAAGAAGCTGACTCTTCTATGTGCTCCGGCATGATTGAGGCATTCTTCCTCAATTCTGTTCTAGTTGAAGTGATAGGTTTTACATGACGAGCATATTCTTCATTCGCCCTTTGTCTGTTCAAAGTAGCCGAAGTAATTGATATTGATGATGATAATGGAAAAACCGCATACTGACGTGTTGATCCAAATGGAATATTCCCATTATAAATATCCGGTGTAAATGCATCAGAGAATGGATTGCCTGATGTAAAAAAAGGTTGTCCAATTTCACGGAGGGCAATGGAAGGAAGTCTAAATTTCTTAATCACACGCCCCTTATCAACCAAGGCCAGTGTAACCACATATTGATTGTTTGGTAGAATCACCGAGCGCATGCCGAATGCATATCCTTTCGTATCATTGCTTTGCTCAAATGTTTGTACAAATACTGAGTCTTTCCACTGAATCCTACCACGAATGATACCATTTGTGTCTTTAATTTCAATCTCAAGAGTGGGCATTGCCACAAATTCACCTCGGAAGGATGTGCTACGTTCAAATAGCAATGCATCATATTGAATTCTAAACATAGCCATAATCATCATGGAATCAGATGATGCATGTGGTAAAGCTCGAAGTTCAGAGTATAGTGGTTCTTTAGGGGTATCCAATGTAGGATAAAGTGAACTACCATTTTTTTGCATCTGTCCGTACATGAATTGCGAAGCAAAGCACAAACAAGAAACAATGAGTATATGAATGCTGATATTAAACATCGTTTTCATCAAGAAAAGAACGTAGGATGATTGCAGCCGCAGTTCTGTCGATTGCGGCTTTGTCTTGTCTGTATTTCTTTGACCGTCCCGCAGCAACCATATGCAAGACGGCATCTTTCGAGCTGAATGATTCATCATGAAGGTAGACATTGATGGATAGTTGTGCGCGAAGAAATTGCTCCATGTTTTTGATATCCTTGATAATTGAATTTGTTTGACCCGCAGACTCTTTTGGCATGCCTATGATCACACCTCCTATCTGCTCTCTTTCAATAATATCAAGAATCTCTTGTTGTGCTGCCGGACCCTGTTCTATCGTGAGAAGTGGTGTGGTGGTAATATGAAGAATATCACATACAGCGATGCCGATACGCTTCTTGCCAATATCCAGAGCAAGCAATCTCTTTCCTTTCAAAAGTTCATACATATTCATAGATTTACACGAAAATTGATCATCACACAGGGAATAATCATGAAACACGTCCGTAAACTACCAATTTTGATCTTATTTGTTGCTTTAGGATCCGCGTCCCAGGTTGCACAAGCTCAACTTTTTGAATCATTGAAAAACAAAGCAAAAGGATTGATCGAAGGGAATAAACAATCAGGTGGATTTACCGAACAAGAAGCAGTATCCGCTCTGAAGGAAGCTTTGCAAAATGGTATTACCAAAGGAACCGCAACACTCTCAAAAACAGATGGGTATTTTGGTAATCAGTTGATTAAAATTCCATTCCCTCCCGAAGCAAAGCAGATTGAAAGTTCATTGAGAAAAATAGGAATGGGAAAAACCGTAGATGAAGCAGTACTATCACTTAATCGGGCAGCTGAAGATGCAGCAATGCAGGCTTTACCCATTTTTGTTGATGCAATACGTGGAATGACTTTTCAGGATGCAATTGGCATTGTAAAAGGAGACAGCATTGCAGGAACGAGATTTCTCCAAAGAACGACCACAAATGCTTTGGCAAATGCTTTCAGACCCGTCATAGAAGGATCATTGAAAAAAGTTGATGCGACCAAACATTGGTCTACTGTTATGACAACCTATAATAAGATCCCATTTGTGCAAAAGATCAATCCTGATTTAACGCAATATGTCACTGAAAGAGCGCTAGAGGGATTATTCTTTACCATTGGAAATGAAGAAAAGTTGATTAGAAAAGATCCACTGGGGCAAGCATCAGCATTATTACGCAAGGTTTTTGGTTGGAGACCTTAATGCGCTTTTCCAGATGATAGCACCTTGTATTGCCATCACAAGAAATACTCCATACAGAACAGCTGTGACTATGAGGTCCTTTTGTATATAGAGCACAATATAAAGAGCATCAACAATGATCCATATATACCAATGCTCAATATGTTTCTTGGTTTGAAGATATTGTCCCCAAATGCTCATGATGGCCAGGAATGAATCAAAATATGGTAAAGCCGCATCAGTGAATTGATCCAATCCATAGCCCAGTGTGCATGCCAATGGTATCAGACAACATGCTGCAATCAGCATTTCCAATTGACCGCTTTTGGTTATTTGCAAGGGTGAATCATCAGGTTTATATGATTGCGCATTCTTAGTCCATAGTATCCAACCATAGATCGAGAATGAGAAAAAGACCAATTGCAATCCTGCATCAGCATAGAGCTGTTCCTCATAAAACAGAAAACAATAGAGCAAGACATTGATTGAGCTTATCGGCCAGCAAACAGGAGAGCGCTTAATCGTGAGGTATACCCCCAGTATACCTGTCAAAAAACCTATGATTTCAATGGTTGATGGCATTAGAATGCATATCCTGCACTGAGCATAACCGTTCCCAAACTCCAAGCAGTTGTTCCCAGCATGCGAAGATTATACATTGCTTCGAGCGATACACCATCGGGCAATGATATGGTGAAAGATGCACCCGCTGATGCAAAAAATTCTGCAGGATGTATTTTTCGTATATCAAATTCCGGGATATCTCTTGCAGCCCCCAATGGTTGTTGCAGATCAACAAAAAATTTCAGTGCAGTTCGTTCAACAGATGAAAAACCTGCTTCGGCATGAACTAAGAAGCGATCATTCCAAGCTTTCTCTCGAAGTGATAGAGCACCTTTGACTTCAAGCCAACTCTTCTCAAATGGAATACCGATATGCAAGGCAACTATGCCTTCATTTGAGCCTCCGCCAAGAAATTCTGCGCTTGGATCATTAGGAATACCTGTAAATGGTGGCAGGCGGAATTCTCCGCTTATGGTTGCTATCAATGGACCGGAATATATTGTATATCGTGAGCCAATCGCATACCATGAAAGCAATGTTCTGCTCAATATTGCACGAATTGGGCGATTCCCTATGGAATCGGTGACAAACTTTTCATTCAAAGAATATGATCCAAACGGCAAAGCTGCATAAATCGTGATATCATTGGTCAGTCCATACTCTCCTGACAATGTCATCAATGTACCCGAAAAATCGAATGTATACGTACTCAATGCGAGACTGTCATATAAGCCACTCGTACGTAATCCAACAGATTCAAAAAAACTGGAGCCTGACATTGACCCAACTGAACATTGCACAAATCCCTTCCCTTTTGGTCTTGGCCATGCCTCTGCATATAGTTCCATGGTCAAGAAGACTTGCAATGAAATTAGGGCAAGAAAGAGGTTTTTACTAATTTGCGCCTTGATTCGCATAGGGATATAGGTTGTTTGCATGATAAAAGAATTTCTTGAACAGCGCTTAGGGATTAAGCAGTTTTCCAAAACGTTTGCAGTGATCCTGCTCTTATTGTTTCTCATACTTTGGCTCATTGACTCATGTGTGATGCCACCGTATGTCCATTCCATTGCGACCATGAAAGTTCCAAATATAACGGGATTGTCGCTCAAAAATGCAGATGATATCGTCAAAAATTCAAAACTCAGAGTTGCTGATGTTCGAGAAGTGTATAATGAAAAGGTCCCCAAAGGATATATCATCAGTCAATTACCCTTTGCGGGTTCCGAAGTTCGTGAAGGAAGAAGACTATATATCACAGTCAGCAGAGGGATAGAAAAAATCACTGTACCATATGTTATTGGGAAACCGGAACGCGAAGCATGGTTAGATATCATGTCACTCGGTTTCAATGTTGGTGATATTGAATATGTTGAACGGGATGATAAACCGGATGGAGTTGTATTGGGGCAAAGTCCGCGCTATGGAATAAATTTGCCTTATGGCGCCACAATTACATTAACAGTAAGCCAGGCTCCCCCTGAAGAAGACACATTAATAACAACATTAGGATTACCCAGATCAACGTTTGAAGATATACCATTGGGTTCGGCAAGAAGTTATGCATCACAATTTGAGTTGGTGTTGAGAGTAATCAATCCAGAATTCGAACAAACATATGATAATCCTATAATCAAACCAGACTATAAACGCACTCCCCTTATGCTTTATATGGGAGATACAGTTTGGGTTGAAATACTACCTATTTATTGATGCTTGATTGGGTAAGATCAATGATAGTTTGAATGATATGATCAATATTCCCTTCTTTCACCCTGGCTCCTGCAGCTTGCATATGGCCACCACCACCGAAATGTTCGGTAATGGAGCGAACTTCATATTGTGGTTTTGCTCTAAGTGACATCTTAACCGTTCCATCAGGCCATTCAGTAATCATTCCCCCTATCTTGGCTCCTGCAATGCTCAATGTATAGTTTACAAATCCCTCAAGATCTTCTGAGGAATATCCGGCCAAATCTTCTTTTCGCATGATCATCAAGATGAGCGATCCATCATGTTCCAAACGCAAATTGGATAATGCAGCCCCGAGTAATTTCATCGATCCAAAAGATTGAGCATTCATCACTTTATCATAAATCATGACGGGATCTGCACCGCAGTCCATGAGAAGAGCAGCGAGCCTCATGACATCTGCATTAGTTCTTGGATGTCTGAATCCACCGGTATCCGTCATAATCCCTGTATAGAGTCCATGAGCGGCATCAGAGGAAACGTTGATTCCTGAATCAAAGGCCATACGTGCAATGATCTCACAAGTGGATGAAGCCTCAGTGATCACATTCAATGAATGCACATTGATCACAGGCTCCACATGATGATCAAATACAAAGGAAGTACCTGTGAACATATCAAAGAAAGGTCTGAGATTCGGTCCAAGTCTTTGCGGAGCATTCAAATCCAATATGCACCAAGCATCAGCATCAGAAATCACATCTTGTGCATCGGGGCTATCTGCAAGCACATATGCTTGTTTGTCGAGAGGAAGAAATATGAGATTTTTTGGAATCGGATGCTGATTGACTATGCTGACTTTTTTCCCTTGTGCAAGCAATAGATGGTATAAACCTATAGCGCTGCCAATTGAATCTCCATCAGGATCAAGGTGAGATGAAATCACGATTTGATGAAAACCTTGAAGTGTTGCCCATGTTGCTGGCAATTGCCGATATGGAGATTGTTTCACTTATCAGGATTCCTTTTCTTTTCCATTCAGCATGGAATGTTCACGTAGAACAAGTTCGAGAGCTTGATGAGCAGCAGCTTGTTCGGCCTGTTTTTTACTTTTTCCGGATCCCCTTCCCATTTCTTGACCGGACACATATACTGCGACGAGAAACTCTTTTTCATGATCCGGTCCCGTGGCATCAACCACAGAATATTTTGGTGATTCTTTACCTTGGGATTGCACAAGTTCCAATAAGATACTTTTGAAATTCGAATCTTTCATGATCATCTCATTGGTGAGCATTGGAACAAGGCGATCCAAAATGAATGATCTGGCTTGTTGCAGATCTGAATCCAAATAGATAGCCGCAATGATTGATTCCATTGCATCCGCCAAAATAGTTTCATTGCCTTTCTGCAATGATTGATCCGCACTGAAAGAAAGAAGAAGGAATCGCTCCAAGTGCAAAGAACGTGCACAATGTGCAAGTGACTTTTTATTTACCAACCATGATCGCATTTTGGTTAACTCACCTTCATGGTCTTGCTCATAATGATAGAATAAATATTCCGCTATCACCATGCCCAAGATGGCATCACCCACAAATTCCAGACGTTCATTTGCAATGAGATGAAGCTCTGTGTTCACCTGTAAATAAGAACGATGCGTAAGTGCTTGTTCAAAATACCCTACATGATCAATCTTTATTCCAAGTGATTGTTCTAGTTCTACTTTTTTGGACTTATTCATTAATCCAAGCACAGGGAAATGTGGTTTTTTCGGATTACGTTTGAATGTGGGCAATCGGAAAAAATTGTCGTAGATCTGCTGAACAATGACAGGGGTTTTCATTACTTCTCAAAAAATAAAAAACAGGTTGAATTGTACATTCAACCTGCAAATGAAGTTATATGACGAAGTGGTTCTCACCCTTCGAAAGCTTTGAAGCAAATTGAAGCATTGTGTCCACCAAAGCCGAATGTATTGCTTATGGCAGCTTTTATGGGCTTTGCAATTGGCACATTCGGTGCATAGTTCAAATCGCAATCAGGATCTGGAGTCGTATAATTGATAGTTGGTGGAACCATGGAATGTGTAATTGCAAGGACTGTGGCTATAGCTTCGATTGCACCGGCTGCTCCAAGCAAATGACCGGTCATGGACTTTGTAGAACTAATCGCCATAGAATGTGCATGATCACCGAACACAGTTTTTATGGCAGCTGATTCATTTTTATCATTGAACTGAGTTGAAGTTCCATGAGCATTGATATAATCAATATCTCCGGGAGTCAAATCAGCATCTTGAATGCAAAGCTTCATCGACCGAACTGCTCCCTCTCCACCGGGTGCCGGTTGGGTGATATGGAAAGCATCATCTGTCAAGCCGATGCCTGCCAACACACCATAGATTTTTTCAGCACCGCGATTCATGGCATGTTCAAGGGTTTCAATAACCATTACCCCGCTTCCTTCACCCATAACGAAACCGTCTCTTCCCAGATCGAATGGTCTGCTTGCGGACATGGGATCATCATTGCGGGTTGACAATGCCTTCATTGAATTAAAACCACCTATGCCCATCGGACAAACAACTGCTTCACTTCCTCCAACCAACATTATATCTGCATCACCTCTTTGCATGATCATAAGTGCATCAGCAATGGAGTGACTTGATGTGGCACAAGCAGAAACAGTAGCATAATTTGGTCCTTTCAAACCATAACGAATCGCTACATGTCCTGCAGCAATATCACTTATAAGCATAGGAACAAAGAATGGTGAGATACGATCCGGATTCCCATCACGTTCATACAGATTTTGTTGTTGATGATGATATGTCCACATACCACCAATACCGGAACCAATAATAACACCTGCTCTTTCTTTGTTCACTTTTTCAAAATCTATTCCTGAATCATCAACAGCCATTGCCGATGCACTGATGGCGAGTTGAGTAAAGAGATCCATCCTTTGAGTTTCTTTTTTATTGATATGCAACAGTGGATCATAGTGCTTTACTTCACAAGCAAAACGTGTATCAAACTTTTCAGCATCGAATCGAGTGATTGGGCCGGCCCCATTGGCTGAATTCATCATTCCATTCCAATAGTCTTGAGCCGTGTTTCCTATCGGGGTCACAGCCCCTACGCCTGTCACAACGATGGTGGGATAATTATATCGTGGCATGAGATCTCACAAAGAAATAATCAATTTTCTCTATTGAAAACAAAAGCCACTTATCCTGGAATGAGTACCGGATCAGTGGCTGTTCATGAGCTTCGAAAATATTGATATTATGGAATATCAACAGAAAGCGACCAATCAGGAAGCGCGTGATTCCAAATAAGAAATTGCATCACCGACTGTTTGAATTTTTTCGGCATCTGTATCTTCAATAGTGATATTGAATGCACGTTCGAATTCCATGATCAATTCGACTGTATCCAATGAATCAGCGCCAAGATCATTTGTGAATGAAGCTATTGGTGTTATTTGTGATTCTTCAACGCCCAATTTTGTGACGATGATCTCTTTAACTTTGTCTGCTACGGCAGCCATGAGGGAACCTCAATAAATAGTATGGAAAAACAGTGTTTACATTGCAAGACCGCCATCAACGGCGATGACCTGACCGGTCACATATGAAGAATCAGAATGTGCAAAAAAAGCAACAACACTTGCCACTTCTTCTGGTTTTGCAGCCCTTTTCAAAGGAATCTTATCCGAAAAGGCTTTTCTCTGATCTTCATTCAATTTGTCTGTCATATCGGTTTCGATATACCCAGGAGCAATGCAATTTACTAAAATATTACGAGATGCAAGTTCTTGGGCCAGGGATTTGGTGAGTCCAACCATGCCTGCCTTGGAGGATGAATAATTGACCTGCCCGGCATTTCCCCTTAATCCCACGATGGAACTAATATTGATGATACGTCCGGATCGCTGAGACATCATGGGCCTTGCAACAGCTTTACAGCAAAGAAATGCGCCTTTGAGATTGGTATTCAATACATCATCCCAATCTTGCTCGGTCATGCGCATGAGTAGGGTATCTTTTGTAATTCCGGCATTATTGACCAATACATCAATCCTTCCTGATTCAGCAATGATTTCATCCATTCCTTGCTGGATTGATTCAAAGGAGGATATGTCCATTTTCTTAAAATGTGCAATCTTACCTTCTGCTTTCAGCTCATTGGCAATAGCTGCGGCTTTTTCTGGATTGCTATTGTATGTTCCGTATACAATGTATCCATCATGAGCCAATCTTCTGACAATTGCCTCGCCGATTCCTCGTGAGCCGCCGGTTACCAATGCTACTTTTGATGCGCTTTCCATGCTTAAGCTCCTTGACCAAAAAGGGTATGTACATCATTGGATGTGTCGATGCCTCGAATTGTGAGTTCGGGATCATTGATTGTTCTTTTTACAAGACCTTGCAATACCTTGCCAGGGCCAATCTCACAAAATGTTGTAATGCCTGAATCATGCATTGAAAGCATGCTTTGAGCCCATAATACCGGTGCAGTCAATTGTTCCAAAAGCAAGCGTTTCAATTCTAAAGGATCGGTAACAGCTTTTGCCGTCACATTTGGAAATACCGGCATCCTTGGTTGATTGAATGTAACAGCATCAATTGCCTTCCCTAATTCTTCGGCAGCAGACCCCATCAAAGGAGAATGGAATGCGCCACTAACCTGTAATTCTGTAACCATGCGTGCACCGGCTTCTTTGAACAGTGGTGCTTTACTCCTTACATATTCTGCATCACCGGACAATACAATTTGACCGGGCGAATTGAAATTTGCGGGTACGATGATACCATCAGCGGATAATTCCTTGCATAATGTTATCACTTGCTCATCGCTCATTCCTATGACTGCGAACATCGTTCCGGGCATTTCATTGCCGGCATTAAACATTAATGATCCTCGCAAGAGAACCATTCGCATTGCATCTTCGAATGAAACAACACCTGCGGCATATAATGCAGAATATTCACCAAGGGAATGTCCTGCAAATGCATCATGGACAAGCTTGTCTTTCACTAGATCCCAGAGTATTGCTTCATGCACAAACAAAGCAGGTTGAGTATATCGTGTTTCTTTGAGTGTCTCAGCAGGGCCTTCAAAACAAATTGCATCGAGTGGAAAACCCGCAATGTCACATGCTTGTTTCATACGTGAAGCAGCATGATCAAAATCGCGCACCAAATCAGACATCATACCCACATATTGTGAACCTTGACCGGAAAAGAGACATGCTGTTTTACTCATGATTTAATCCCCCATGTCAAAAGAATGCTTCCCCATGTGTAACCTGCTCCAAAACTTGCAAGAATCACTTTATCTCCATAGTTCAATTTTCCTTGATGATGCAATTCAGAAAGACATATGGGAATCGTTCCTGCAGTTGTATTTCCGTATTTGTCAATATTGATGATTACTTTGGATGGATCAAGTCCCATTCTTCTGGCCGTTGCATCTATGATGCGAAGATTCGCTTGATGCGGAACCAACCATGCTATATCATCTGAAGTGAGATTGTTTCTTTCCATGATTTCGGCGGATACATCTGCCATGGCGACAACCGCGGATTTAAAAACGGATTGTCCGTCCTGTATGACATAATGTTCTTTGACTTCTTCGGGATATTTCTCAAATGGTGCTTTGGCACCATCGCCATGATCACTCATGTATAGATACTGTCCGCCCTCGCCATCAATTCTCAATATGCTGTCCTGAATACCAATGTCTTGATCCTCGGTTTTTTCAAGCAGAGCAACACCACCGCCATCTCCGAAAAGGATGCATGTGGTCCTATCATTGAAATTCAAAATTGAGCTCATTTTGTCGCCACCGCATACAAGAACTTTTTTGCAGGTTCCTGAATCAATCAAACCAACCCCGCTCATGAGTGCATACAGAAATCCGGAGCAAGCAGCAGATAAATCGTAGCCCCAAGCATTGGTCATGCCTGCTTTATGTTGCAGCGTTGCACTGGCTGATGGGAAACGATTGTCAGGAGTGATGGTTGCGACAATCACGCAATCAATTTCTTCAGGGCCTATTCCTCTCTCCGATAAACATTGCTCAACTGCCGGCAAAAGCATATCAGATAATTCTCCTTCCATGAGAAATCTTCGTTCTTTGATTCCGGTCCTGGATTGTATCCATTCATCTGATGTTTCTACTTTATCCTCGAAATAAGAATTCGGGAATATTTCTTGAGGAACATAATGAGCGATTGATGATATGGTAATAGGCATAATGTACGTGGTTGTTTGTTGAATTAGTTGATTGATTCGGCCAAAGCTTGTTTGATGGATGCATTAACATTGCCCTGGATAACTTCAACAGCTCGTATAAGCATATTTTGAATTGCTAAGGGACTAGATTTTCCATGACCAATGATGATGACACCGTTCACTCCCAGAAGAGGAACACCGCCATATTCCTGATAATCGAAATCTTTGAGGATTTTTTTCAGCGGTATTAGCATCAACATGACCATTAACTTATTCAAAATTCCTGATGCTGCAAACCCTTTGATTTTTGCTTTTAACAATCCAAGCATACTCTCGGCAAATTTCAACACGATATTACCTACGAAACCATCACAAATCACAACATCGGCAGTACCCGCGAGAACATCTCTTCCCTCCACATTCCCAATGAAATTTAATGTACTCTCTTTCAGCAATGCATGGGTTTGAAGTATTGGTTCAATACCTTTGGTTTCTTCCTCACCGATATTCAATAGACCTATTTTTGGTTGCTCTATGCCTTGAACGATTCTCGAATAGACATCACCCATGATTGCATATTCAAAGAGAAATCGTGGTTTACACTCTATGGTGGCACCGACATCAAGCAATAAAACCGGCCTGCCATGTTGAGTTGGAAGAAAGGTACCGATCGTCGGCCTGCTCACCCCTTTGATTCTACCCAATACAACAGTGGCTGTACTCATCACCGCCCCGGTATTCCCGGCTGAAACAAATGCATCTGCATTTCCACGAGCATGCATGTCGATGCCCAAGAACAATGAAGATTGTCTTTTTGATTTGATTACCGAGGTTGGATCATCATGCATTGAAACGACATCGTCGGCATGTTGAATGGAAAAGCGCAAATGGGGATAGGACAAACCCTTCATTACATTGTGAATGACTTGTTCTTTTCCAACGAATAGGAATTCAACATCAAGAGATTGTTCCTTGAACGTCTCAGAAGCAAGAATTGCTCCTTGAATCTCGTTCAAAGGAGCAAAATCTCCACCCATGACATCAATTGCAATGCGAATGGGATGCATAATCATTGGTTACTATAGTCGTTAAACTTGCAGGCAAGTTCGGCAATGGCTTGCTTATTCAGCAGAAGATCCGCTATTTATTTCAACCATCTTGCGACCATTGTAATAACCGCAGGAAGGACAAGCTGTATGATTCAATTTCATGCTGCCACAGTGAGGGCATAAGGCAACCGTTGGTGCAACGGCTTTATAATGCGTTCTACGCTTGTCTCTGCGTGATTTCGAATGTCTTCTTTTGGGATTTGGCATCTGAATGCTCCAATAAAAAATCAGTTTTTCTGTATGTTCAAATGTTTGAGGGCTGCAAACGGTGAATCAGCATCATCCACAACCTTGTTTGTTTCATCAAGTAGCTCTGGGTGCAGTGCCTCAAACGTTGTATCAGCAAAAACAGGAGCGACTCTTTTCATCGGCAAATGTATTGCAAGCTCTTGCCGTGCTTCTTCTGTGAAATCAATATCTTCTACATCATCTCTCAGGATAATTTCATTGCCTTCATCTTGAGACTTGCTCAAAGAGTACAACTGTGTATCCAAACGATAATGTGCATTGATGGGGGCTTTGATCTCTTGATCAAATTCCTCACCAGAAACATCACATATCAAATGCGCATTGCACGATGCCTCCGCATTCAACATCAAGCGCTTGCCCTGCTTTTTGATTGTTCCCTTTACTGATATCAAACCGGTGAATTCAGGGAAGATGTCTTGTATGGCCGAAACCGCAGTTTCTGCAGTGAATGTATGATCGCCGTCTTCCATTCCAAGGATTGAAACTTTCAACATGAAGGTCATACTCCTCAATACACACGCAAAAAAGCAAGAACACAAAAATAGGAAAATTTTGCCTTATATCTGCCATACCTTGATCATGCTTTTCCTGGAAAAAAGACCATAAGCAAGGTTTATGGCCTAAACCGGTAAGATTTTGCGTTCCATCCATAGATTCTGAACCCTGAAATGGCAATGGGAAATCGTATATTTGCAGACTATGCCTACTCTTTATCAATCAAGAAGTGCAAAGAGTCTATTATTGGCTTATTTTACAAGATATTACCATTACTGATATGAGTCAACAAGAACAACAATCTGTTTATTATTCTGAATACTTGCAACTGAGGAGTATCCTGGAAGCACAATTCCCGGAAAGTGATAAAGTTGGCGTGGAAGCTCATGATGAAATGCTCTTCATCATCACGCATCAGGCATTTGAATTATGGTTCAAGCAAATTTTGTTCGAATTGGAATCTGTGATCAATATTCTATCTCAGGAATCCGTAAAAGAGCATGAGATTGCCAAATGTGTTCATCGATTGAAAAGAATGCAAAGTATATTGTCGATGAGCATGGAACAGTTTTCTATTCTCGAAACAATGTCAGCACTTGATTTCATGGATTTCAGAGATTTATTGCATCCTGCTAGTGGATTTCAGTCTGTTCAATTCCGAGTCCTTGAGATGAGACTTGGCTTGCCATCCGAAAAACGCATGAATCGATCATTCATGACTGCAATGAAAGATTTTGATAAAAACATGGTTCAGATTGCCGAGAAAAAAACCACACTTTTTCAGGCTGTTCAATCATGGTTGGAGCATACCCCATTTCTCGAAACTGATGACTATCGTTTTTGGGAAGAATATAAACATGCGGTATCAGCAAGTTTTGAAAAAGACAGAGCAGACATTCATTCGCATGCTATCTTGTCTGAAGAAGAACGGATTTCACGTTTGGAATCAGTCAATCAAGCAGAACATGCATTCACTTCCCTTTTTGATGCAAATACATATCAGGCATTGATAGAGAATGGCGATCGTAGATTGTCTCACAAAGCCACATTGGCTGCATTGTTCATTCAATTATACAGAGATTTTCCTTTGCTGGACAGGCCCAATGAATTGCTTCAAGCAATATGTGGTTTTGATGAGACATTGTCTATTTGGCGATATAGGCATGCTTCAATGACTATGCGCATGATTGGTGCAAGAATTGGTACAGGTGGTTCAAGCGGATTCAATTATCTGGCACATACCGCTTTGAAGCAAAGAGTCTTCGGTGATATCACATCATTGTCAGGCATGTTGATACCCAGAAGAATTATTCCACATCTACCTGAATCCATTTCGAAAAGATTGCAGTTTATGTTTGAGCATGAAAAATAAGTTCAACATAATCACCTATGCTCATGAGATTTTGGAAGCCATCGCTCCCATTCATTGTTGCATTTGTTCCGTGAACATTCAAGGTGATTCGATTATTCATAGAATATGTGACTCTTGTTACATGTCTTTCGACCCTTCTCCAACATCGGATATTCTTCTGAATTCATTATTCAGAAAAGGCAATAAAAGCACTTCCCTTCTCCATGTAGACAGTCTCTTTGAATTTCAGCATGATGGAGCAATTCAAATCGCAATTCATGAAATGAAATATGGGCTTGGAATCAACATGGCATTTCAATTTGGAAGAAAGTTGGCCTTGTATAGACCGAAACATGATGTGGATGCCATCATTCCAATACCATTACATGCGGCAAGGAAGAGAGAACGCGGTTTCAATCAGGCATGTGAGATTGCCAAAGGTTTTGCTCATGAGCATAAAATTGACGTGATTGATTGTTTGCATCGCAATCATTATACAATGTCACAAACAACACTGAATATTGAAGAGAGACAAAGCAATGTACAAGCAGCATTTAGTTTTACTAAAAAAGAAAACATCATCAATAAACGATTGTTGTTGATAGACGATGTGTTTACAACCGGGGCAACATTGGAGCATTGCGCAGAAGTACTACTTGAACATGGAGCACGCTCAGTATCTGCATTGACCATTGCATCGGCACAATTGAAAAAAGGCTGAACATTCATGAAATATACTTTCTATATCTTGATTTTCCTTGGCGTATTGCTCACTTCATCTTGTAATGAAACGCTGATAAATCCAAGTGATAATCAACCTCCGAATACTACCTTGTTTTTGGACTCAATTCGCAATCAACAAAATAGCAGAGTCTTTGTAAGTTGGTCAGGAGAAGATACAGACGGCATGGTAATCGGCTATGTATTTTCTTGGGATAAAAGAAACTGGTATTTCACTAGAAAGAATGATTCCACATTTGCATTGCAAGTAGAAAGTTCAGATACCAACTTTCGCTTTTCAATTGCCGCTATCGACAATTCATTGAAGCAATATCCCAATGAAGGTGAACGCATAGAATTTGTGGACAAAAACAATAATGGATTCCATGATTCCGGAGAGGATTTTCCTAAGCTTCATGGTGCTGTTGATCCAACACCCGCTAATCTACTCTTCCCAATTAAAAATTCTGCCCCAATCATTGCATGGGGCAATGATACAACTGCTAAGTCTTCACTATCCGTTGCATTGCCGGATACCACCTTTGCATTTGCAACATTCAAAATATTCGTTACTGATCCAGATGGAGATGCAACTCTTGAGTCCATAGAATGGTCACTGAATGATTCCACCCCAAAGGCAAACTGGAAAACACTACCAAAAAACACCCGTTTGTTCAATGTGACAATCAAAGATGGGTTATTATTGAATGAGAATAATGCCATATATGTACGAGCCAAAGACATAGGTAAACTTTCGAGCAAAGTCTTACGATATCCAACTCCCAACAAGACATGGTTTGTAAGGGCTGCCAAGGGTCCGATATTATTGATAAAGGATTGTGCAAATAAGGATATCGATAATTTTTATTCTCGTGCTTTGTCACTCATCGGTTCAAATTCATTAGATGGACGATTTGATGTTTTGGATATCAATTCTACTCGTACTGCAGATGCACCTGCCAAAACGATACCTCCATTCATAAATCCAATGTTCATTGAATCATTGAATCTCTATTCGGCAATTGTTTGGTATACAGACAAATCGCCAAGCATGTCTCTTGCTCAACAATCTTTGACTTCCTATACTCGATCGGGTGGAAAAGTGCTCTTTATTGCAGATCTACCCGCTCCATTAAGCGAAGATATGCGAACTGAAATCCGAGATTTTTCACCTATTGATTCAATTGGAACAAGTGAAGTTTCAAGTGATCCGCTTGCAATTAGGAATGGAACGGAATTCATTGGCATAGAACATGGCGGAGCAATGTATCCAAATCTCATAAAAGAACGTGGATCAGTACTTGTGTATCCATTGTATCCAAAAGCAAATGCAAAACCCGTGTATTCACTTCCGATAGGCGCAAAATGGCAAGGTACTCCAATCCTCGGCGTCCAAGATGATGAATCGACCATGGTGTTTTTACATATGCCCCTCCATCTTTTGAATACAAATGATCTAGCAGTCAAACTGATTGAACGAATATTGATAGATGAGTTTAAGATTCGATGATAGTGGACACATCATATATGCTATCCATCGATACTGTTGGTCATTATTGCGGAATTGCATTGTCCAATGCACAAGATGGCACATTGATAATGAAACATGTGCTCAAAGAATCGAATATGCATGATTCGATGTTAGCCGAGATGATTCGTATAGCACTGATAGATCATGCAATCGCAACGAGTGATATCTCAGTAATCGCTGTTTCAGCCGGACCCGGGAGTTTCACCGGTTTAAGAATCGGCATGTCTTTTGCCAAAGGTTGGTGTGCTGATGGAAAAACTTCTTTGATTTCGGTACCAACTTTCGATGCGATGATTCATGCCTTGAAAAACAAGATTCACAACTTGAGGCATCAGACTCTATGCATGGCAAAGCTATCTCATGGTGATCAATGGTTTATTCAAACGTTTGATGCGAAATCAGGTGGTAAAAAGAATGATATTTCCATTGTTTCAAGCTCAACATTAGATATGTATATCGATGATAATACAATCGTGATTGGTGATTATAAGCTTGAACAACAAGATGTCATCTATGCAGAATTCAACAATTCAGATCCCGAGTTCATTGCTCAACTCGGTTATATCATGCTTCAAAGAGGTGAAGCAATATCGCCGATCACAGCCGATTCTGCATATCATGCAGCTTTCATTCCAACAATTCAAGGGAATAGATCATGAAAGAAGGTTGGAATTGTCTGGCATTTGAAGAGTTGAAAGGCAATGATGTCTATGAGATACTCAAGCTCCGAGAAGCAGTCTTCATTCTCGAACAACAATGTCTATATATCGATATCGACAATGTGGACAAAACATCTCATCATATCACTTTTATCAAGGAAGATAAACTTCTGGCATATGCTCGCATTATTCCGGGAAACTCTCCTGATCATGTGATTATTGGTCGCATTATCGTGAATGAATCAGTTCGTGGTACAGGCCTTGGAAAAGAGCTTGTTCATACTGCAATTGCACAAGCCCAAATACACTATTCACCAATAAGAATCGATATTTCGGCTCAAGATTATTTACGCAGGTTTTATGAATCATTCGGATTCATTGTCCATGGGAGCATATATGATCTTGATGGAATTCCCCATATCGACATGACTTTACAATTGGTATAATCATATGAAAAATCTTGCTCAGTTACTGACCGCCTTGAATGGTTTCACGGTGAAGGGACCAACCGAAAAACCGGTGAGTTCCATTGAATATGATAGTAGGAGCTGCCAAGAATTTTCAATGTATGTAGCCATTCCCGGCAGTACAAATCCTCCAACTGATGGTAATACGTATATCAATGACGCCATTCAAAGAGGTGCTAAAACAATTATTACTGCCATTCCCGACTTTGTAGCACCTGATGACATCACCATCATTGGAGTTCCTGATGCAAGAATGGCATTGTCACGAATATCCAATGCATTCTATGATTATCCATCGAATCAATTACGAATTTTTGGTATTACCGGTACGAATGGAAAAACTTCGACCTCATTTTTGTTGAAATCAATTTTTGATGCAACCGGAGAACCCACGGGTCTTATCGGAACTACAGGCAACTATATTGGTGATGAACGAATTGCAGCAACGCATACAACTCCTGAATCTCCACATCTCTGTCAATTATTGTCAATGATGGTAAGAAGAGGAATCAAGAATGTGGTAATGGAGGTCAGTTCACATGCACTTGCTCTGCATAGAACAGAGGGAATACGTTTCGCAGGTGCATTGTTCACCAATCTTACGCATGATCATTTGGATTTTCATGGATCAATGGAACGGTATGCACAAGCAAAAAAGCACCTCTTTGACATGTTGCCGAAAGAAGCAATTGCTATTGCCATTGGTGACTCACCATATTCTTATTTAATGTTGAGTGATACCAAAGCAAAAGAAAAGTACAGAGTAGGAAGGTCAAATGCATTTGATTTCATCATTGATCAAGAAAATCACTCTTTATCAGGCTCTTCTTATAGATTAACCTTTGCGGGGGATATTCCTGAATTTCAACATACTGAAATGCAAATAGTATCTCCACTCATCGGAAAGTTCAATGTTGAGAATACTTCAATAGCTGCTGCACTTGCTCATTTGATTGGCATAGAAACATCAACTATTCAACATGCCTTGAAAAGTTCAGAAGGCGCGCCCGGAAGAATGCAAAGAATTCGCCTTCCGAATGGAGCATTGGTTCTTGTTGACTATGCACATACTCCTGATGCATTGGAGAAATCCCTATCCACTTGTAAATCATTATTAAGCACAACCGGTAATGGGCGGCTGACAGTTGTCTTTGGCTGCGGCGGTGTGCGTGATACGGGAAAACGCCCTGTCATGGGTAAATTGGCTGCTGAACTTTCTGACTCAGTAATTATCACTGATGACAATCCAAGAAATGAACCGTCCGAAACAATCATTAACGACATATTATCGGGCATTGATCAATCCGATATGCATAAAGTACAAACCATAAGCGATCGCTTCAATGCTATTTCACATGCACTTACACATTCTGAAGATCGAGAAGTGATATTGATTGCAGGCAAAGGACATGAAGAATTTCAGATTATTGGTGATGACATCATACCATTCAGCGATCTTGGAACGGTCAAGGATTTGATTTCAACTATCTTTCTTTCTCAACATGGCGGTGATTTACATGCATAATATTCTGATTGCATTGTTCATGTTTACAAGCGCTGTTCTCTCAGCTCAGGATCGATATTCAGCATTGCATGATGATGAAGAAACTGTTCAAGATTCTTCCAAAACGGTCATCAAGGCAGACAGCTTGACTATTCCCTTAAAAGGAAAAGCATCATATTATGGATCGGAATTCAATGGCAGAAAAACCGCAAATGGCGAGATTTATGATGAAACGGCTATGACCGCTGCTCATAGAACACTGCCCTTTGGAACAGTTTTGCGTGTAACTAATATTCGGAATGGATTGTCAGTGATTGTACGAATCAATGATCGCGGTCCTTTTCATCCTGATCGTGTTTTGGATCTTTCCAAAGCAGCAGCAGAAGAATTGGATTTGATCAAGTATGGTGTTACCGAGATAGAATCCGAAATTGTCGATTAACATGAGCATTTTACATGAAACATATATTCTTAAGCATCATACTCTTTGCTTGCCTTTGTGCAACGTTAGTTTCACAGCAACTACCTGCCATACTCAGCCCCGAGAATCAGGAACATAAATTCCATGTCTGTTCGAGAGCTCATGCTTTCGACAAAGTCAAACCTGAAAAAACATTGTCGACTACATCCGATATTGATGTATTAACGTATGATTTGTTCATGGACTGGCGTTTGCCATTTGCAACAGTTGACACTGTTATGCCGACCTATAGGTATTCTGGAAAAAACACACTCACATTTATACCTACTAAAGCATTGAGCACCATAACAATGAATGGCGCAACAATGAATATTGATTCCGTCAAACTGGATGGAGTAATGCTGCCAAAAGCAGCAATACAACAACCCGAGAATGGATCATGGTCCTTTACTCTTACACAGCCAATTACTCTTGACACCCATTTACTGGATATTTGGTATACATATATTGGTGATGCAAAGAATGGGTTTTACTATTATCCCAAAGGTATGTTCGTCAGAAAATTCCAGGGTCTTGATTCTAATTTTGTGGAAGAAGATCTTGCCTATGTCATGAGTCAACCGGAAGATGCGCGATATTGGATGCCTTGCAATGACAGACCTGACGATAAAGCAAGAGCAAGAATAACAGTTCGCGTTCCTTTTGATTCCACGATTTCTGATACAGACAATATTCGCGTAACATCGAATGGCGATGTAATGTCAATAAACATCGGTAGTGAGTCTGGGACTTCATTATACAGAGACTTTTCTTTTTACGATACAACATTGATTCCCACATATCTGATGGTTGTGAATGCATCACGTTTTGTGGATTTTACATTATGGGCAAAGATTCCGAATTCCAATGATTCCATTCCGATTTACAATTATGTTTGGAAAAAGGATTTTGAAGGTAAGAAAACAGATGGCAGCGAGTATAATGCTCAACATGCATTGAGCTATACACCAAGCATGATAACAGGATATATCCCTTTATTCGGACCATATCCCTTCAAAACATATGGTCATACGGCTACCCAACCATTTTGGGCCGGCGGAATGGAACATCAACGTATGTCTACCATCAACCGAACATGGTTAAGGGGTTGGTCCAGCAATGGATTGGCACATGAGGTGATGCATCAATGGTTTGGGGATCTGGTTACTTGTGAGACATGGGGAGAAATTTGGTTGAATGAGGGAGCAGGAACTTGGGGGGAAGCTCTTTGGTATGAAACCTGGGGTGGATATCCGGAATACATTGCAATGATGAGAACTAAAAGGAATGATTATATCCGCATCAATGCTGGAAATCTTCAGCCACCTATTTTTGGTATACCAATCGAAAATGTATTCAATTATGCAACAACATATGCAAAGGCAAGTTGGGTATATCATATGCTTCGAACCATGCTTGGTGACTCTATATTTTATCCTACAATTCGCACCTATCTAAAAACATATGCCTATGGGAATGCAAACACAGAACAATTCAAGCAGATATTCAAAAAGTTGGCACCGAATCCTGCTGTACCTTATGACATTTACTTTGATCAATGGTTGATGAAACGTGGACATCCACAATTGAAATTCACTGTATTGCGTGAGCATCTCAATGATAAAAATGAATCATATGTACATTTTGTCATACGTCAAACACAGTCTGGAAAAGATGTACCGGAAGTATTTCATTTTCCTCTGACTATTGCATTCATAGGTGAAAAGGATACCATACAATACAACACTGTAATGAATTCGCTATCTCACGAAGGGTATATCAAACTACAATCACCGTTGAAAAAAGCTCTTATTGACCCACGTTCCGATATTTTGCTTGAAGCAGATACCGCCTCAGGCATGTATGTATCCATGGACGAATTACAACATACACCCATGATGGCTAAAATTCGAGGTTTTGGAGATGATATGTATCTTTCGATCCAATCAGCCGAATATTCGCATGCCCTTATTAATATTCATGATCTTACCGGTGCGACTCTTTTCACAGAACAATGTTGGGTCAATACAGGAGAGTTCAGAGAAGTCGAACTTCCAAAGTTGCCAACCGGTATGTATATTGTGTCTATTCGTACAAATCATGGTGTGCAATTGTTGAGATACATCCAATGATGTTTTATGTAAAGGAATTTATTTTTGCCTTCAAGCTTACAACATAGAGATACCAAAAAGGAACGGAGATATCACGGGATTCCGGCTTCAAGAGGAATTGTGTTCGGTAAAGCGAAAGTCATACACAATGATCTCATAAGTGAATATGAAGAACATATATCTTCCAATCAGATTCCGCTTGAATTGAATCGTTTTGCTCAAGCTGTCCAAAAAAGCGAACAGCAATTCAACAATATCATTCAGCTAAGCAAGAATGAGTTTCCCTCCATGTCTCATATTCTTGAGACATATTCGATGATTCTCTCAGATTCATTCATGCATGAGGCGATTCGTAATAAAATAAAGGAAGGATATTCAGCAGAAAATGCAATCTTTCATAATTTCAATGCTCAAAAGCACTTTTTTTTGCTGACAAAAGATCCGATTCTTAGCGAACGCGCAGTGGATTTCGATCATGTAAGCTCGCAATTGCTTTCTGCATTGAGAAAAAAAACAATCAGTCATGAAGTTGATGAGCAAAGCATTGTGTTTGCCACATCGATTACACCTGCTGATATCATGACATTCAAACAAGAACATTGCAAAGGATTTGTCACTGAAATCGGTGGCATTGCATCACACGCATCCATTCTTGCTCGTTCCCTTTCAATGACATCTATTATTGGTATCAATGATATAGTTCATAAGGTGAAAAACGGGGATTCCATTATAATTGATGGAAATGAAGGGCTCGTGATTGTCAATCCAACAAAGAAAACACAACATACATATCAAAAAAAGACTGAAAAAGAAGCCAAGCTAAGAGAGGTATTGGGTGAACTTTCTCACATTGCTTCTGATACCAAGCGTGGTACACATATCACTATTAGTGCGAATATTGATTCCATTTCAGATATCGAAGAAGCCATACGAAATGGAGCCCAAGGGATTGGTCTTCTTAGAACCGAGTTTCAAATTGCCCATTATGGAAGAATTCCTGATGAACAAACCCAAGTGGATTGGTATTCATCTTGTGCTCAGAAGGTATATCCTGAATGGTGTACCATACGTGTGTTCGACATTGGTTCCGATAAATTTGCCGAAGGGTTGCCGAGTGAATCAAATCCTGCTCTTGGGGTTAGAGGGATTCGTTATCTTCTCAAAAGAAAAGATGTATTGTATACGCAGATGAGAGCAATTCTCAAAGCTTCCGCTTCAAAAAACATCAAATTGATGTTGCCGATGATCACAAATGTCTCAGAAGTATTACAGGCAAAAGAAGTATTTGAAGAATGTCGGCAAGAACTGACAAATGAAGGTATTAGATTCGATCAATTCATGCCATTCGGCATGATGATCGAAACACCTGCTGCGGGTTTGGAGATTCGTACCTTTTTCAAACACTGCGACTTTTTCAGCATAGGAACAAATGATCTTACGCAATACTTACTTGCAGCAGATCGCATCAATGAACATGTGGCGGAGATTTACGATATATTTCACCCTGCAGTTTTTAGATTCATCAGAAAGATCGTGAAAACTTGCAACACTGCTGGAAAGGATATTTCGATTTGTGGGGAAATCGCCGGTTTTCCTGATGCTACAAATAAACTCATTCACATGGGTCTTCGGAACATCAGTATTTCTCCCCCGCTCATTGCCGGCATCAAAAACAAAGTAATTAATAACTCAAAAGATTAATCAGAGTTTCTCTCTACCTACTTTCCTACGATTTCTGTACACATTCAGTACAATTCCAACAGATGCCATATTCATGACAAGAGATGATCCACCGGCACTGAGAAATGGCAAAGGAATACCCATGACTGGAAATGCTCCAATTGCCATACCAATATTGACTGTTGCATGATAGAAAAAGATAATACCTACCGATGCACTTAAAATTGATCCGAAAGCATTTCCGGAATGACGGGCAATTGAGAAACATTGCATGATCAGAATTGCCAAAAGTCCAATAACAATCACACCGCCAACAAAACCGAACTCTTCAGTTGGAACGCAGAAAATAAAGTCAGTCCACTGCTTCGGGATATAGCGCAGTTGCGTCTGTGTGCCATGCAAAAACCCTTTGCCCGTAAGTCCGCCACTACCAACAGCCATAATGGATTGAATCACATGATATCCACGTCCGCGAGGATCATTATCGGGATTCAAAAATGTTTGAATTCGACTTTGCTGATGTGGTTTCAATACGCCATATACATAACGAGAAGAAAAACCTATTGCAATGAATACTAACAACATCGCAAGTGCTTTCATCAAATCTCTCTTTAAAAACATTGGAATGGAAGCGCTAAACAGCGAAGAAATAAATACCCATTCCCTTCCGATGAATCCCATGATGATTGAAATAGGTGCACAAACAAGAAATGTGATAAGATGCAGATTTGCACCACCCCAAAACAAGATTCCGAGTAATGTTACTCCATACACAGAAGCACTCCCGAAATCAGGCTCCAACATGATGAGCGTTATTGGGAATACATACAATACAATGGGAACAATCAAATCACTCCATGAACTCAGATCGCGTTCACGTGCCGAAATAGAACGTGCAACGGCAAGCAATGTGGCAATCTTTCCCAATTCCGAGGGTTGAAATGTCAAAGGGCCGATAGTCAACCAGCTTTTTGATCCATAGACAGTCTTCCCCACAACAATTACAGCTATTAGCAATACCATTGCCAAGCCATAAAAGATATATGCATAGTCAAAAAGCCATCGTTCGGGCATGAACATAATCGTCAACATTATACCTGCACCGACAACACCAAAAAGCAATTGCTTGGTGAAGTACTCACTCATACCTACTTCATAAGTCGCACTATATATAGAAATCAAACCCATCGCAAACAATAGTGTGGTTACCATGATCAGCAACCAATCGGCCATTGTATTTGATTGCCTTGAATCAGAAGAAACAAATTCTTCAGCAAAGTCATCGTACATTGTTTGCATGGACATAAATGATTATACTCGATTGATATATTCTACAATTACCGACTGACCATCTACACTGATTTTTGTAATGCTTCCGAAAGCGATTTGCATGTCGAATGTACGTTGATACGGAATCTCTAAAACATAAGACAATATTGCTCGAATGACACTCGCATGGGTTGAAATGACCACTGTTTTGTAATTCTTGATGATGATTTCTTCAAAGAAATCTTTGATTCTCAAAATCAATTGCTCATAGGATTCACCATCAGGTGGTGCTTGATAGATGACATCGCTCATCCAGGATTCCAATTCCTGTTCTTCGATTTCATCCCATTTTTTTCGTTCCCATGCACCAAAGTTCAAATCAGCCAAACGATCATCCTGCATTGCAGGTCTTTTACTGATGAATTCAGCCAATTGTATGCAACGGCGAGTAGGACTCGAAAAATACACGGCATGCATTTTATCCGGGACCAATTTCATGGTATCAGCTGCCTCTTGTAAAAAACTTGAAGCAACAGGAATCTCGGTTTGACCATAACACACATCATTATCAACGGCAACGGTCGTATGTCTTAAAAAAAACAGATCCATTCTCATTCCGAGTAGAAGTCAATGATATGCAAAAATACCATAATTCTTCCCTTTTCAGAGAGAAACTTGATACCCGGTCGATTAATCCCTGAATATCACCAATGTGCTTGAGGAAAGCTTCGGAGAATTGAGAGAGATCACATAAACGCCATGGGGTAAGCCAGCAAATGAAAATCTATGTTCTTTGCCATTGAATGTACCTTGTGAAACCACAGCACCTTTTGTATTTGTCACAGTATAATCTACATCTTCAACTTCCATATGTGTCTTTATGATGCAGTATCCATCATGAATTGAAACATCTGCTTCCATTGTCAAATCGTTGTTTTCGCGAGTGGTTGTTGATTCATCGAGTGTAAAAAGAGCTAATGTAGAATCCGGTACATAATCTCCACTTTTGAAGGCATTGCATACCCACAATGAGTTTTTTATACATGCCATTCCTTCCGGTTTGCCTTTTGGGAACCATTGCCCAATAACAGTACCATCTGTGAAGGAGCCTATGCGAATATCTGAAGCATATGTTGATACATATACCCTGTTTTCTAATGTATCAACTATGATTTCTCGCGGACCATCATAGCCGCTTGTTCCCACAGGTACACTTGGAAGAACTGTTTTTGTTGCAAGATTAATCGGTATGATTTCATGTGAGCCATTCATGACTGTCAAAGCGAGCTGATCCTGAATAATAAAATGATTACCCGTATCTCCAAGCTCGAAAATGGTCATATTCGGTACTCCGGATTGAGAATCTGTATTGATCACATATAATGCGGAATTATCACCACCAAATGTTCCTTCACACAAAACTGCAAATTCCATCTGACCCAATAAATTCTTATACGTACGTATCATCTGCGGATTGATTCCAACTTCTTTTTGAAGTAATGTTTGTCCTGAAATCAGACTGAAGATTTCTATTTGTCCCGGTTCTGTATATGAAGTTTTGTGAGAAATTGCCAATGCAACATCATTACTCATACCTGACTGCTGAGTACTAACAACATGAATGCCTGTAATCTTGGACTTTTGATCAGGTAATTGGAATAGCGATGAATCAACCATCTCTTGGGTTGATAAGTCATAGACTTCTATTTTGTTTTGTCGTGGAAGGTATAATCGAGTGGATGTTAAGCCGGGTCTGAAAGGTACGTCAAAATAGCCATTCTTCATAATGATTGCTTTCACAGGCAAATTGGTGTTTGCATCATATATATACCACATGGCAGGTTTCTCACCGGACAAGGGTTCATATACGCCATCAAAGTCAATATCATTTCCATTGCAAAAAACATGTATGGTGTCCGCAACTGCATGTATTGCCAATGGTTGATATCCGGTTGGAATCAATTGTGATTCTTTGGAGGATAGATCTGTTAAGAATAGAAAAATGCTGCATAGCAAAGAGAAGCTTTTCATGTTGACTCCTATGATTATGCCCCGGATGAGAAAGGAGTCCACACTGCAAATCTGCCAACAACTGCATGTTGGTGAAGAATACAATGGTACTGTCCATCTCATTCGTAGAGCGCGAATGATGTCTGTAAACGACAATGATGATGTCATGAGGCAGGTCTTCTGACTTCCTGCTTTTACAGCAGAATACAGCGGCGCTACCGTACCCGAATCACACGGGTTTCCCTATTCTCCTCCGGAAGGAGGCACCTCATGATAAAGTTTTGTTGATGTTATTGATGTAAATATAGTAAATCCAAATGCCAACACCAAACCCGCAATCATGCTGAGCAAGGCGAATACGAGTCGCTTCGGAGAACTTTGTTTTCTTGCCGGTATTCCTGATTCTATGATTTGAATAGCAGGAACATCACGTATCTCTTGAATATACTCCTGCGTTCTTTGCGATTGCAAATATGCATTGATTTGTTCCATGATTTTTATGTCACGAAGCATCATCACATATGATTTGGATAATGCGGGCAATTTGGAGAACGGTATGGAAAAAGCATCTCGGGCCACACCTCCATTTTGAACTTTGGCATATTGAGTGCGAA